>Ga0325400_1004836_pt1 | contig 12548 bp, 8 predicted proteins | sample PopdelMetagenome_2_FD_205662 | JGI IMG/M metagenome (GOLD analysis project Ga0325400, IMG submission 205662) | Populus deltoides microbial communities from Bellville, Georgia, United States - Xylem-PdKOR-R1 | ecosystem: Host-associated > Plants > Phyllosphere > Stem > Wood/Secondary xylem...
TTGCCTTGAAAGTGCGGTATCCTCAACGGATTACAATTCTAAGGGGAAATCACGAAAGTCGTCAGGTATGCTTCCAAATGTATTTCTGCCAACTGATGCTATAAATTGTTTTATCCTAGGTTGACTTTTTATGATTTCAATGCTTTAATGCCTTATCTTAGCTATCTTTTCATCATGAAATCATTTGGGCTGATCATGGATGTTTATTCCTTATTTCAGATTACTCAAGTTTATGGTTTCTATGATGAATGCCTACGGAAGTGAGTTCTTCTGAATCCTTATTCTAATGGAAATACATCTTTAAGTTAGTTTGTAATCCTACAGCCCTTGATTTGTAATTCTAGCTTAATGTTTCTTGTGTATATTATGCATAAACATAAATATTACTTTCAAGTTGGATGTGATTTTGTGAGTGACATGGATGGAGAATTGAGTCTGCTTGTAGAAATGAAAATCTATAACAAAAATAAAACGAAAAAAGAGATGATAAAAGCATAGCAATTAAGTTGCATGCTAGCACATTAGGTTTCTTGTGGATGGATTTCTTTGTTTTTAGCTTGGATGACTATTACATTATCTGTAACATGTCTGTGATGCATGAATATAGGTTGTTATGAAGAAAAGTAGAGTTCTTTGTGCAATTTAAACAATATAATTTCAGAAAAAAAATATACTACCTCTGATGAACCCACTGAAGTGCAGTAGCTATGTCTATCTTAACCCCAAGAACTTTTGAAATTGAAAGGAAGTGGACTTGATAATAGCTGTAGGATTTTTTTACTAGTAATAAAATAGACTTCCACGTACAGGAAGAATTGTATATCCCATCTTATTTCAACTAACTTTATATCTCGCCCACTGTTATTCAAATAGTTGTATAGAATTGTTTTGACACAGGTATGTACAGGAAGAATAAGTATCCCTGGTTTTTGTTTGCAGGTACGGCAATGCTAATGTTTGGAAGATCTTTACAGACCTGTTTGATTATTTTCCACTTACCGCATTGGTGAGTGCTGGGGGCAAAAACAAATACTGAGTAACAGATTTTTTTACCACCAATATAATTGAAGAAAGAATACTAAATTTACATTTACCTTTGTGGATGTGCCATAGTACCTTACAGTTTGGGCATTTAATATGGAGATGCTGTTTTTCTCCTCTTTTGAAGGTTGAGTCGGAGATATTTTGCCTCCATGGTGGATTGTCACCCTCCATTGAAACCCTTGATAACATTCGTAATTTTGACCGTGTTCAAGAAGTTCCCCATGAGGGTCCCATGTGTGATTTGTTGTGGTCTGACCCTGATGATCGATGTGGTTGGGGCATCTCACCTAGGGGTGCTGGATATACCTTCGGTCAAGTAATATACTCCCCATATTCATTTTTTTCTCTTGCGTTTGTAATTTTTAGCAGAACAAACAGGTTTTTTCTTAGCCTGCTTCTTTTGTTTCTGCAGGACATATCTGAGCAATTTAATCATACAAACAACTTAAAGCTGATTGCAAGAGCTCACCAGCTGGTTATGGAGGGGTATAACTGGGGCCACGTAACTACTTCCCCTTGATGCTTCTCTCTCTCTTTTTTTCCCTCTTGGCAAATTTCTTGCTTCATTTTGCAAATTTCATGTGTTTGATTGTGCTTGTTTTCTTGTGACAGGAACAAAAGGTGGTCACTATCTTCAGTGCACCCAATTATTGCTATCGCTGTGGAAACATGGCATCTATCTTGGAAGTTGATGACTGCAAGGGCCACACATTCATTCAGGTTGGTTTATGATGCTAGAAATCATAACATACACTAGGTGCAAAATTATATCTTGAAAATTGTCAAAAATCTATCATGTTTGCAGTTTGAGCCTGCTCCAAGGAGGGGTGAGCCAGATGTGACCCGGAGAACACCAGATTACTTCCTATGATTCAAGCTGGTTATGAGATGCTGAATCCTCCTAGCGAGCGCTTCCTGGCTGGTTTACTTATTGAGGGCTATTTCCAAGTATAAATTTGCTATGTGGGCAGGTGGCAAGAAAGCATGTATAATGGGCAAGTGGGGCTTCCTTGATTCAATTGGCTTGCTGATTATGCTTGAGTTTCCATAAGAGGGAGCAATGGAGCTGCAACAGAATAGCCGCAAATGTACCATTTCCAGCAAACAATGTGGCTTCTTTTTATTCCTTGATTTTGATTTTGTTCTCTTATTCCTTTTTTTTCCCTTTTGTAGAAGGATGGTTGTTTCAGGGTTGGGGATGTGTAGAGAGACAATGAGTTGACTTGTAATGGTTGCTTTTTATATTTTATCTCCATTCACGCAGTTCTAGTCAAGTGTTTTCCAGTAGGTGCCTCCTTAATATCTCTAGATAATATTCACTTGCACGTTGCATCCGATAGTCGAGCCATGAATTGGTCTAAACCCCTCTTTCCCATGACAGCTCATTACAGGATTCAGTGGCAATTTTCTGGCAGAATTGCGTTGAACAAGCTTCTGCGAACGCAGGGTGTTTTTCCTACTATCCACTCTAATATTGTTCATGTCAACGGTGCTATATTTTGTAAATTGTTGTCTTCTATTGAAAACAGAAAGGAAGCAATCGATTTCAGTTCAGGAAGTTCAAACATTGATCTGGAATTGTCTCTGTCAACTGGCTCCCACCCCTGAATGGTTTTGTGGAGAGCTGAAGTCGCTGTTCTGTTTGATATTTTGGATTGTTGATGGATGAGAGATTGTTGGTTTGCGAGTGGACGGTATATATGCCATTTATGGTGTTTGGATGAACAAATGAAATTGGTTTGTGGAAGAGATGGTCACTGCCTGTGTGATAACAACAGTTAGGTTGAAAGTGTTGAGGCATCACCTTCAGGCAAGTAGCACCCATTGATTCTTCTTCCGGAATCTTTTTGCAACGGGTATGTCATTTTCAAATGCCCGCTGGCTCACCGAGCTTGGAATCTTTTGCAAGGACGTCAACCATGAAAGCATGTCTATTTTCAGATACTTCCAGGTTCCAACAAGGGAAAGGCTAGAGGATGACTCTGATAAAGACCAAAAACCCTAAAGAGACTTAAAGGTGCAATGCTAGCGTACACGTCTTCTTTTCCCTTTTTTCTTTAGAACCCAATTCTATTTGGGTACGAGGGATCATTTTATGAGATTTAAAACATGATTCCCTTCAAATATGAAAGGGTGCAAGTCTCTTGCAAGGCCGTAGGTCGCCATTTTGTTTAGGTGGGCTTTTTTTTTTTTCCCCCTCAAGTAATGTGGTTCTTAGAAAAAACATCACATAATTTTTTATATTGTCTGGTTATGATTTAAAAAATAGGTTTTAAAAAACTAATAATTATAGGTTGTTTCTAATCAAGATTTCAATAGAGTTTTCAGTGTGATTTATGATAAACACTTTTAAATTTATAATTGAAATAAAATGCAAATAACACTATACTATTTTATAAAACAAACGAAGGCTATTAACTTTAGAAATTATAAAAAAAACAAAGCTCAATAGGCCTATAGATACCTTTTAAAGTGAGGGAGTGAGGATGTGGAAAAAATATTGGACATATAACATGTTTTACTATGATTGTAATAGTGAGATAATATTTTTACTCTTCACTTAAAAAATAATGAACTGACATTAAGGATAAATAAGTCATTCTATAATTATTTAAAGGTAACTCAGTCTTTTCACAATATTTTTTATAATTAAATTACTTGGTTACTCTTATGAAAAATGGTCTTTAAGCATTTTTGAAATTTCCTTTTAATATGCCGTTGTAATTACTCTATTGCCCTTGCAAACAAAAAAACTTAGGCTTGACTTTAGTAGCATATTCATCATTTTTTTTTTGTTGCAATAATCATGCAGTCTCATGGATGAGTTGGTGATTTACTTAATATTTTTTTTAAAGTTGATGGCACATGCAAAACACGCTTAATGAGCGAGCCACCTTGCAATATTCGGGCGGTGTGTGTGGTGACTCACGGTTTTTAATTGAAAGGTTTCTTAATTTTAAACCTTTAATATTTGATTAATTAAAATTGAGTTTTTTAATTTGTTTTAGTTTTTAATTTCACGGGTTATCGTAGACTTATGTCTCATATTGAAGTTTTCATGAGATAAACATGATTGATTTGAATCGATCTAATATGTCACTATCTTAATATCTTTTTTAAAAAATATGTTGTCTAGTGTATTATCTTCTCAATATTTTAAAAGATTTTTGTTTTTGATTTCATAGCATTTTTAAAAATATGACCCGACCCGTGGGTAAAAAACTAGTGTAATACCGGGGTACCTCAACCGCGGATTAGAGGTGATGCGAATAACCCTCCTAGAGTGTTCAGTATTTGGACCATGTGTTAGGCTTATGGTAAGGAGATACCTGAACTCGAAACTTTTCAGAGGAAAAGAGTAGATCGATGCCGGTTGATCTACAGCCTCATCATTGCATCTGCTTCCATGGTGTCAGAAACTGTAGCATCTCTTCTCTGTTTGTGAATGTATAGAGAATAACATATATAAATTGCCTCAAAGAAGGGTAAGACTTGTAGTGCAAGCAGTTTTTGTCCAGATGAACATAATTTATATTTGTAATAACTAAGAAATGTATTGCAGTTTACTTTCCATGAAAATTTCTAGTTCTATTAGGGGAATGTGTAATCAATCTTATAGACATTCATACTTCGAAGACTTCCTCAATGATACACAAACACAACCTTGTTTCACTATTTACTCCACTCCTCCACACACTAGGGCTGCTTACAAAATCTTGATTTACTGAAAGATCAAGCTAGACATCGGTTGAGCTTTGGAGTATGCTAGGGGCAATGTGAGAAGTTTCTTAGTTCTTCCAACAAAAGCTCGTTTTGTGAAGTTATCATAATCATTATCCTCAATTGCATCCAAGATTTTTCTGTATATCAGCAAGGATGACCATACCTGCAACAAATCACAGACCAATCTGTCAACATACGAATAATCATCACGTACAATATAGGTTACATTTGGATGTTTTTCAAGAGGTGAAAGGATAATTTCCAACACACACCGGCCATCGGCTAGCTTTTTCGAGCTGTGAAGCCCCCTCTTCTGCAAGGTTGAAATAGAATCTTGCCCTTGTTATCTGCTCCTTCATTAACTCTCTCCATCCATCAGTGACCTTTCTTGCGAAAACATCCTTGTCGCATAGACCAAACTGTGCAAGCTCATCTTGTGGAAGATAAACTCTCCCTCTCAAAGCACTGAAAGGAAAAAGGACTGAACTAAGTTAAGAGATTCAAATGAGGAAACTGAATGGAAGTTGTTGGGAAAAGACTTACTCCTCTCCAACATCTCTAAGAATGTTTGTCAGTTGATTTCCAATACCCAAGTACAGTGCTGCATTATAAATACTTAGAGCAGAAACCGAAGATTCTGCTGCAATTCCCATCACTGGAACACTCATAAGGCCGACTGTGCCCGCAACGTAGTAGCAATACATATAGAGCTCTTGAAAATTATCATAGCGAAATTTTCTAGTATCCATTCTCATACCTTCAATCATGTCCCTAAAAGGCTGTGAGATAATAAAAGATTCTATCATCAGATTGAGAATATACACAAAAATATAAATTAATTCAGCTACTAAATATTCCAAGTACCTTAATGTCTAAAGAAAACTTGGAAATCGTAACGGTAAGTGCAGCGTCGAGCATGTCATAGGGGAATCCATCAAAGATGTCTTGCAGCCTCTCTTCCCACCTATCAAGAACAGCAGTGCTCATGTGCACCGCATTAGGGCCATCGACCAGTTCGTCTGTCCTCCTGCACCATACTGCAGCAAACATTCCAGTTAAAAATAATTTGAAGTCATAACAGTTTACTTTTTAGGAAAATCTCATTGCTTAATGCATCTCTAGTGCAAGCGTTAGGATCCATCGAATTGCTTCTTTCGGAATATTTTTTTGTGGAATGTGTCAAAGTTATTCACCAGGATATGATCCGACTTTTTAAGGATTAGAAACCTGATGAGCTCTTCATACTCATAATTCTATGCGTGTATTGCATTATCTTAATTTTCTTGCAAATTTATGTATTCTGGACTTTAATCTCTTACCATATATTGCCCATGTGGCTTTCTGTCGCTCCTCTGTCATCAGCAGAGTTCCTGCATCAAGAGAGAATGGACATAAATCTTTTGCTACACAATTTGTGTCAAGATATAGAGGCAAATTAAATCTTGTGATAAATCATAGTTTGGAAACCTATGCTAATAGGGACTGGTAAGCAATCCAGCATGGATTCAAACGACGTGACAGTTCTGTTATCATCTAGTAATCCTTGAATAATGTGTTCTAGGACTATACAAGTAGTGAAAAATTAGAAACAGTTATGGATGTTACCTAGATAGAATGTCTTGGCATATTCGGCGCAAATGTTTCTGCACCTTCCATAAGCTTCTTCGAGAAACATGGGATGGAACTCTGACTTTCTACACGTATCTTGCTTGCCCAAGACGTTAGCTTGAGACTGCCTCTCAACAATTTCATGTACTTGAAGATCAGTATGAGGAATTCCTTGTTTTAATAGCTGAGGAAAAGCCTGTCGGCTCGATCTCTTTGGAACTGTGATCACTCCAGCTCTTGCTCTTGTAACTAAGGATTTTGAATGCAGGAATTTGCCAATATGTGCCCCAGCGCAAGGCTTAGCCGAAAGCGAAAATGTAGAACACATCTGGCGACTTTTAACAAGTTCTATCCAGGTATGAACAGGCTCCTGAAGAATGATCAGATCACTCTAAAATGATCGACGACTCCCTTCAAAATATCAGAAAATGTACCTAAGAACTTAATGAAGGATTGAATATCTCAAATATTTTGCACCCTCTAGCAATATCAAGTCAACTAAACAGCTGTATCTCTCCCTCCATCTCTCTCCCTTTCAATCTCTATATGAAAAGGACATTGATGAGAGCATCATGTAAATGGCCCACTAGTTTAAGCTTACTAGATTCTTCTTCTTCTTCTGAAGTTTGTTGTTTCTCTATGCTTCTTCCATTGTGCATAAATAAGAACATGCGATACAAAATTGGAACCTCTTACGTCCAAAATGGAGGATTAATTAAATGGTTTGCTCTTATCGATGACAACAATTTGCATTACAAAATCTTGTTACAACTTAATAGTTTTTAATTTTCAGCAAAGACATAAACACCTAGATTTGGTGCTAGAGCATATTATGTTTTACCAAGATGCTAGATTTTGTCCATTAGCAACCTTAATAACACAACCTTAATTCTATTTATGCCCTGAAGTGACAATGGAGTGCATTTTGTAGTACTCAAGTAAAATAAAAACCTCCCCCATATGAATTTTACAGTGTGCAATCAAAGAATAGGCCATGTTTGCCGTCATTTTCCCCTTGTGAAGGCCATGATGCATGAACAGTTGGTTTAGTCTTATATGATACATGGAGCTAAGACAACACATTTTGAACATCTCAACATCAGGACTCAATCCATCTTCGAGGATGAAAGCTGCTGTTTGGAGCTACTTATTGGCAGTTTATGGACTGTGTATTGATGTGATGCAGCTTAAGTTGAGACTTGAGGCCATTTTTGCAATGGCTTAACCGAGCCAGCATAGAAATATGAGAAAAGTCACTAAAAATCCATTGGGATCTCACCATGCTTGCCAAAACCAGAAAGGAAATTTAATAGGTAAAAGCCGAAGTGAAAGACAGTGTGACCAGAAGAATGATCATCTTTGGGACAGTGAAAAACAATGCCAAATGGCTATATAGAGACCGATTAATTTTCTTAGTATTGAGCCAAAAGAAGGAAAAAATAATGATTGATTTCACTAGATATTTCAATTGGTTTCACCTCATGCCAAACCAAATAATTTTCTTCAATAAGATAAAAATAAAATAAAATAGTGAAAGGTAATTTGCTCTAAGCCTAAAATATTATAAAATTCATTTGTTTTCACCCCTATAATAAATTAAAGTAAATTGTATACAAGAAAGCAATTATATATAAACTTATTAGGATACAAATATATTTGGTTGAAGAAATTTAAAAATACAAAGATAAAAATATAAAAATAAATTAATTTTTTATATAGTTTTAGACTGAATTTTTATCATTTTAAAATAAGAAAGACATAACAACATATTTCTTCTACCTCCACTATTTTTATCTCTTCTTTTTCAAAATAAATAATCAAACACAATTTAATCCATGTAATTTTACGAAAATTATATCTTATTCTACACATGACTTTGATTTTGTTTAATAAAATGGAAAAATGGATCAAGTCAATGCTTATTCATTTTTATTAATTATTGTTAAGTGATTTTTATAATTAATTCAAAAACAACGATATTAACTCGGGTTTTACTAACTCACTTGAATCTAGATTATCTAGGTCTATTCAAGCAAATTTCATGGTGGGTTTTTGTTAGGTGCAAGGTAATATATATACATTTTGTGAATATTGTATTTTCACTCAATTTTATTGTGTTTAACGTTTTGTTTGTGTTGATGCCCTCTCCTTCCTATATATCCCAATACCTATCCTCATGGGCATAGATGCAACAGAACCATTATTCTTTTCCAAGGTTGTCATGTGACATGCTGTACAAATATATTTCTTTTCTATCCCCTTGCTATCATGTTTCATTTGATTTTTTTTATATAGTTTATTGCTTATTAATTATAATTAATTTGTTTCCTCCCATTAAATTTCTTGTATAACAACATAATAAACAAAAAAGTTAGTTCTACTTCGCTAGTTGACTAAGCGAACTTGTCATGCAAAATTTTCTGCTGAAAATCTAAATGAAGTTTACTTTTCTAATAGTGGCAGTTTTAACAACAGGGCTAAAAGTTTTAAAATAATCAAGACCATGAGTTTGATTATATCCTTTAGCCACAAGCCTGGCGTTATACCTGTCTATGCTCCCATCAGCCTTGTGTTTTAGCTTGTATACCCATTTACAGCCGATGACATTAACATCTGAAGGTTGTTGAACAAGATCCCAAGTTTTATTGTGATGTAATGCAGCCATCTCCAGATCCATAGCGTGAGTCCAGTGTGGATCAATGAGAGCTTGTTTGAGAGTGGTGGGTTCTGAGACTTTTACAGCAGAGAGATCAAAAATGGACTTTTTCTTGGTGATACCACGCATTAATCTGGTTGTCATGCATGGAACTGGGAAAGAAGACGAAGGAGGAGTGGTATGAAACAATTCAGGAAGGATACTAGAGTCATTACTAGAGTCAGGAGTGAGCTCAAAACCGCTTGTAGAATGGGAACTGGTACTTATGTCTGGCAAAGTAGATGATGGGGGTGCAGGATGATCATAAGAACAGGTAGGAGAAGGAATTGAAGCAGTGATGATTGCTGGAGGAAAGACCTCATTTGAGATGGCATTTGTTGAAGGAGAAGACTTAGCAAGAGGAAATTTGTGTTCATCAAACACAACATGAGAAGTAATGTAGACTCGTCCAGTGACAGAGTCAAGACATAAGTAGCCTTTGTGATTGAAACTATAGCCAAGAAACGTGCACTGGACAGACCTATACTGCAACTTGTGGTTATTGTAAGGACGAATGAATGGATAACATAAACAACCGAATACTTTAAGAAACCTATAATCAGGTTCTTTGTGAAATAGAGTGAAATATGGTGAGGCATGAGTGAGTACCTGGCTAGGCATTCTATTGATGAGAAACGTAGCTGTCTGGAAAGCATATTGCCAAAATGGCATGGGTAAGGAAGCATGAGCCAATAATGCCAACCCAGTCTCAACAACGTGCCTATGCTTTCTCTCAACTCTGCCATTCTGTGCTGAGTTGTAAGGACAAGAAAAGCGATGAAGAATGCCAGACTGCTGAAGAAATGTCATAAAACACTTGAACTCACCACCATTATCAGATTGTATGCATTTGATCTTAGTATCAAATTGATTCTCAACTTGCAGTTTGAACTGCTTGAAAGTAGACAGGGCTTGATCCTTTGTGTGTAAAGGGTAGAACCAAGTGTATCGGGAGTAATCATCTAGAAACAAGATGAAATATTTGGCACCAGATGTGGCCTTGACAGAAGCAGGTCCCCAGATGTCAGTGTGAACAAGTTCCAGTGGTTTGGATGCACGGGAAGATGAAAGATGAGTGGGTAACCTACGACTTTTAGCAAGTTGACAGGAAGAACAAACAGTAGCTTTATTCTTTCCACAAGAGATATTACACTTTTGCAGAACTTTGGTTACAATCTCAGAAGTAACATGACCTAGTCTGTGATGCCATAGCACCACCTTATTATCAACAGGTCGACAATTATAGGAATGAAAAGCAGAAGGCTTATGAACACCAACATAAGCTAATTTCTTGTTCTTCAATACTGGAAATCTGTAAAGGCCATTCTCAAGTCTGCCTCGAGCAAGCACTTTCTTCGTATGTAGATCCTTCACAAAGAAGCTATTAGACCAAAACTCAATTAAAGCATTATTGTCTGAGCAAAACTTAGCAACACTGATTATATTTGCGGAGATAAATGGAACGTGAAACACCTTCTTGAGTTGAAAGGCATGAGAATTAGAAAACAAGCATGTAGAACTAGTGTTGGAAATGGATAGATGCTTACCATTCCCAATTGTGATCTTATCTTTCCCATTGTAAGGTGAGGATTCAGTGAGATTGTCTCCATTCTGAGTTAGATGATGGCTTGCGTCAGAATCAAGATACCAAGTGTCATCTGCAACAGTATTAGAAGAAGCTACCATAGCAGGAATAGAAGTTTGATTACTAGGTATCAAGGAAGAGTTGCCACTGCTCTGAGGACTCTGATAAGAGATACCGAATCTGTGGTAACAGGCCTGAGCTGTATGACCAAATTTGCCACATAACTGGCATTGTGGTTTCTCAGAATTGTTAGAATTATATCTTTCAATTTGTCGAAATCTTCCTCCTCTACTACGACCTCTGTAGTTACTGAAGTTAGGAGTATAATGTTGGCTTCGACTGCCAGTGTATGTTCTTCCACCACCTCTGTTACTAGAGGAGGATGCATAATTGGCAGTCATGGTTGAAATTTGTTCAATTGAGCTTTGTTGCTCAAGATGATGTTCAAAGGCTAGAAGCATGCTGTGAACAGCTTCAATAGAGATTTTGTCATCTCTAATGTTAATTGCAGTAACAACTGCATTGTAGTCTGATCCAAGCCCTCCAAGGAGGTTCATAACTTGATCTTGATCAAAGACAGGTTCTCTAATAGCAACTAAACTATCTGCAGTTGCTTTAACTTTCATGATGTAATCTATCATGGTCATAGATCTTTTCTTCGTGGACTATAGTTCCAGTCTTAATTGCATTATCCTAGCTCTTGAGGATGATGAGAAGGTTTTCTCCAATGCTTTCCATGCACAGTGAGAAGAATTGTGACCTATGATCTGTGCCATGATTGCTGGGGTGAGAGAGGAGTATATCCAGCTAAGAATTGTGCGATCCTGTCGTCTCCATGCAATAAAGGCTGGATTAAGCACCCCTGGACTTAGTTCCTTCTCTGGACAGATAGAAGATCCATCTATAAAATCTTCAAATTCATTGGCAAAGACCACATTGTCAACTTGAGACCTCCAAAGAATGTAATTGGTGCGATCAAGTTTTACAGGCAGCGTGTGATTAAGCATCTGATAAGAAGGTATGGGCATCATTGTTGTGGCTTGTGTAGAACCAAGAGAACCCGCAGCTGAAGAAGACTGGGTGGAAGCAGAAGCCATTACTGGATCTTTGGAAAATGCTCTGATACCAAGAGAAACTGAGAAGGCAAAAATACTGGAAATGCAGCTTCTCTATTTTTCACTAATCTCTGTTACAGGGGAGCTACAATATATATACATATATTACGTAGTGCCTTTGACAACTGGTGTAACTGAATAGCAGTTACTAGTTACAGCTGTTGTAACTGAATATCTGTTATAACTATTATAACAGATATTCAGTTATAACAGATAAAGGCATGCTAATGGTTACGTGATTGAGAAGCCTTTTATGTCTGGCTTATCATATAATGAGTCTCAAATGCCAATCCATGTAACAAGCATTCACATCTTGAAGAGGTGATGCAATATCAGACACAAACTTCACTTGGTATAATTTAAGCACGCTTCACTTCTCTATGCCAACTGCTACAAGAACCTTCTTTTAGATAGCTTTGATTAGACAAAAGAGATGGAAACAATTAAGACAGAGAGAGTATGTTCTTGTGGCAAATTTATTTTATGGTTTTGTTCCTATCTCTTTTGTATCTTGTCTCTTCGGTTTTGAAACACCAGCGAAACGCAATCTTAGTGAAATAATAATGAGCTTGGAACTGATTGAGCTTTTTTGTATGCATGAGACAATATGATAAGTTTCTTAGTCTTTCCAACATAAGCTCGCTTTGTGACGTTATCGTAATCATTTTCTTCAATTGCATCCAAGATGTTTTGGTATAAGAGCAAGGATGACCATAGCTGCAAATAAAATATCAATCTATCAGCAAAGATGTGAAAAGTTTTCGATTTATGTTGGTGT
>Ga0325400_1004837_pt1 | contig 12548 bp, 13 predicted proteins | sample PopdelMetagenome_2_FD_205662 | JGI IMG/M metagenome (GOLD analysis project Ga0325400, IMG submission 205662) | Populus deltoides microbial communities from Bellville, Georgia, United States - Xylem-PdKOR-R1 | ecosystem: Host-associated > Plants > Phyllosphere > Stem > Wood/Secondary xylem...
GGTGAGCCCCTGGACGTGGTGGAAGAGCAGGACCTCGGCCACGACTGCCGCCTCCTCGCGATGCGCCCGGTGCGTCGACTGCGAGGGACGCTAGTACGACCTGCCGTGCTGCGACGAGCCCCGCCTGGCGACCCGCGGGCGGCGGCACGACGCGCGTCACGGACCTCCGACGACCAGGGGCACTGGCCGGGCTCCGGAGAGGGCGGGACGCTGGAGCACGTCGGAACGAGCGGGGGAGCGCACAGCGTGTCCATCACCGGAGACACCGCCACCACCACGGGGTCCGTCATGACCGGCGACGTCGGCACGGTGGTGCACCACGACGCTGAGCGGGACCTCCACCTCGTGCGCGTGGGCGCGGTGACGCAGAACTGCTTCCCGGCCTCCGACCCTCGACGCGTTCGCCACCCGGGGCGGTGGTCCTGCTCCGCAAGTGCGGCAGCGGGGACCATCGGGTCAGGCGTGCTCGAAGGCCCCGACCACATCGAGCGCAGCGATGAGGCTGTGCTCCGTGACGGCGCGCAGCTCGTCTGCGGTGCGGTCGGAGTCCCCGTGCACCGTCGTCGTGGAAGCCGCTCCATCACGCCCCCGGTCCGCGGGAAAGATCTCTTCACGTCCGGCCCCGGTAGCACGCTGACGATGGTCGTGCGAGAGCTTGCCGCTGCGGACAGCTGCGTGACACGTGGTGGCCAGCGCTCAGGGCGTTCGCTCACCAGCCCTCGACAGCGAGCCCCTGCGCACTGCCGAGCTGACCAGCGCCGCCACACGTCTCCCCATGAGATGACACCCGTGTGGTCAAGCGGGTGCGCCAGGACACCGATCTGCATGTCGGGACTCGAGACGACGGGCCCACGCTTCATGTCTGCGAGGTGCCCGGTGACATCCCCCACCCTCCCCCTCACCCACACCACGACCTGCCCCGACCAGCGCACCCGCCGCCGCCGGCGCCTGGCGCTGACCGCAGCCGCAGTGGCCGGCGTCTCCATGGTCACCACCGGCGCCTTCGCCAGCTGGAACGCCTCCACCACCGCCACCAGCGGAGCCCTCAACGCCGCCAACGGAACCGTGACCATGGTCGACGCCAACGGCGGCACCTTCAACTCCGCTGTGGCCAACCTGCTCCCGGGGGACTACTTCCACCGCTACGTCAACCTCACCAACGACGGCAGCGCCACCGCTCCCTTCGCCGGCACCCTGGCCGGCACCGGTGACCTCGGCGCCCAGCTCAGCGCCGCCGTCGACACCTGCTCGGTGCCCTGGACCGCCCCGGGCGGGGTGAGCACCTGCACCGGCACCACCACCCCTCTGCTGGCCTCAGCGCCCATCACCTCCCCGGTCAACGTCACCTACGGCACCATCGCCTCGGTCCAGTACGTGCGGTACACCTTCACCTTCTCCAGCGCTGCTCCCGCCACCATGCAGGGCAAGACCGGTGCCATCGCCGCCACCGTCAACACCGCCCTGGTCGGTGGTCGCAACCGCACCACCTCGTGATGATGCGCAAGCGCAGGCCCGACGGGCGACCCATCACGGCCTGCATCGCGACATGTGCCACGACGGCGCTCAGCGCCTGCCTGCTGCTGGCTGCCGGCGTGCCCACGGCTGTAGCAGCCTGGCCGGCCAGCACCACCCGCAGCGCCACGCTGACCACGGCCAGCTTCACCACCACCCTGGTCAAGGTCAGCGGCGACGGCACGCTCAGCTCCGGCAGCTACACCCTCAACGGTCTCGTCACCCCCCAGACCGGCTACCTGAAGCTCACCAACTCCTCCACCGCACCCGCGGTGGTCAAGCTGGACTACCGGATGTCCTCCCTGGTCGCCGAGACCACCATCACCGCCTGTCCGCGGCCCTGGGGCGCTGATGGCAGCTGCACCGGTGCCACCACGCTGGCCGACAGCCGCCTGCTGGGCAACCCCACCGGGACCTACACCTGGCCCAGCGCCCTGGCTCCGGGTGCTGAGCTGTTCCTGCGGGTGAGCACCACCGGCGTCACCGGCGGCGTCACCCTCAGCACCAGTGCTTCAGCTGCTCGCACCGCTCCTGCCGACAGGACCCTGGGATGAGCCCGGCGGCGGCACGGGTGGCACGAATGGGCCGCTGGGTCCAGAGCGCCTCGGTGGTGCTCCTGGTGGTGATGGGCGTGGTGATGGTCGCTGCGAGCTCGGCGGGGGTGCGCCTGCTGCCGGTGATGACGGGGTCGATGACGCCGTACGCACCCGCAGGTGCTCTGGTGGTGACCACCCGTGTCGATCCAGGCGCCGTGGAGGTCGGTGACGTGGTCGCGTTCCGCCCACCGGCGCCGTACGAGGTCGCGGGTCACCGGCCGGTGCTGCACCGCGTGGCCGCTCTGGAGCAGACCTCCACGGGTCTGGCCATGACCACCCGCGGGGACGCCAACCCCGGTGTGGATCCGTGGCTGGTGTCTCTGCGGGGGGCTGACCTGGCGCGTGTGGTCGCGGTGGCCCCGGTGGGGGGTGCGCTGCTGGCCGGTGGGCGCACGGCCGTGGCACTGCTGCTGGGGGGTGCCCTGGCCTTGGGTGTCGTCGCCCGCGCGGTCGTGGGGTACCTGCTCGAGCGCAGGGCTGCGCGTCAGGCACCGCTGGCGCCGTGCGCATGCACCCCTGGGGCCGAGGTGCTCGAGACCACGGAGGGGCTGGCCGCGGCTGAGGCAGCTCAGGGGTACGCGACGGTTCCCCCGGACCAGGTCGACGAGGCCATGAGCCGTCGGCTCGGTGCGGTCATCGACCTGTCGGCGCCAGCTCCGGCCGAGCTGGCCGAGGAGTCCGCACCGAGCTCGTCTGGTGTCCCACCGCGGCAGGCGAAGAGCGCCACACCCAGTGGGCTCCTCCCTCAGCCCCGGTCGAGCGCTGAGGCTCTGATCCAGCAGAGCGCCGAGCCCGGGTGATGCCGCGGCCTGGACTGCACGACCTACGGGTGGCGGGGTTGGGTGGTCGCAGCGCGCATCGGCTGGTGCGTCGTCACGCTCGTGGACCGCGAGGGGGTCGGTGCTGCGGACTCTCGCGCGGGCTGTCCCCTGCAGGTCGGACCCACACCAGTTCGAGGCGACCCGCGGCGACGCCGGTCGTGTTCTCGTCGGGTGGGGACTCGACGACCGGGGGAAGCAGGCGCCCTTCGCTGCTCGGCGGAGGCACCGACCCGTCACGGTCCACGACCGGTCAGACCCGCCCCAGCAGGTTCGACCACGGGGCGCGGTGTGCCGCTGCGCGTCCTCGTGCGGGTCACGCTCGTCGTTCCGAGCCCCAGGGCTGGTCGTGGTGCCGTGACGCAGGACCCCGAGCACGGGTGACCACCTCAACGCTCCAGCAGGCGCGCGAAGCCACGCGGCGACAGCGCCCTGCCGGCGGAGCTGTACCCGCAGTGGGCCTGCAGCGGTCCTCCTCGCCGGCCGGCTGCGCCATCCGCAGCAGCTGCTCCAGCGGGGCCGCCAGCCGCTCCAGGTCCAGCGGCGCGATCCTCGTCACGCCCAGAGGGCGCTGGAGGGACACCGCCACCACGACCGCGCCGTGCTGAGGGTCGGAGGACGCCTGCAGCGACGGCGGCAACGCGCTGCCCACGTGCGGCAGGCAACCCTCCGTGAGCACTCGACACACGACGTCGCCCAGCAGCGCCTGGGAGTCGGAGTCCCGCACGAGTGCGTGGTCGTCCACGTCCTCGCTCGAGGACACCGCCTGGCCGCTCGTCCTGACCAGCACGGCTCGAGGACCGCTGCCCGGTCAGCGTGGCGCTGCGGATCGGTGGCTCGACCGCAGCTCACCACCCCTCCCGCTGCTGTTGGGACCTCGACCGGAGCGAGCCCCACGGCTCTGCGAAGGTCCTCCCGTGGCCGGTGACGGACCAGCGGAGCACCCCGAGCGAGAGCTCGCCGTGCTCCTTCGCCGCGCCCGCGGCATCTCCGGCCAGCTGGCCAGGGAGCTCCACCCAGACCTGGAGCCCGGGGCCTGCGGCCTGGTGCTCCGCGTGGCGCTCGAGGAGGCGCTCGGGCCACCGACCTGGCCGCCTACCTCGGCATCGGCAAGCCCACGATCTCGCGGCAGCTGGCCACGCTGGAGCGCCTCGGACTCATCGAGCGCTCGCGCGACGCCGAGGACGCCCGCGCCCAGGTGGTGACCCTCACCGCCGCCGGAGCGGCCCAGGTGGAAGAGGTGCGCGCCGCCCGCCGGGCCCACGTGCACGCGATGCTCAGCGGCTGGACCGATGACGACGTCGAGCTGCTGGCGGGGCTCCTGGGCCGGCTGGACCACACCCCTGCTCCTGGACGGCCTGGTGACCTCGCTGGCAGCTGAGCACTGAGCTGTCCAGGCCACCCCGTGACCGAGGGTCCAGGTCTCTCACTCACGGTGACACGAACGGGTGAGCCGAACAGGTCCTTGACGTTCAGCTCCGCCAGGGTGGGGGCGTCCCGGCTCCGGAGGTCCTCGTGAGCAGAGAGTCCCTGTTGTTCACCGCCACCAGGTGCTGCTTGAGCCTGCTCGGCGCCGCCGGACTCGGCGTGCTCGCAGCGCTTCTCACCGCAGCTGCTGCACTGCTGGTGACGTGCCCCGTGGCAGGCGCCGTCGGCGCCGGCCTGGTCACCGGGGTCGTGGTCCTCGTGGTGAGCGCTCCGCTGCTGTGGCGCTCCACCTGGTGACCTCACTGGCGTGGGGTCACCGAGCGGGGAGGTCGGGGCGCCGGCCTGGGGCAGCGCGGAACAGCTGCAGGACCGCCCCGGCTCGGCCTGAGGGACTCTGAGGCGGACGGGCTCTCGACGCGCTGGGCTGGCCCGCCACGGCCGCCGGTGGGGCCAGGCACCGATGACACGCGGGCTGCCGGGAGCGTTGCCGCTGCGCGTCGTCGGCGCTGCGCCGCAGCTCTGACCCGCCGCTGCAGGACGTCGAGGGCGACCCGGCCATGTCGCGTGCGCTCCTGACGGTGCTGTTGGCCCCGCCGTCCTCGCACGGGGCGCACCTGGCCGACCAGGCGAGCTGGCGTGACGGGCTGGCGCAGGTGCTGACCGCACGGGCTCGAGCCGCTGCTGGAGCAGGCCGCTCCGACGACTGCGGTGACGCCGGACGAGCCAGACGGCTGCTGCTGGCACTGCTGGCACTTGCTGGCACTGGCTGAGGGCGCTGGCGTGCCTGGAGGCAGCACAGAGCGTGTGGGTCAGCCAGCCGGAGCATCAACGGGCCGGGGCCGTGGGAGCTGCTGGACGCGGCGACGAGCGCGGTGCACCCGCTCATCGCCCACGAAGATCGACTGTGCCCGAGTCGGCGCGCCCCACCGGGGTCCGGCGCCACACCGGAGTCGCTCACCGAGCGCTCAGGACCGAGGAGCAGCCGCACGGTGCTGGTCGCGGCGTCGAGTCGTGAGGGAGCGTTCTGCGGGAGCGTGTCGCCGCAGACCGCCCACCGGGCGCCACCGAGCTGCGTGCACGCGGACGAGCGGGCCGCCGGCCGCCGCGGATGCGAGTGTCTCCCGGGCTGTCGCAGCGGCGTCCTACCGCGAGGAGCGCGCCGCGGCCCGGGTCCGTCCACCGCAGGTGTGTCTGCCGTTCTCCGTACTCAGCCAGCGGCCGTCGCTACCGATGGTCTTCAAGTGCACCTGCCGCTGAACCTGCGCGCCCGCCACCCCCACCGCGCCGCTCGAACCGCCGCCGCTGTCCTGGCCGCCGGTGCCACCGTGCTGGTCCTGTACTCCTTCATCGACCCCGCCACCCCCACTCCGGCCTCTCGCAGCGCCAGTTGGGTCGTGGCGGCCGTCGCTGTGGGGCTGGCAGCTTGGTGCTGGTTCGGCCAGGCCGCTCACCTGGATCGGGTGGGAGTGCTCACGGCAGTGCCCCCGCTCGGAACGGCGCTCATCTGCGCTCAGGCTTGGCACACCGGCGATGTCTCGGCCTCGGTGCAGGTCTTCCTGGCCCTGCCCGTCATCGCCGCCGCCACCCAGCTGCGCGCTGGTGGAGCGGCCCTGGCCGTGGCCACCGCAGTCGTCGGTGATCTGGTGGTCACCACCCGGTTCCTGCCGTTGCCGGCGGCGCTGACGGACGTCGTCTTCGTCAGCACGACCCTGTCGGTGGTGGCCGTCGTGCTGGTGCGCCTGCTGGACGGCCAGGAGGCCGACAGGGCCGAGCTGGCCCGTCTGGCCGCGGTCGACACCCTCACCGGCCTGGTCACCCGCCGCGTCCTGGACGACGCCCTGGCCGCTTCTCTGAGCTCAGCGGCCTCAGCTCAGGGCACGGCGCTGATCCTGGTCGACGTCGACAGCTTCAAGACCATCAACGACAGCTACGGCCACCCCGTTGGCGACGACGCGCTGCGTCACCTGGCGGGAGTGCTGGCCTCCTCGGTGCGCCAGGACGATGCGGTGGTCAGTCGCATGGGCGGAGATGAGCTCGCCGTCTTGCTGACGGGCTGCTCCGCCGAGGTGGCCGCCACCCGCGCAGCTGACCTGGTCCAGGCGGTGCGCCTGGCACCGCTGCAGCTGGGGGACGGTCGACTGCTGGCGGTGACGGTCAGCGTCGGGGTGGCCCAGGTGCCCAAGCACGCGGTGGGTCTGCGCGAGCTGTACGCGGCAGCCGATGCTGCTCTGTACCGCGCCAAGCGAGCCGGGCGCGACCAGCACGCCAGCGCGACCGGCTGACCCGGACCAGACCAGTGCGTGATCTTGACGAGCCCACGACGGATCAGAGGTGGTGACGGTGACGGATGCCGTCCGCGCGACGGTGAGCCGGACCTGCCTGTGGGTCACGCTCGTGGCGTTCGCGGCGTGCTGCGCCTGCGTCCCGGCTCGCAGCGCCCTGGAAGGCGCCGTCGGTGCCCAGGCCTTCTCCCAGGTGGTGGACCTGGGCCTGTACAACTTCGTCTACACCGCTGCGGCGGCCGCGTTGTTCTGCCGTCCCCCTCACTCTCCACGGGAGGGGAGGGGATGGCGGATCCTGGCGCTGGGGATGCTGTGCACCGCAGGCGGCAACGCCTGGTACTCCCTGGTCCTGGCTCGCCTGCCTGAGATGCCCTACCCCTCGTTGGCGGACGTCTTCTACCTGTCCTGGTACCCGGCCTGCTACCTCGCGATCGTGCTGGTCCTGACCGCTCACGTCGGTCGCTTCCCGCTCAGCGTCTGGCTGGACGGTCTCGTGGCGGGGGCCGGTGTGGCCGCCATCGCCGCAGCGCTGTGGTTCCGGCCGCTGACCGCCATCGACCCCGGAACACCGCTGCTCACCGTCCTGGCCTCGATCGCCTACCCCGTCTTCGACCTGCTGCTGCTGGTCCTGCTGGTCGGGGTGCTGTGCATCTTGCGCACAGCGCTCCGCGGCTGGGTCCTGCTGCTGGCGGCTGGACTGGGGGTGACCGCTACCAGCGACGTGGTCCTGTCCACGCAGACCATCGCCGGCACCTACGTCCAGGGAGGCTGGGGCGACGTCGGGTTCCTGGCTGGGATCGTGCTGATGACGCTGGCGGCGCATCGCAGCCGCCGTTCCCGCCCTGTGGACGCACTCGAGGTCCTGACCCGCCGCCGCGGGGGCTCCGTGCGCGTCCTGCTCATCCCCCTGCTGAGCGCAGGTGCCAGCCTCGCCCTGCTCGCCCTCGGGCAGGGCGAGCGCTTCCCTCCCGTCGCAGGGGTCTTCGCCGTCGTGTGCGTCGGCGGCGCCGGTCTGCGCGCCGCGCTGACGTTCCGTGAGCTGGGCCGGTTGGCCGACGTCCACCGCGAGGCTCGCACGGATGACCTGACCCGTCTGCCCAACCGCCGGGCCCTGTACGAACGGTGCAACACCGTCCTCGCCGCCAGCACCCGTGACGACACCGTCACGGCACTGCTGTTGATCGACCTCGACGGCTTCAAGGACATCAACGACAGCCTGGGCCACGGCGCGGGGGATGACCTGCTCGTCGCCTTCGCTCGCCGGGTGGAGCGCCTCATGGGACCGGACCAGCTCTTCGCCCGTCTTGGCGGGGACGAGTTCGCTGTGCTGCTGCCGCGGGCGCGTGAGAGCGAAGGCCTGGCCCTGGCGCAGGAGGTGGTCAGCGCGGCTCGCGAACCCTTCGCCCTGGCGACCGCTCGCCTCACCGTCGACGCCTCCGTCGGTGTGGCCACCACCACAGCCGGGCCGGAGGGCCGCGGGGACCTGCTGCGGATGGCCGACATCGCGATGTACGCAGCCAAGGGCAGTCCGAACCGGGTCTGCACCCCCGCCGACGCCGTCGACGCCCAGCTGGGCGAGGCCCGGCTGGCGCTGCTGTCGCGGCTGCGTGACGGGTTGACGGGCGCCCCTGCTGGGCGTGCAGCATCTGGCCGGGTCGAGGTCCTGCTCCAGCCCAAGGTCGACCTCGACGACGAGTGCCTGGTGGGCGTGGAGGCCCTGGCCCGCTGGCGCGAACCCGACGGCACCCTCCTGCCGCCGAGTGACTTCCTGCCTCTGATGAGCCGTGCCGGGCTGCTGCCCGCCCTGGCAACGGCGGTCCTGAGCGCCGCCCTGGACGCTGCACGCCAGCTCGCCGATGCCGGGCTGGCCGTACCCGTCGCGGTGAACCTGTCCCCGGTCGACGTCCAGGACCTCGCTCTGGCCGGGCGTCTCGAAGAGCTCCTGGCCGAACGCGACCTGCCGGCGTCCGCGCTGACCGTGGAGCTGACCGAGGACAGCCTCGTCACCGACCCCGCGCGCGTGGCCGCAGTGCTGAGCGCTGTCCGCGCCCTGGGGGTGCACGTCAGCCTCGATGACTTCGGTACCGGCTACTCCTCGCTGTCCTACCTGCGGCGCCTGCCCGTGGACGAGGTCAAGCTGGACCGCTCCTTCACCATCGACATCGAGACCGACCCCGCCGCCGAAGCCGTCGTCCAGCACACCGTCGGCCTGGTGCATGCACTGGGCCTGCGCATCGTGGCTGAAGGCATCGAGGACGGCGCCACCGCTGCAGCCATGAGACGACTGGGCTGCGATCAGGGCCAGGGCTTCTACTGGGCACGCCCCACGACGTGCGAGGACCTGCTCCTCGCCCACGGCGCACCACGAAGGCGCTCGACCGCACGGAGGTCGGACTCCCTCTCCTCCGAGCACGGGTAGAGCTCACCGACCGCCCACCAACCCCCCGGCCACCGCAAGGGCCACCAGCGCGCGCACGTGAGATGGCCGGCCGATCGCGCGCTGGACGTGGTGGGAGCCGTCACACCCTCACGGGGTCGTCAGGCGCGTTGCAGTCCAGGACCCTCGCCCCGGGCGCACCCCCGTGCCACGGCGACCTGTCACCTCGCCTCGGCCGGGTGCGGACGACCGGTGGCAGGTGGCGTGCAGGTCAGCGGCACGTCCCCGCAGTTCGTCGACGACGCCCAGTCAGTGCGCGACTGGCGCACTCGGCGGTCGTGCAGGCCCTGGATGATGACGAGCGGCGCCAAGAGGCACACCAGGCCGATGCCGTGGAGAGCGGGCGCACCGAGGTGTGGCGAGAGGACGCTGAGCTCGAGAGGGTGCTGGCGATCCCCGAGCCGTGCAGAGCAGCGACGGCGAGCGTCCAGCTAGTAGCGCGTCCGGTCGCGGTGTGGCCGTGTCAGGCTCCCGCGAGCTGGTACGTCAGCTCGTAGTGGTGCTGACCGCCCTCGGTCTCGAGCCGGATGCTGCCGGTGATGCCGACCAGTTCGTCGGTGCCCGATCCCGGCGCGATGTCGTAGTGCAGGACCTGCGCCCCTTCGTGCATGGTTCCGAACTGCTGCAGGGCGAAGCCGCCGCGGCGTCCACCGAGGTGGCCGGCGAAGACCTCCAGGGCCACGTATCCCGCAGAACCCGCCTGAGGGTTCCCGGCGGAGAGCATCACCCCGGTACTGACCCCCTGCACCTCACCGTCGAAGGTCTTGGACACGTCGAAACGCCCGACAGCACCGTCGAGCTCGGCGGCGCCGGGGCGGATGTCGACGTCGAACGTGCCGCGGGCAGTGGTGGACATGCTCGTCATCCTGGGCCGCCGAGGCGCCGCCGTCCACGTCCGCGCCTGGTACGACCGGTGCTGATGAGGACTCAGCACGGGGCCAGCCCGACTGCTGTCGTCCGGGCATCGAGCGGGAGCGTGCCGCTGGGGATCCGCCCACGGAGCTCGGTCGCGAGCGGATGTCCCGACTCAGCGATCGGTGTCCTCGACGTTCCGGTCGGTGAGGTCGCAGGCGGTCAGCGGGCTGCGGCGGAGGCCGTCCAGGACCAGGGGCCGCGGCGGTCGCGGTGCACCCCGACCAGGATCGGGGCGAGCGCGAAGACGGAGAGGCTGGACCTCTCGACCTGGCCGGGAGCTTGAAGGGACGAGGCCCTCGATGGACAGGAGCTGGTCGGTGAAGGCGTCGAGGGTGCTCTGGGTCGCGCCGAAGGCTGCGAACAGGGCGCGGGTGGCAGGGGCGTCGCGGGGGAAGGGGGGGGGGAGACGGCGACGCTGTTCCCCACGTCGCTCAGGCGCAGCCTGCGCGGCACCGACCCCGCCCAGCACGGGCGGTCCACGTCGCCGACGCGGCCACCGCCCACCTGGGTCCTCGCTGGGCCCGGCACACGTCGGCCTGCTGACTGAGAGCAGCGATGTGCGCGGCACCAGCAGGCGTCGCCGTCCTGGCTCTGGTCTTCAGCGTGACGGCAGCGGCCATCAGCTCGTGGGCGGCGAGGAAGGTGCACACGCGTCGATGACCCCCTGGAAGCGCTCGCTCAGCGACCCCGCAGCGGTACGCCCCCGCATCACCACCGGTGCCGGTCGGAGCCGATCGCGGTACCCGATCGCGCCGCCTGGCCGCGGGCCTCGACGGCGACGGCCACTGGCTCGTCCTCGAGGTCGTGGCGGTGGTCAGCCCGAGCTCGGGGAGCATGACGGTGACGTCTCAGTCACCGCCCTCGAAGGGCAGCACGCGGGTGAGGTCGACGCTCACCACCTCGAAGACGCCCACGTCGGTGGACGACTCGGTACCCGAGACCCCCCGCTCTGCGGCTGCGATGGTCGAGCATCCTGTCAGCGCCAGCAGGCCGGTGGCCAGCGCCGCTGCAGCCGCGACTCGTCCTTGGTGCGGCCTCCGCTTCGTCGTGATGGCGCCAGTGGTGGTCATCGTCCTTGCGTCGAGAAGTCCTCGGTGACGTCGCCATCGCCACCCGCGACCACTTTCCGCTGCGGATCGCCCACCGGTGCGCACCCGGCCGGAATGCACGGCCCCGCCGAGACGCTGCAGTTCCTGGTCGTCCAGTTCCGTGTGTCGTGTTCCACCACGTCCCCGGTAGCAGTGCGGCGGCGGTCTGACCTCCACGAGCGAGGTCGCGACGCCGCCGCGTGGGTCGGCCGGTCTCGCACGGTGCGGGACCGACAACCCTTGAGGAGTGGTTCGCATGGCACAGGGAACAGTCAAGTGGTTCAACGCCGAGAAGGGCTTCGGCTTCATCACTCCCGACGACGGGGGCGCTGACCTCTTCGTCCACCACAGCGAGATCGACGCCCAGGGCTACCGCAGCCTGGACGAGGGTCAGAACGTGGAGTTCGAGGTCGGCCAGGGCCAGAAGGGCCCCCAGGCCCAGGGCGTTCGCCCCCTCTGACCCCCCGCGTGGGGTCAGGCTCCTGCGGGGCCTGACCCATCAGACCGACCAGGGCCCGCCCGCCCCTCTGGGGGTCGGCGGGCTCAGTCGTCTGCGGCGCCCACCGAGCGTCGCAAGCATCCGCTGCTCGGCGCGGCTGGGTCCGTGTGAAGACGTCGGCGGCCGCGACGCCTGGCTGTTCGCTGCAGATCGTCGTGCGGGAGGGTGCCGCTGACGATCGTCAGCTGGTCAGCCGTCCGCGGTGCAGCAGCTGCGCTCCCGACCCGCTGGAGCAGCCGGCGTCCGCTCCCGGCGAGCCGACGTCGACGTGCCGCCCGCGCGCTGGCGCACCGGGACGGCGTTGGTGGTGGTGTCGGCGGTGGGTGCCGTGGCGCGGCTCGTCAACCCCCTGGTGTGGACGTACCTGCAGCCCTTGCGAGTTCCGCTGGGCCTGGCAGCGGTGGCTGCTCTCGTCCACGGGGTGGTGCTCGCGGTGGGGGCGGCACGGGGGCGCCGTGCCGAGGGGTGCTCGCTGCAGCGCTCGGCACGGTCTGCGACGGGCTGCGCGGTGCTGCTGGTCGTGGTTGCTGCAGCCGGGCGGTGCCGGTCGGTGGTGGCTCCAACGGGCAGGCCGGTGTGATGGGCTGCCCTGACGGCTCGCCGGTCGTGGTCCTCGGCCTGTGCCGCGGCGAGGTCGGCACCATCACCGCGGATCACATCGGCAGCCCCCTGGCCCGGCAGGCGTTCGAGCGGGGCGAAGGCGTCCACGCCGCTCAGCTGAGGCACGACTGCGGTGTCGAGGGGGTCACTGTGGTGGACCTGGCCTCACCGCCTGCTGGCTGGAGCGGGACGACGCTGCAGCCCCCCGACCTGGTGAGGACAGGTCGTCCCTGGACGCGCGGGCAGGCGGTTTCGGCGCCGGCGGGGGTTCCTCAGGCGGAGGCGCGGGCGATGCTGCGCACCAGGCGCGCCTCGAGGGCGGCGAGGTCGCCCTCGGGCAGGCGCCGGGCGACGGCGACCAGGGAGGAGGGCA
>Ga0325400_1004838_pt1 | contig 12548 bp, 9 predicted proteins | sample PopdelMetagenome_2_FD_205662 | JGI IMG/M metagenome (GOLD analysis project Ga0325400, IMG submission 205662) | Populus deltoides microbial communities from Bellville, Georgia, United States - Xylem-PdKOR-R1 | ecosystem: Host-associated > Plants > Phyllosphere > Stem > Wood/Secondary xylem...
TCCCTCGGCTACCCCGTCGGCGGGCGATACGCCACCACCGGCAACGGCTGGACCCAGGCCTTCCAGAACGGCCGCATCCACTACAGCCCCGCCACCGGCGCCCACGCCGTCCTGGCCCCCATCAGCAACGCCTACGACGCCCTCGGCGGTGAGTCCGGCTCCCTCGGCTACCCCGTCGGCGGGCGATACGCCACCACCGGCAACGGCTGGACCCAGGCCTTCCAGAACGGCCGCATCCACTACAGCCCCGCCACCGGCGCCCACGCCGTCCTGGCCCCCATCAGCAGCACCTACGACGCCCAGCGCGGCGAGTCCGGGTCGTTCGGGTACCCGGTCGGGGACCAGGTCGTGACCCCCGGGGGCGAGCGGACGCAGGCCTTCGAGCACGCGACCGTGGTGGTGAACGGCTCGGCGGTCCGTGTGGTCACCGATCCGCAGAACTCCGTCTACGCAAGGCTGGAAGGTCCCACCGGGGCCCTCGGGCTACCGACGGGCCCTGTCGCTGCATCCGGGGCAGGGACGTCCCAGCCGTTCGAGGGCGGAGATGTCGTGACCGGGCCCGGCACCGGCGCGTTCGCGTTGCTGGGCCAGATCCGCAGCACGTACGCGGCTGTTGGCGGTGCCGCCGGTCCCCTGGGCTGGCCAGTGGGCGACCAGGCCGTCGTCGCGGGGACGACGACCCAGCGCTTCCAGAACGGCACCCTGGTGCTGACCACCCCGTCGCCACGCACGGTCCTCGGCGACCTGTCCGTCGCCTGGTGGAACCTGTCCGGCCCGGCGGGCATCCTCGGCACCCCGACGGGGGACCGGGAGGTCCTCGCAGATGGGCGGGTTCAGCAGGCCTTCGCCGACGGCGTCCTGGTGAGCAACGGCTCCTCGGTCATGGCTGTGTCCGGGCCCATTGCCGTTGTGTGGCAGGCCAACGGCAGCGGTTACGGCGCACTCGGCTTCCCGACCGGCGAGCGCTACCGCACGACAGGGGACGGCTGGGTGCAGGCCTTCCAGAACGGCCGCATCCACTACAGCCCCACCACCGGCGCATTCGCCGTCCTCTCCACCCCGATCGGCCGTGCTTACGACTCCATGTCGGGTGAGTCCGGTGCGCTGGGGTACCCGATCGGCGGGCGCTACCCCACCACCGGCGGCGGCTGGACCCAGGCCTTCCAGAACGGCCGCATCCACTACAGCCCCACCACCGGCGCATTCGCCGTCCTGTCCCCCATCAGCAGCGCCTACGACGCACTGTCCGGCGAGTCCGGGATCCTCGGCTACCCCACCGGCAACCGCTACGCGACCACCGGCGGCGGCTGGGTCCAGGCCTTCCGCAACGGCCGCATCCACTACAGCCCCACCACCGGCGCCCACGCGGTGACCGGAGCCGCCTCACGGGCCTACGACGCCCAGCGAGGGGAGTCGGGCCCGCTGGGCTACCCGGTCTCCGCCGCCGAGCCCCAGGGTGGTGGGACGATCCAGCGGTTCCAACACGGGGTCATCACCGTCGACGCCTCGGGCACCGCGTCGGTCATCCGCAACTGACGGGGCCCGCCGGGGCCGGTGAACCGGCCCCGGCGGTATGTCCCAGGTCAGCGACCGGCCGCCACCGGAGGAGACCGCCGGGGCCGCCCGCGAGCCGAGCCAGGCAGGAGGCCGACGACGAGACCTGCAGCCAGCAGCGCAGCACCGAACCCGGCGGCTACGAGACCGAGGGTCAGGCCCGGGGGCCGGAACGAGATCTGGACCCGACCCGACCCGGCCCCCTCGGGCAGGTCGAAGGCCACGACCGTGTCGTCCAGGGCGACGACCGGGACCTGCACACCGTCCACGGTGACCTCGTAACCAGGCCACCAAGGGATCCGGGTGACGACGCGGTGGTCTCCTGCGGCGGACCAGGACATCGCGTAGGACTCGGCGTCGTAATCGACCTCGTCGGCCTGCACGTCCTGCACCGCGCTCCCCGTCCAGGTGATCCTGCCCGGCATCGGGTCGATGCGGTCGAACACCCGGAAACCGCCCCGGACACCCGCGTCCCGCCAGCGGTCCCCCAAGGACGCGGTCAGCTCGGCGGGCGCATTCGTGGAGACCAGCAATGTGTTCTGCGAGGTCGCCTCGAACCAGGACAGATCGGTACCGGGGACGGTGTCGAGGAGCCTGGGCACGGCGTCGCCGCAGAAGCCGACCTCGCCCAGGTAGTTCTGGCACCACCGGTCCGACCAGCCCCGCTGGCCGACCGACGTGTAGCCGAAGCTGACCTGCATGTCGGAGAACAGGGCGCCGTTGCCGACCGGGACGCCGGATGCGAGCCCGCGATCAGGACCGGAGCCCGCCCACTGGACGACGGTGGCTCGCAGTCCTGGCTCGACGGCAGCCTCCCGGAACCCCGTCAGCGACGCCGGCCACCAGTCGCCGTTGTAGAGCGCGTCGGCGGGGAGCCCGGTGGCGTCGCGACCATCGGTCGCCGCGAACCGGTCATTGGCCGCGACGGCCGCCGCGACCGATGTCAGCGGGGCCAGCGCCGTGGCGACGACCAGCAGGAGCACAGGCAAGCCGCGCCGGCGCGGACGTCGGGCGGGAGAGCTCGCCGCCGCGAAGGCCAGCAGGAACACTGCCCCCAGCACCACCGCACCCAGGTGCCACGCGACGAGCGCCGGGGACCGGGACGTGGCCAGCAAGCCCTGCGCGGTCAGGACGAGCAGCGCGGCCACGACCCGGCCCCTGCTGACCCGCACCCCGCAGGCTGCGACGAGCAGGACGACGAGCAGCGGCAGGAACACCTGCACGACGGTCGCGTACCGGAACGGGAAGCGGAGCGAGGCCACGATGGTCGGGGTCTGCGTGGCCACGACACCCGCCAGGGACAGCAGGCCTGCGGTGAGCACGCCCGGCCGGCCGACCAGGGCACGCAGGCCCCCACCCGCCCGGAGGTCGACCATCGCCAGCACGGGCAGGGCGAACCACGCCGTCGCCATGGCTGCGCAGGGGATGACGGTGCCCCACCAGCCCTGGACCTGCGGCGTGGTCGTCGGACCGCCGACGAGGACGTCGAGCAGGTTGGGCACGAAGTCGCCGGTGCTGTCGAGTGGACCGGAACTGATGGTGGCGCGTTGGGTGTAGGGGGCCAGAGCGGACGCGGCGAGCAGACCCGGGGCGGCGAGCGCGAGCCCACCGGCGGCCGCCAGGGCCCGCGCGACCACGGCCCGACCGACCACACCGTGCCACCCGTGCCGGACCACGACCTCCGCCAGCACACCCACGACGACGACCCCGGCGAAGGGGAGGGCATAGGGGTAGCCGGACGTACCCAGGAGGTAGGCCGAGACCCCGGCCACCAGGACCGCGGTGCGGCGGTGGCTGGCCAGCCCCCACCAGAGCCACGGCAGCAGGGCCGTGCCCCAGGCGGCCGGCCACCAGGACGCCGCGAACCAGAAGAAGAACCCGGAGTTGGCCGCACCGACGGCGGCGGCCACGCACCACGCGGCGGCCACACCGTAGTGGCGGCCGAGGGCCACGACGCCCAGCCCGAGCACGGTCGCCGCGAGCACGTGCAGGCCCCACCCCGCCGCGTTCAGCCCGTCCATGCCGGTCAAGGCCCGCGCCAGCAACCAGTGGAAGGGGTCCAGCACGCCGTACTGCAGATCGCCGACCAAGGCCCCAGCCGAGCCCATGTCGGGGTTCATCAGCGGCTGACCGCCGACACCGGTCCGAGCCCCGAGCCAGTGCCACATGGGCAGGTACTGGGCCTGCTTGTCGTCGATGTAGAAGAAGCGGGGCTGCCACCACCGCAACAGGCCGAGCAGGACTGCCTCGGCCAGGAAGAAACCTGCGTACGGCAGCACGGGACCCCCCGACGGGGACGAGGTCCGGGACCTCGCGGGCGGCGGCTCGGTCGCATCCCGGTCGAGAACGCCGCCCCTGGTCATGCGTGGGCCCCGTGCTCGACAGGATCGACGAGCTCCTCGAGAGCCGATTCCAGCTCACCGAGGTCCGACCACGTCCTCGACCCGGCCGGGGGTGACCCCTTTCCGCTCAACAGCCACCCTGTGCCCCCGTCGATGAGGTCGTCCTCGACCAGGCGCTGGATGCAGGACACGTCGGCGACCGAGTCGCCCACGAACCAGACGTGGCTGGCCACCTGGCGCGGCAGGCGGTCGAACAAGATGCGGAAGGGTTCCAGGGTCAGCTTGTCCCCCGTCGCCTCCTCGGAGGTCACGACGTGGTCGACCATCTGGTCCAGGTCGAGGTGCACCAGCTTGCGGAACTGGATCTGCGCAGTCAGGTCGGTGACGACGGCGATCGGGATGTTGTTGTACCGCAGGCTGCTCAGCAGGTCCCGTGCACCCGGTCGTAGCGACGCGGCCAGCATGTACTCCCGCCAGTACTCCTGCTCCATCGCGAGCGCGAGACCGGGTTGGCTGCGCAGCCCGAGCATCTCCAGTGCCTCGTGGGCGTACAGCAACCGGCTGTGCGAGCTGGCCGTCTCCCCGAGCCGGGCCTTGACCCGCTTGCGGGCGCCGTCCCAGGTGTCCTGGAAGGCTCGCTCCTTGACGCCCAGGTCCCGCGCGGCGAAGCGCGCCAGGGCGGCCATCCCCGCCCGGTGGCTCGGGGCGTACGGGTAGAGGGTGTCGTCCAGGTCGAAGATCACCAGACTCGGCAGGGTCGGGGTCATCGAGTCGCCTCCAGGCGGTTGCGGCGACGTTCGAGCATCGCCAGGACCAGGATCAACTGCATTACTCCGCGGCTGCCGCCCAGCCAGACGGGCTCCGCCACGAAGAGCTCCTCCCGGCGTTCCAAGAGCATGCGCGCCAAGCCCTCCACGTCCCTGGGGGTGAGCTGCGCCGGAGACACGACCAGCTCCACCGCACCCGGCTCGGGGAGGTAGACCAGCCGGGTGGAGACCCCTCCGACCGACGCCAGTGCCCGGGCCATGCGCTCGGGGAAGGCCATGCCCCTCAGGCGGGCCACGACCCGCAGGGACAGCGGCCCCTGCATGGGCTGGTCCTCGGGAGGCAGCTCCCGTTCGCTCTCCAGTCGGAGGACGACGTCGGCCAAGGGCCGCTGCGGGAGGATGAAGCGTTCCCGGTCGGGCTCGCGTCGCTCGATGGACGCCAGCACACCCGACAGCTGGTGTCCCCGCTGACCGACGTCACGGTCGATCTTCAGGCGCCGACGCAGGCCCTCGTCCATGTCGGTGAACACGGTCAGGTCCACCGCCGACCGCACGTCGTTGCTCGTCAGCGCGTGCAGCCCGCTGACCACGACCAGCTCGCGGTGCTGGATCGGCCGCTGCTTGGTGAACCGGCCGCGGCCGTGGTCGTAGTGCCGGCACCACACCTCCTCCCCGGCCAACAGCCGGAAGGTGTCCCGGGTGAGGCGGGGCAGGTCGTTGGCGGCGGGGTCGAGGTGCGTCGTCAGGCTCCACAGCGGGGCGTGGCGCTCGTAGAGGTGGTAGTCGTCGCCCATCAGGAAGGAGGTCGCGCTCTCCCCGAAGACGTCGGCCAGGGAGATGCACAGCGTGTCCTTGCCGGTTCCGCTGTCACCCGCGACGGCCAGCGACAGCGGCGACCGCGACAGCCGGTACTGGTCGTACTGGAGCAGCGACCCGCGCAGCACCATGGCCAGCGCGACGGCTCCCACGACCACGGCCGCCGTCGCGAGCAGGTCGGGCACCCAACTCTCCCAGCCCTGCGACAGCACGCTCTGCGGGACCGGGTCGGCCAGGTCAGCCCAGCGCCACTCCGCCAGCCAGGACGTGACCGCCTGCGCAACGGTGATCGCGACCCAGAAGCTGAACACCGCGAGCCGGACGCGCGGCCCGCTCCCGGCGGCGAGGACAGCCAGCAGGGGTACCGACCACAGGAACCAACCCGGCGACGCCGGGGTCAACAACGCCACCGCGGCCAGGCCCACCGCGGTCACCGTGAGCACCAGGTCCGGGTTCGCCCGCCGGAACCGCCAGAGGACACCCAGCAGCGCCGCGTACACGACGGGCAGGACGACGATGTCCAGCCCCGGACCCAGCGGGAGGGTGTAGTCGACGACGGCCCGGAACTCCGGGGTGCCGAGCACCATCTCCCGGTAGCCCGAGGAGATGGCCGGCAGCGCGTAGACGACGACACCGGGGGCGAGACCGAGCAGGTACGGCTTCACACCAGTGCGGTAGCGGCTGTTGCGCAGGAGGAAGAGCAAGGCGAACGGGACGATGAGCACCGAACTCGCCTTGACCGCGACCGCGGCCCCGGCCAGCCACCCGGCGACCCGCCACTGCCGCCGCTGGAAGAGGACGACCGACGCGAACATGAGAACCGTCGGGACCAGGTCGAGCTGACCGTGCACGTACGCGGCGAAGAGCACGATCGGCGACACGACCACCAGCACCAGGGCCCGACCGGGGCGCCGTCCCCCGAAGAGCACCACGAGGGCGACCACGACGAGGTCGGCGACCAGCACCCCCGCCGCGACCGCCAGCTGGCTGGCAGCGGAGACCGGCAGCCACCCGAGCAGGACGTCGAAGACCCAGAAGTAGGCGAGCATGAGCGGCCCGTAGGGGAAGGCCGACGCCGACCCTCCTCCGTCCAGCCAGGTCGACCACGGATCGACGGTCGGGTGCGCCACGAAGGCATCGACGAACGGCGCGAACCACAACTGCTGGGTGGCTGGGACCAGCAGCGCCACCAGCACCACGCGGACGCCGATGCCTGCGGCCAGCAGCGCCCGCTGCCGGGGACCGAGGGACCGGACACCCTCCTGCAGCGCCTGGATCACGCCCACAGCTCCGGCCGCTTGGTGCAGACCGCGTCCAGCGCCAAGCCCGCCTCGTCCAGCCGGCGGCGCAGCACCTCGACCTCCGGTCCGGGGTCGCGCCCCTGCAGCTCCGGGCTGACGAGCATGGTCCGGCGGCCGTCCCCCGCCAGGGCCGCAAGGTCCTCACGGGGGGGCAGCGCACCGGTGAAGGAGTCCAACCACACCCAGTCGGGCCGGCCGGGTGCGGCCAGCGCGGTCTGCACCGACTCGTACTCCGACACCCGCACCATGCAGCGGTTCTCGCCGCGACGGAGGGTCTTGACCATGAAGGGGAAGGACTGGTCCAGGTAGGCCCACCGCTCGATCCCGCGGTCGGCCAGCATCACCTCGACGCGTTGCTCGAGCCCCTCCTCCTTCACGTTGGCGACCAGGAAGGCGTGCTGGTAGTGGTCCAGCCACTCGGCCAGATCCACGCCTGGGTCGAAGGGCTCGTGCGTGACCACGAGGCGGTCGCCGAAGGATCGGATGTCCATCTCGATCCCCTGGTCGTGCGGCGTCGAGGCCACCTCCGCCGGCAGGTTGCGCCGGTGGGCCACGACCAGGGTCACAGCTTCTTCCTCAGCGCCAGCGAGAAGTCGACCGTGCGGCGGATGAACTTCCGCTTGGCGGCGAAGTCCACGTTCCACGAGGACGAGCCGAACCGACGTGGTGCGAACACCACCGGGATGCGCCGAATAGTGAAGCCGGCGCGGTCGGCCGCGTGCATGGCGAACAAGTCGAGCGCGAAGTCCTCCGGCGGGGTCCCCCACTCGTTCAGCAGAGCGCGGTGGAACATCGTCGGCTGGGCGTTGATGTCCTGCAGCCTGCGCCTGAGCAGGATCGTCTCGAAGACCGACATCCCTGCCGTGAAGACGCGGTCGGCGAGGGGACGGCCGTAGCGCCGACCCTTGACGAAGCCGCGGTCGACGTCGTCCAACGCAGCCACGGCGCGCAGGGCATCCGCGGGGTCCGTCTGGAGGTCTGCATGGGTCCAGCCCACCACCGGTCCCCGGGCGGCGGCCAGCCCGGACGTGATGCCGAAGCCGTACCCCCGGTTGGGGTCGACGCGGATCGAGCGCACCCGGTCGTCCTGCCCCTCCAGCAACCGGGCGAGGACCTCCGGGGTCGCGTCTGTGCTGCCGTTGTCGACCAACACCACCTCCCCGTCCCCGGCTTCGGCGGTGAAGCGCGCGCGCAGGACCAGCTCGGGCAGCGACGCCGCCTCGTTGTAGCAGGGGATGACCAGACTGAACCTCGGCTCAACCACGGCGTCGAGCCACCTCCCCGGAGGACGACGAATTGCGGAACACGAACCTGGCCATGCCGACGAAGTTCCACGCCGCGGACAGGCCGGTGGCGACCAGGAATGCGACGACGGTGGGCAGCGTGCCCTCGTGGCCGAACGCACGGAGCACCAGCGAGTTGGCGACCACGTTGATCACCAGGGCCGCGAGGTAGACGGCCGCGAAGGCCACGACTGACCACCGGTGCCGCTGGCCCCGGAAGGTGAACCGCCAGTTGGCCAGGTAGGCGAAGACGGCGCCGGCGATGAAGCTGACGGCCTTGGCCGGCCCGTGGGGCACCCCGGCGAGCAGTTCGAGCTGGTAGACGACGGCGTCGATGAGCACCGTCGTCCCACCCACGAGGACGAACCTGCCCAGCGACCCCCTCACGGCCACCACCGTCCGCTCGCGGCCGGCCGGAAGTCTCGGAAGGCGTGGTCGTGGTCAGCCCGTTCGGTGGGGTCCACCATCGGGTCGGCAGCCAACGCGTACGGGTGGTGCACCCACTTGTGGAAGCAACTCTGCCAGTAGCGGTAGGTCTCGTACTCGTCCGGTGTGCCGAGGGAGACGAAGCTGTCCAGGAGCAAGGGCACCACGGGGCGGCCCTCGGCCATCATCCGGCGGACCAGGCTGTCGAGGTAGAACTCGCCGTTGACGGTCTCACCACTGGCCAGCAGGTCGTCGACCACCTGGATCGCCCCCGACAGCGTCGGGAAGGTGAAGGTGCCAATGATGATCCCGGACTGCTCCATGTCATCGGGGGCCTCCTTCAGCCAGGTCCTGTCGACCAGACCGTCGTCCGTCCAGGTGACCCAGCCGTACTGCTCCGGCCGCCGCCTGGCGAGCCGGTACCCCGGTGCGGTCCAGACGACCAGACCGTCCTCACCCGCGCGCTCGAGGGCGCTCTCCAGAGCGCCCGGGGCGAACCGCGGGACCGCGTCGCAGGAGGTCACGGTCACCGGGTCATCGGTCGCACCGTCCTCCAGGGCACGCAGGCCGTGGCCGGCGGAGTCGGCCTGGCCCCGGGAGAGGCCCCCCAGCTCGACGACCGTTGCCCCGACCCCGGCGGCGAACTCGGCGACCGCGCCGCCGTCGCCCAGGTCGGCGCGGGTGACGACGACCGACCGGTCGCCGGGTACAGCGGCGAGCGCGTGGTCGAGGAGGGTCCGGCCGGTCATGTCGAGCAGCGGCTTGGGGACGGGGTAGCCCCGCTCTGCGAAACGCTTGCCGGCGCCTCCGGCGAGGACGACCTTCGACGCGCCGGGCACGGGTGCTGCTGGGCCCCGGAGCCAGTCGGACAGCGCGACCGACCACTCCCGGTACTCCTCCAGGTCCTGCGGCGTGCCCCACTGCATGAAGTGCTGCAGCTCGTACACCCCGACCGTCAAGCCCGCCGCCAGGACGCTCTTGTAGGTCAGGCTCAGGTAGTACTCGCCGTTGAGAAGGTGACCATCGGACATCTGACGGTCCAGGGCGTCGAGGAGGACCTGCCCGCTGGTGAAGCCGTAGGTGCCCGAGGAGGCGAACTCAGAGCTCGGGTCGTCCGTCCAGGGCTGCTTCTCCTGGATGTCGACGACCCACTCGCCCTCCAGCCGGGGATAGGCGTAGGACGTCGAGTGCAGCATGTGCGGGTGGAAACCCCGGTAGGCCGGGATGACCCCGCCGGTGACGGCCCCGGAGGACAAGTGGTCGGCGAAGTCATCCGCGTCCCAGTAGCAGGTGAAGTCGCAGTAGTTGACGACGACCGGTCGGTCGCGTCGGATGTGCGGTGCTGCCTGGACCACGGCCCAGCCGGGCCCCAGCTTGTGCGGGCCCACCTCGACGACGGTCGCACCCGGGCGCCGGGCCAGCAGTCGCTCCCGCAGGCGCAGGCGGGGATCAGCCAGGTGGTCGGCATTGCACACGAAGACCACGTCGTCCCAGCCCGGGAACATGTCGATGACATGGTCGATGACCGTCTGCCCGTCCACCTCGACGAGGGCCTTCGGACGGTCGTAACCGGCCGCCGTGAACCGTGAGCTGATCCCGGTCATCGGGATCACGAGCTGAGGCCTCACCGCTGCATCCCCTGACGCCACTTCTCTGCTTCCCAGTCCACCAGCTCGGCCACCTCGTCGTCGGTCAGGTAACGCGCCGGCCTGCTGTGGTCTGCACAGGCGGCGACGTGCACGAAGCTCCGGGCGATCTCCTGCGCGTCGGCGGACAGCTCCCGCCGCGCCACCAGGGACCCGTCGGCGGCGACCTCGACGGTGCCGCGTCCGCCCTCGGCGCTGAACGGCACCGCGCCGAGGAAGACCGCCTCGTCCGGCGTCAGTACACCTGCCTGGAGGAATGCCGCCCCCCGCGGGTCGACGCTGCCGGCCGGCGCGAGGACGTCGCCCGACGTGGGCAGCTGCGGGAGACCTCGGGCGGGGCGTAGCCCGGCCTCCACCTCCCCGATCAGCGCGAGCGCGCGGTCGGCCGAGGGGGCCGCCGTGATCAGGCCGTGGTTCCCGAGCAGGAACACCGCCTCGGGCACGTCGCCGATGTCGGCCTGCGCGGCGAGCACGGCGTGCGCCAGGGCGATGCCCGGCTTGGCGTAGGGCACCCACCGGGTAGGGACGGGGCCGGCGAGGACCAGCGGCGCGGTGGCACCGTCGGCTCGCGATGCGGCGGCGACCGCACCCACGGAGTGGACGTGGAACACGAAAGTCTGCGGCAGCAGGACGTGCAGTGCGGTCTCGATCGACGGCCGCGACGCGCGCTCGTCGGCGAGCTGCGTCACGACGTGGCGCAGGTCCTCCACGTGCAGCACCTCGGCGGCGGCACGGGTGGCGTCGACCCCGACGAACACCGGCCGCTCCGCTGCCTCGCCGAGTCTGGTCCCCGACGCCTTGACCCAGACGGTGTCGCCGTCCTTGCCGCTGAGGTTGCCACCTGCCCCCTGCACCAGGGTCGGGTCCGACCCGATGGCCGTGGCCGCTCGGTCGAGGTCCTCCAGCACTGCACTTCCCACGCCTGGGCAACCTACCCGACGCCCTGTGCCGCTCCGGTCGCCTCGAGCCGTCGGGTGGGCCGGCCGGTGCGCCTGGGGTCGATGGTGGCCGTGGGGTTCCAGGACCCGCTCCGGCCCGTCCCGGTCGGGTCACCGCCCGGGGGCCAGGGCGCCGCGACGGTAGGCTCACTGCCCGTGACCTCAGCGCAGATCGACCTCGTCGTCGTCGGCTCCGGCTTCTTCGGCCTCACGGTGGCCGAACGCGTCGCCACCCAGCTGGACAAGAAGGTCCTCGTGCTGGACCGGCGTGACCACATCGGGGGCAACGCCTACTCCGAGGCCGAGCCGCAGACGGGCATCGAGGTGCACCGCTACGGCGCCCACCTGTTCCACACGTCGAACAAGCGCGTCTGGGACTACGTGAACCAGTTCACCGACTTCACCGGCTACGTGCACCGGGTCTTCTCGATCCACGAGGGCAAGACGTACTCGCTGCCCATGAACCTCGCCACGCTCGGCGAGTTCTTCGGCCGCAGCTTCACCCCCACCGAGGCCCGCGAGCTGGTCGCGGAGCAGTCCGGGGAGATCGACACCGCCGAGGCCGCCAACCTCGAGGAGAAGGCGATCTCGCTGATCGGCCGGCCGCTGTACGAGGCCTTCATCAAGGGCTACACGAAGAAGCAGTGGCAGACCGACCCGACCGAGCTGCCCGCCGCCGTGATCGCCCGCCTCCCGGTCCGCTACACCTTCGACAACCGGTACTTCAACGACACCTACGAGGGCCTGCCGGTGAACGGGTACACCTCCTGGCTGCAGAAGATGGCGGACCACCCGAACATCGAGGTCCGGCTGTCGACCGACTACTTCGACGTGCGGGACCAACTGCCCGCCGACGTTCCCACGGTCTTCACCGGTCCGATCGACAAGTACTTCGACTACGCCGCCGGCGAACTCGGCTGGCGCACCCTGGACTTCGAGACCGAGGTCCTCCCGATCGGTGACTTCCAGGGCACCTCGGTCATGAACTACGCCGACGAGGACGTGCCCTACACCCGCATCCACGAGTTCCGGCACTTCCACCCTGAGCGCGACTACCCAATGGACAAGACCGTGGTCGTCCGGGAGTACTCGCGCAACGCCGTCGCCGGCGACGAGCCGTACTACCCGGTCAACACGCCCGAGGACCGGGCGAAGCTCGAGACCTACCGGGAGCTGGCCAAGAAGGAGGCCGCCGAGAAGCAGGTCCTGTTCGGCGGGCGCCTGGGCACCTACAAGTACCTGGACATGCACATGGCCATCGGGTCGGCGCTGAGCATGTTCGACAACCGGATCCGACCCTTCTTCGACCAGGGCACGTCGCTCGACGGCCGCCTGGAGGACTGACAGCCTGATGACCACTCCGCTCGACAACGACGCACCCGTCTCGCCAGAGGTGGTGAGCGAGCCTGCCGCCGAGGAGCTCGAGCCGGGCAAGGCGGTCACCCTCGTCCAGCGGGTGCTGATGCCGCGGCCCG
>Ga0325400_1004839_pt1 | contig 12548 bp, 12 predicted proteins | sample PopdelMetagenome_2_FD_205662 | JGI IMG/M metagenome (GOLD analysis project Ga0325400, IMG submission 205662) | Populus deltoides microbial communities from Bellville, Georgia, United States - Xylem-PdKOR-R1 | ecosystem: Host-associated > Plants > Phyllosphere > Stem > Wood/Secondary xylem...
GCTGATGGAGGGGGCGGGCGCAGGCACCGCGTGCGGGGGAAGCCCCATCCACCATGCCGCGCATGGTCGCCCTTCCCATGCCGGGGAGGAGCCTAGGCCCGCACATCCTTGGCGATCGCATCGAGCAACCCGTTGACGAACCCCGCCTCGCGCCGCTCGTAGAAGGCGTGGGCGACGTCCACATATTCGCTGATCGACGCCCCCGTCGGCACATCGGCACGCGCCATCAGTTCATAGGTGCCGGCGCGCAGGATCGCCTTCATCGGCTTATCGAGGCGCGGCAGGCTCCACCCCTTGGCGAGCCGCGCCTCGATCGCGCGGTCGATCTCGCCGCCGCGGGCCGCGGTGCCGGTGACGAGGTCGTCGAAGAAGTCGACGTCCGCCTCGGCATATTCCGCCTCCTCGATGGTCGCGCCGAGGCGGTGGTGGTGGAACTCATGCAGCAGCTGGGGCATCGGCGTACCCTCCATCTCGTGCTGGTAGAGCGCCTGGACGGCGGCGAGGCGGGCGGCGGCGCGCGCCTTGGTACGGTTGGCGGTACGGGTCATCGCCCGCGCATGTAGGCGGTGCGGACGCATGCGTCACCCCGCGCGTCGGCGTGCCGGTCGCGCGATATCGCCGCGGCGCATCGGTGCATGCGTCGCCGATCTGCGGATGCGGCAAAAATGGCGGCGCGGCGCGGACGAGACGGAGACCAGCGGGGCGATGAAGCCGGAGCACGGCGTTCGCGCATCAACCATACTCGCCAGCGCGTTCATATCGCCCGCCCGCAACCCGGCTGCGCGGCGATCCTCACCGACATGGAGCCGACCACGCAGAGCTTCGACGATGGATCGACCGAGAGGACCATCGCACGGATAGGGACGTGCCCTTTGCCCTCCGCTGCCCGGTTCAATCTACGTTCAGCCACGTCCGGCAGGTTGATCGGGTCGCGGCTGCAGCCGGGATCCTCAGGGGAGCGACCATGATCACGGGCAGGATGGGCGTGCGGGCGGTCGCGCTGGTATCGGCGACCATGGCGACCGTCGTCGCCGCTCAGGTCGAGCCCAAGGTCGATCTGATGCAGATCACCATCGAGAACCCGTCCGGACAGGCGGACGCGGCTTTCGCCGCAAGGGCTAAGGAGTTCGGGCGCAGCATGGCGCTGGTCACCTCGTGCGACCAGGCGATGGGGGTTGCGATGGCGATGAGGGCCGGCGTCGTGGGCAGGGGCGGCGTGCCGCTGTCGGCGCTGCCGCTACCGCTGCGGCGCGAGATCGAGACCAAGCCGGTGGGCACGCCCAGCCGCCCGTTCGGCGACCTGAAGGGATTGCGTGTGCTGATGCGCTGTCCCGCGCAATTCCGGCCGCCGCGTCCACGCGGCACGCCGACGCCCAAGCCCGCGATCTGACGATCAGCGATTGAACCTGAGCCGCAGCGCCACCGAGCGCGCGTGCGCGGGCAGACCCTCCGCCTCCGCCAGCGCGACCGTCGCCGGGCCGAGTTCGGCGAGCGCGGTCTCGTCGAGGCCGAGGAAGCTCGTGCGCTTCATGAAGTCGGTCACGCCGAGCCCGCTGGCGAACCGCGCGCGGCGGCCGGTCGGCAGAACGTGGTTGGGACCGGCGACATAGTCGCCGATCGCCTCGGGCGTGTGGCGGCCGAGGAACACCGATCCGGCGTGGCGGACCCGCGCGAACAGCGCGTCGGGATCATCGACGGCGAGCTGGAGGTGCTCGGGCGCGAGCCGGTCGACCAGCGGGCAGGCGTCGTCGAGCTGCTCGACCACCAGGATTGCGCCGTTCGCCTGCCATGCGGCGCGGGCCACCGCCTCGGTCGCGAGGGTCGATAGCTGGCGCTCGACCGCCGCTGCCACCGCGTCCGCGAAGCCGGCGTCGTCGGTGAACAGGATCGACTGGGTGGTGGTGTCGTGCTCGGCCTGGCTGAGCAGGTCCGCGGCGATATGGTCGGGATCGTTGTTCGCGTCCGCGACGACGACGATCTCGCTGGGGCCGGCGACCATGTCGATGCCGACCACCCCGTAGACCTGGCGCTTGGCCTCTGCGACCCAGGCGTTGCCGGGACCGGTCACGACGTCCACGGCCTCGATCCGGCCCGCGCCGTAGGCGAAGGCCGCGATCGCCTGCGCACCGCCCACCCGCCATACCTCGTCCACTCCGGCGAGATGGGCGGCGGCGAGGACCAGCTGGTTGACGACGCCGTCGGGCGTCGGGGTCGCCATCGCGATCCGGTCAACGCCCGCGACCTTGGCGGGAATGGCGTTCATCAGCAGCGACGACGGGTAGGCGGCGCGCCCGCCCGGAACGTAGAGCCCGGCGGCGTCGACCGGGGTCCAGCGTGCGCCGAGCCGGACGCCCGCCGCGTCCGTCCATGCGGTGTCGGCGGGCTTCTGCCGCTCGTGATAGGTGCGGATGCGCCGGGCGGCGAGGTCGAGTGCGGCCCGCAGCCCCGGCTCCAGCGCGTGGTAGGCGGCGGCGCACGCGGCTGGGTCGATCCGCCACCCGCTTGCGTCCAGGTCGTGGCGGTCGAGCTTGATGGTGAGGGCCCGGATGGCCGCCTCGCCCCCGTCGCGCACCGAGCGGATGATGGCGGCGACGTCGCGCGCGAGGTCGACGGGTGCCTCGCGGCGGGCGTTCACGAGTTCGTCGAAGCGGACGGGGAAGTCCGGCGACAGGGTGGATAGCCGGATCATCGCGCCGGCCTCTCCCCATCGCGGAAGGGAAAGCGGGCATCTCTTTCGGTAGAACCCGCTCCACCCCCGTCGCCTCCGCTGACGGGGAGGGGCGACGTGACGGCCGCGCGGAACGCCTCCACCAACGGCACCACGTCGGGGCGGGTCTTCATCGCCGCGCGGTTGACGACCAGTCGGCTGGTCACGTCGACGATCGGCTCGACCTCGACCAGGCCGTTCTCCCGAAGCGTGCGGCCCGACGACACGAGATCGACGATGCGCGGCGCAAGGCCGAGCAGCGGGGCGAGTTCCATGGCGCCGTTCAGCTTGACGCATTCGGCCTGGACCCCGCGACGGGCGAAGTGCGCGGCGGTGAGGCGGGGATATTTGGTGGCGACGCGGACGTGGCTCCACCCGCGCGGATCGTCGGTCGCGGCGAGTGCTGCGGGTTCGGCGACCGACAGGCGGCAGTGACCGATGCCCAGATCGACGGGCGCGTAGAGTTCCGAATAGCCGAACTCGGCCAGCACGTCCGACCCGACGATACCGAGCTGCGCGGCACCATGGGCGACGAAGGTCGCCACGTCGAACGCGCGCACCCGAATCAGCTCGATCCCCGCGGTATCGGTGGCGAAGCGGAGCGCGCGGCTATCCTCGTCCAAGAAGGCGGGCTCTGGCACCGCCCCGGCGCGCGCCAGGATCGGCAGCGCCTCGGCGAGGATGCGGCCCTTGGGCACGGCGATGATCAGGGGCGCTGGCATGTGGCCGGGGCTTTACGAACGCGGGATGGGTGGCGCAACCTCGAGCCCTTGGCGGACGAGGCGGGCAACCGGGCGGCGTTCGAGATCCAGGCGAGCTGTTGCGGCGAGATGGCGGCGCCGACCACCGCGCGGATGGCGCGGCCGCCGGGACGGGTGGTGAACCGCGCCACGGCGACGGGGCGGCGGGGCCGGCCCGGACGCGGACCCCGGAAGGTCGGCGCCGGGCCGGGCTTAGCCTCAGAAGAAGAAGCGATTGTAGGAACGGATCACCCGGCCCGAGCGCGCGTCGATCAGCACGGCGTCGTTGCCGTAGCGAATGTAACGCTGGCCGGCGTAGGGACGCGCAAGGCGATAGCGCTGCCAGTCGTTGATCCAGTAGCGCTGGCCGTAATAGCCTGGCTGGAAGCGGTAGCCCGGCTGGACGGGGCGATAGGCATAGCCGCGCGGACCCTGATAGCCGCCGCGACGGAACGCCTGCGGGTTGCTGCGGCGATAGTCGCGCCAGTCCTCGCGCAGCTCCTGCCGGTCCTCACGCAGCTCGCGACGCGCCTCGCGGATGTCGCCGCGATCGCCGCGACGATAGGCCCGGTCGAGGTCTCGCTGGCTCTCGCGCACCTCCCGGCGGCCGTCGCGTACCTCGCCATAGCTCTGGGCGCTCGCGACGGCGGGGACCAGCATGGTGGCGGTCAGTGCGGCGACGATGATCTTACGCATCGAACATCTCCAATTCTCGGCCGCCGGGGTGGCGACTTGGAGACCGCATTACCCATCCGCGGCTGAACCGCTCCGGTATGCGGCGGTCAGCGGCGCGACAGGTTTAGATGCCCCAGCGCCGCATCGCCGCGAGCACGGCGGGCGCATCCTCCCACGGCACGAAATGGCCCGCGTCGACGCGCTCGATCGTGAGGTCGGGGACGAGCGCCGGCAATCCTTCGAGCTGGGCCGGCAGCAGCGCCTTGTCGCGCGTGCCCCAGACCACCAGCGTCGGTTGGGTGACGGGCGGGAAGGGCGCGTCCAGAAAGGCGGGGCGGGGCGGGTCCTCACCCGTGGCGGGCACGATCATCGCCGAGGCGCGGTACCAGTTGAGCATCGCGGTGATCGCGCCTGGCTGCGACCATTCATCGAGGTATGCGGCCTTGTCGTCGCCGACGATCGCGTGGGCGACGTGATGCGCGAAGGTGGAACCCAGGAACCGCTCCAGCCCCGCGCCGACCAGCCCCTTGTCGAGGTCCGTGTCGCGGAAGCGGCGGATATACTGGCTGGCGGCGCGCTGGTCGCGATCGTCGAAGATGGATCGCTGGAAGACCAGCGGGTGCGGGGCGTTGACGATCACCAGCCGCTCCACCCGGTCGGGATGCTTGAGCGCCGCCATCCACGCGGCCGCGCCGCCCCAGTCGTGGCCGACCAGCGTGAAGCGGTCGATGCCGAGTGCGTCGGCGAGCGCCATGAGGTCGGCGACGATCCGGTCGGTGGCGTACGCCTCCACCTCCTGCGGCTTGTCCGAGCGGGCGTAGCCGCGCTGGTCGGGGGCGACGACGAAGTGGTCGCGGGCGAGGTCGGGGACGATCCCCCGCCAAGTGCGGTGCGATTCGGGAAAGCCGTGGAGCAGGATCACCGGTGGTGCCGCCCGGTCGCCCGCGAGCTGGACGTCAAGCGATACGCCGGTGGACAGCGCGATACGGGTCAGCGGTGCGGTCATCGGACACTCCGGGGCGACCGGGGAGCGGTGCCAGCAACGAGTGTCGCGCGTCCGGCGCCCGGCGGCAAGCGGTTGCGCCGGGTCGGGAGCGATGGCGGCGGCACCGTAGGGCACCGCCGTCGGGCGGGATCAATAAGGCTTCTGACCCCAGACGTTACCGGCATCCGCGTACTGGCAGACGAGGAAGATCTTGCCGTTCTTCGCATTGATCGCCTCGCCGCAGCCCACGCGCGTGGTCTTGCGCCAGACGACCTGAGTGTAGTGGCCGATCACGCCGCGACCGTTGCCCGTCTGGGTCGCCGGAACGAAAAACTGACGCTCGGACACCCAGCCTTCGCTCATCGCATATGGCATGTCGATGCCCTTGCGATTGTTGGCTTTCATGCTGTTGTCGCGGTTGAGCGTCCATCCCTGCGCGATGTTCTCGCCCGAAGCGGGCCGCTGCCGCCATTTGGGGCATTCGGCGTTGGCGTAGTCCGTGCAGCTGTGGAACATCTCGTCGCGCGTGACCTGTTGTTGCGCCCACCAGGCGGCGCTCTTGGCGAGGTCGTCGTCCCAGGTCAGCGGGGCGAGCGGGGTCGGCGAGACGACCGCGGCGCGCGCGTCGTTGTGGGACTGGAGGATCTCGCGCGCCTCCGCCGAGCCGCTCGCAAAGCCGCGGTACGATCCGGCGGGATCAAAGGCGACCTCGCCCTTGTGGACGGGTACGGGTGCGGCGAGGGCGACCGCGGGCACGAGGACGGTCAGCAGTGCGAGCTTCTTCATGGTGGTCTCCCCCTTTTCGGTGAAGCCCACCTACGGGTCCGCACCCGAAAGCAAAGCGCGGGGGTGACCGAAATGGGTCACCCCTGAGCCGCCGGTCGCGCGTCACGCCGAGCGATCAGTCCGCCGCCACCGGGCCGCTCGGCGCGGTCGGGCGGCGGGTGAGCCAGACCACCCCGATCAGCGCCGCGCACAGCCACGCCGACACACGGAACAGGTCGGTGGAGGCGAGCAGATACGCCTGGCCGACCATCTGCCGGGTAACCGCCGCCGCCGCCTGGACATCGGTCAGCCCCAATCGGCCGAGCGCGTCCTGCGCCATGCGCAGCGGCATGCCGCTGCCCACCGCCTCCGACAGGCGACCCTGGTGGAGCGCCTCGCGCCGGTCCCACGCGGTAGTGATGACCGACGCGGCGAAGCTGCCGGCGGTGATCCGCGCGAAGTTGGAAATGCCGGATGCCGCCGGAATCCGTTCGGGCGGGATGCGGTCGAGCGAGATGGTCAGCATGGCGAGGAAGAAGCAGCTCATCGCGATCCCCTGGACGAGGAGCGGCAGCATCAGGTCGCGGAAGCTCGCCGAGGTGGTGTAGCCCGACCGCAGCCAGTAGGAGGCGCCGAACGCGGTGAACGCCACCGTCGCCAGGATGCGGGCGTCGACCTTGCCCGACATGCGCGCGACGAACGGGGTCAGCACTACCGCGACGAGCCCCGAGGGTGCCGCGACCAGCCCCGCCCAGGTCGCGGTATAGCCCATCTGCGTCTGGAGCCACAGCGGCAGCACCAGCGTGTTGGCGAAGAACACCGCATAGCCGAGGCAGAAGGCGATCGTGCCCATGGCAAAGTTGCGGCTGCGGAACAGCGAGAGGTCCACCGCGGGATGCTCGTCGGTCAGCTCCCAGATCAGCCAGGCGAAGAAGCCGATCGCGGCCACGACGGCGCCGATCACGATGCGGTCGGCGGCGAACCAGTCGTCGTTCTTGCCGAGATCCAGCACCACCTGGAGCGCGCCGACCCACACCACCAGCAGCGCCAGCCCGATGCCGTCGATCGGCAGCTTGCGGGTCGGCGTCTCGCGGGTCTTGAGTCCGGTCCAGCAGGTGAAACCGCAGAACAGGCCGAATGGCACGTTGATGAGGAAGATCCACGACCAATGGTAGTTGTCGGAGATCCAGCCGCCCAGGATCGGCCCCATGATCGGCGCGACCAGCGTGGTCATCGACCAGATGCCGAGCGCGGCGCCGCGCCGCTGGGGCGGGAAGATCGCGATCAGCAGCGCCTGGCTGCCGGGGATCATCGGCCCAGACACCGCCCCCTGCAGGACGCGGAAACCGATCAGCGACGGCAGGTCCCACGCGATCCCGCACAGGAACGAAGCGATCGTGAACAGGACCACCGAGGTGCAGAAGGTCCTGACCACCCCGAATCGCCCCATCAGCCACCCCGTCAGCGGCACGGCGACGCCGTTGGCGACCGCAAAGGCGGTGACGATCCAGGTCGAGGTGTCGGCCGACACGCCGAGATTGCCCGCGATTGTGGGCAGCGAGACGTTGGCGATGGTACCGTCCAGCACCTGCATGAAGGTGCCCAGCGCCAGCGCGAAGGCGATCAGCGCGAGGCGGCCACCGGTAAGCGGGGCCGGCGCAGCCCCCGCGGGCGGGCCGCCGGCCATCAGCGGTTGGCCGCGACGATCTGGCGGATGCGCGCCTCGACCGCCGGGTCGCCGGCTGCGGTGGCGAGGCCGCGATAGGCGGCGCGCGCGGGCCGCGCCACCCGCCCACCGCGCGTATCGGCGGTGTCCACCGTTGCCGCCACCGACAGACCGACGCGCAAGGGGTTGGCGCGCAGCTCGGCGGGGTCGAGCATGATCCTGACCGGTACCCGCTGGGTGATCTTGATCCAGTTGCCGCTGGCGTTCTGCGCCGGCAGCAGCGCGAAGGCGTTGCCCGATCCCGCGCCCACGCCCGCCACGCGGCCGTGATACACGACGTCGCCGCCATAGGTGTCGGCGACGATCCGCGCGGGCTGGCCGATCCGCAGGTCCCGGAGCTGCGTCTCCCGGAAATTTGCGTCGACCCACAGCCGGTCGAGCGGCACCACCGCCATCAAGGGCGTGCCGGCGGCGACCTGCTGGCCGATCTGCACCGTGCGCTGCGCGACCACGCCCGCGATCGGTGCGGCGACGTGCATGTGGCCGCGGGTGATCGCGGCGCGGCGATAGGCGGCAATCGCGGCGAGCACCTGCGGGTTGGTGTCGACGGTGGTGCCGGCCACCGTGTTGCGCGACTGGGCGCGGCGGCTCTGCGCGAGACGGAGCGTCGCCGCGGCGACACGGACCTGGTCCTCGGCATGGGCGAGTTCCTCACCCGATATCGCACCCTCGGCCGCCGCGCCGCGACGCCGCCGGAGGTCGCCCTCGGCTTCGGCGAGCTGCGCTGCCGCCTGGGTCACCGCCGCGCCCGTCTCGTCCACCGCGGCGAAATCGGACCGCGTCGCCCGTACCGCGCGGGCCAGGTCCGCCGCCGCGGTCGCCAGCCCGACGTCGGCGGTGGCCGCATCGAGGTCGATCAACGGCTGCCCCGCGCGCACGTGTTCGGTGTTGTCGGCGTGGATCGCCAGCACCGTGCCGGGGTCGCGGGCGGTGATCGCCACCACGTCGCCCGCGACATAGGCGTCGTCGGTCTCCTGCTCGGGTGCGGCGAGGAGGAAGTGGAACACCGCCCAGACGCACGCGGCGACCACGACGACGAGGCCGAGGATCAGGAAACCGATCCGTCGCGCGCGCGGCTTGCCGGCGAGGGCGGGGGCGGGGGCGGGGGCGGGGGCGGCGGTGTCGGTCATCGGGCGGGGTCCTGTGTGGGCGCGAAGCCGCCGCCGAGCGCCAGCACGAGACGCACGCGCGCCTCCGCGGCGGCCACGGCGAGCGCGGCATCGGCCTGCTGCGCGTCGAGGGTGCGGACGTCGTTGTCGACGAGGTCGAGGCGGCTGCTGAGCCCGCTTCTCACCCGCACGGCGTTGAGGCGGCCGGTCTCGGCGAGGCCGCGCACCACCTCGGCCTGGGCGGTGCGGTCGGCATCGAGCGCCGCGATGCGGGCGATGCCGTCCGCCGCCTCGCGCACCGCGCCGACCACCCGGTCGTTATAGTCGGCGACCGCGAGATCAACCGCCGCGACCGCGCCCTGGAGGGTCGCGCGCCGCCGTCCGCCGTCGAACAGCGGCAGCCGCAGCGCCGGGCCGATCCCGACCGTGCCCGCGTCGGGGGTCAGGAGATTGCCGATGCCGATCGCCTGCAATCCGGCGAGCCCCGCGAGGTTGATGTCGGGGTACCAGGCGCGCCGCGCCGCCTCGCGACCCTGGCTCGCGGCTTCCACCCGCGCGCGGGCGGCGGCGATGTCGGCGCGCCGTCCGACGAGGTCGGCGGGCACCGTCGCGGGCAGCGGCAGCGCGGCGTCCAGCCGGAGCGCGGTCGGAACGATGCCGGCGGCATAGTCGGGTCCGCGTCCGGCCAGCGCCGCCAGCGCGTTGCGCGCCAGGGCCTCGTCGCCGTTCGCGCGGACCAGCGCCTGCCGCGCCTGCGCGAGCAGCGTCGCCGCCGCTTGGCGGTCGATCCCGCTCGCCAGCCGGTTGCGGATGCGGGCATCGACCAGCCGCAGCGATCCTTCGCGTGCCGCGATGGTCGCGCGGGCGATGCGACCCTGCGCCTCGGCCCGGGCGAGGTCGAGATAGGTCGACGCCACCGATCCGGCGAGCGCCAGTCGCGCCGCCTCCAGGTCGAGCGCCGCCGCCTCCGCGCTCGCGCGCGCGCCGCGGATCGCGGACCTTTGCCGCCCGAACAGGTCGAGGTTCCAGTCGAGGTTGGCCAGCGCGGTGCCGATGAAGCGGGTCGATCCGGCATAGGGGGGCGGGATGGTGTAGCGACCGCTGAGGCGCGCCACCTGCCCTTGCGCGTCCAGGGTCGCCGCCGGTTCCTGCTCGGCACGGCGGGTCGACAGCACGCCGCGCGCCTGCGCGACCCGTGCCAGCGCGGCGTCGAGGCCGGGGCTGCCGGCGAACGCGTCGCCCACCAACCGGTCGAGCTGGGGATCGCCGAACCCGCGCCACCAGTCGGCCGCGACCGCGACTGCCGTGCCCGCCTGCGACAGCCCCAGCGCGGCGGGGGCGACCGGCGCCACCGCCTGCCGCGTCGCGGGCGCGGCGCACCCCGCCAGGAGCAGCGCCGCGGCGCCGGCGGCGACGGTCAGGCGCATGGGGCCTCCACCGCGGCGAGGGTGCCGCGCAGTTTGGCCAGCAGTGCGATCAGCCGCTCGACCTCCTCATTCGGCCAATCGGCCAGCCACGTGTTCCAGCACGCCACCACGCGGGTCTTGCATCGCAGCGCCACCGCCGCCCCGTCGTCGGTCAGCGCCAGGTTGATGCAGCGGCGGTCGTCGGCGGTGCGTTCGCGGGTTATCCAGCCGCGCTCCTCCAGCACGTCGACCAGCCGCGTCATGGCGCCCTTGTCGTGGCCGAGATCGCGCGCGAGGTCGGCCGCGGTCGCGCCGCGGCCGAACCAGATCGAGACCAGCGCCGACCATTGGGTGCCGGTCAGCCCTTCGGTCGCGAACACCGGATCCAGCGCCGCGCCCCCCAGCTGGTGCGCGCGCCGGACGAGATAGCCGATCGATCGGTCGGGCTCGAACGCTTCCTCGGTGTAGAACGCCATATCGTTGATATGGCAGTCGTTGCCTGGGCAGTCAACGTTGGTGGCCTTAGGCTTTGCACGCCGCGCCGTCGTCCCCATTTCACCGTGATGGAAGACGATCTCACCCCGCTCGGCCTCATCGACGAGGAGGATATCGTGCTGGACGAGGCCGCGCTCTCACTGGCGCTGGCCGACCATCCCGATGCCGACCCTGCACCCCTTGAGGAGTTGCTGGCGGCGATCGCCACCCGGCTCGACCTTGCCGGCGCGGAGGCGGAAAGCTCGGCGACGCGCGCCGACGCGCTTTCGGCGGTGCTCGCGGGCGAGTTCGGCTTCGCCGGCGATGCGGCGACCTACGACGATCCGGCAAACGCCGATCTCGTCCGTGTCCTCGACCGGCGTCGGGGTCTGCCGGTGAGCCTCGCCATCCTCTACGTCGCCGCCGCCCGGCGGCTCGGTTGGTCCGCGGCGGTGCTTGACGTGCCCGGCCACGTGCTGGTGCTGGTCGGGTCGGAGGCGGACCCGGTGATCGTCGACCCGTTCGCCGGTGGCGAGCGGGTGGGGGCGGAGCGGCTCGCCGAGCTGCTCCGCGCCTCGGGCGGCGGTGGGGGCGCCGTCACCCATGTCGCGGCGATGCCCAACCGCGCGGTGCTGGTACGGTTGATCCAGAACCAGGCGAGCCGCGCGGAGGCGGCGGGCAAGGGACGCCGCGCGCTCCAGCTGTACGCCCGCATGACGGCGATCGCCCCCGACCATGCGCAGGGATGGTGGCAGCGTGCACGCCTCCAACTGGTCGACGGCGACACCGCCGCGGCGCGCGCCAGCCTGGGCGCGATCCTCGAGATCAGCCGCGACCCGGACCTGCGCGGGCGGGTGTCGGAGACGTTGGCGGCGCTGGTCTAGGGTTCGGCCAAGCGACGCCGGAGAAGGGCGGCGCCGGCACTCCCCTCCCTCCGGCCTCGCGCCCGGGCCACGCTGGCGGAGGTCGGGTGAAGGAGCGTTCGGGTGCCGCTCCCACGTGCGTTGACGAAGTATGTCAGCGGCGACGCCGCCACAGCCAGGTGCCGATCCCCGCCAGCGCGACCGCCGCGCCGCCGGCCGCCGCCGCCGCCTTTCGGCCGCGATTGGGGTCGCGGCGCCCGCCATCGGCGCCGCTCGCCCCGGCGGGCGGGTCGTAGAGCGCGCCCGTGCCGTCCTCCCCCCGCGGCGCACGCGCGGACCAGACGTCCATGAACCCGTTCATGGTCGCGGCCAGCAGATTGGGTGCGGCGAACTGTCCGAGCTTCAGCGCCAGCGCGGGCGCGCCCACGACGGTGGTGTTGCGCGGCCGCCGCGCGAGCCGGACCACCGCCCGGGCCACCGTCTCGGGGGCGAGCGCGCCGGGGGGCAGCGACAGCCGCGCGCCGCTGCGGTTGCCGGCATGGTCGATCCCCGGCGTGTCGACAAAGGTCGGGTACACGTCGCAGACATGGATGCCGGGATGTTTCGACAGCTCGCCCCGTAACGCCTCGCTGAACCCGCGCAGGCCGAACTTGCTGGCGGCGTAGGCGGCCGCGTAGGGCGTCGCGACGAACCCCCCGACCGAGATCATGTTGACCCAGGTGCCGCGCCCCTGCGCCAGGAAGATCGGCACCACCGCATGCGCGTCGTTCATGTGCGACACGAGGTTGACGTCGACGACGCGCGCATGGTCGGCGATCGGCACGTCGCCGAACCTGCCGACCACGCCGACACCGACGCAGCTGAACCACAGGTCGATGCCGCCGAACAGCTCGGCCGCCTCCGCGGCGAAGGCCGCGACCGCCGTGGCCTCGGTGACGTCGAGCACCCGTACCTCGGCGACACCGCCTGCGGCGCGGCAGCGCGCGGCGGTGTCGGCGAGCCCGGCCTTCCCGCGTGCGGCGATCAACAGCCGTGCGCCCTGCGCGGCGAAGGCGATCGCCGTCGCCGCCCCGATCCCGCTCGACGCCCCGGTCACGA
>Ga0325400_1004840_pt1 | contig 12545 bp, 13 predicted proteins | sample PopdelMetagenome_2_FD_205662 | JGI IMG/M metagenome (GOLD analysis project Ga0325400, IMG submission 205662) | Populus deltoides microbial communities from Bellville, Georgia, United States - Xylem-PdKOR-R1 | ecosystem: Host-associated > Plants > Phyllosphere > Stem > Wood/Secondary xylem...
CACGTCATCCAAGGCCGACCGAGCGGCCCGGCCCATGCCTGACGCGCAAACCCGGGCCACCCGGCAGAGCAAACGATTGACGCAGGCGCTGAAACTGGATGAGACAACCGCCCAGAAAGTGTACGAAGCCAGTCTGGCCCGGACGCAGAAAGTAGATCAGATTCGGACCAGCGCCAGTTCTGACCAGGATAAAGTCGCGGCCCTGAAAGCCAACCATCAGGAGTTCGAAGGGAAACTAAAGACGATTCTTTCTGAAGATCAGTACAGCCAGTATCTGACCCTGAAAAAGCAGATGAAGCACCACGGTCACAAGGGCCACAAAGCCGACTCGTCCCACAGCTAAAGCGCCCGGTAAAGCCCGAAAGCCCGCCGTTCTGACTCAACGGCGGGCTTTTTTATTCGTACAAATCCTGCGCGTTCATCTGCGCCAGTTCGATGAAGAGGCCGCTCAGTTTCTGGGTCACCGCTTCGAAATACCGCTGGCCTTTTTCCGCCGTTGCCCCCCGGGGGTCTCCAATGCCGGTATCCGCCGACACCAGCGACCATTTGCGCTCGGCCCAGGCCCAGCCTTCCCGCAAGCCCTGCACTTTCCATTTTTTGGCCTTCCCGTCGCCCGCTTCCGACAGCGGTAACACCAGGTCAGGGCGCAGGTGAAGCAGCAGACTCGTTTCCATCTCGTCGGCATGGTCGCCTTTCGGTTCGTCGAAAAACTGCGACTTATCCAGTGTCTGAAACCACGAACACGTACTGAGGAACATCGCCGGATAGCGCACGCCCAGTTCCCGCAGCGCCGTTTTGAAATCATTGCCGCCGTGACTGTTCAGGATCAGCAATTTATGAATTCCCTGCCGGTTCAGAACTTCAATAATGTCGTTCAGAATGGCTTTCTGGGTGCTCGGATATAGGTTTATGTCCAGCAAAATATCGGTCTGTCCCGTATTGACGCCAAACGGTATCGTCGGCAGTACCATCACCCGAGCGCCCCTTTCCCAGGCCAGTCGGGCGGCCTCGGCGGTAATGTGGTCCGCTTCGATGACATCGGTAGCGTAGGGCAAATGGTAGTTATGGGCTTCGGTGGCGCCCCAGGGCAAAATGGCCAGATCAATGGGCTGGTCGTGAATATGTTTCCAGTTGGCTTCGGCAAGAATGTAAGGGCGCATCGTCGATAACGTAAGTTCACGGCAAATTAATGACTTTTAGCGGACTCCTTTTGGATTCCTACGATCCCGGCCTTTGCGTCAGGACTGGACTTGCCGGAGCAACCGTAGAACGGTCTCCCGGGCGGTTTCATGGAGCGAATAACCCGGCCCCTGTATCCATTGCACGCCCATCACGTTGCTACAGAAAATAGCTTCGGCTTTGGCTAATTCATTCGGTTGATGCAATCCATCAACGACTTCTAGACCCATCACCAGGGCTGCTCTTAGTAGTTGCCGACGCAGGATCCCGTTGATGCAGCCGGTTTGCAGGGATGGTGTGAACAATGTTTCGCCCTTAATCCAGAAAAGATTGGAAGCCAGACATTCCGCTAGGTGTCCGTGCTGGTCCAGCAGCATTACATCGTCGAGGCCATTCTTCTGTTTGTAAATACCCGCCAGTACGTAAGGCAGCGCATTCAGGGTCTTACAGGCTGACAAGGGCGAGGGCATGAGCCGAACATCCTCAAAAACAGCCACGTTTTCTTTGGTCGTTACGCTAAAGGCAGAACCGGGTCCCGCCGTCAGCAGGTAATCGGCTGCGTTGCTCGACGGGGTGTACAGACCGCCCGGCTGCCGCCAGACCTGTAGCTTTATCCGGGCCGCTTGCTGGTCGAGCGCGTTGGCGGTCAGAAGCTGCGTTAGCTGAGCGGCCAGTTCATCGGCGGTGAATGAAGCGTGCAGAGCAAGCACCTCCATGCCGGTCGAAAGTCGTTGAACGTGGTCGTCCCAGAACCAGATCTTTCCGGCTTCGTAACGAATGGTTTCAAACAGGCCATCGCCGTATTGAAAAGCCCGGTTGGCGGAGGAAAACCCAAACGTCCGGGCGTCCATCAATTCACCATTGAAAATAAGCGATTCTGCCATCGTCAGCTTGCCGGGATGCTCCAGAGCGAAGTTTAGTTATGAGGATAAAAGCGCTTCATTAGCCGGCCCGAACAACCGCGCCAGTTCATCCGGCGCAACCAGACTGTGCCGCGGCTGCTCATTCGTCGTCACCACCTCGCCGACTGGGCTGGTTTCACGAATCAGTTGATAGGCGCCAAACTGCTGGTCGCGGGTCAGGTAGATGGCCCGCAATAGCGCGTAGGCTTTGGTTAAAATTTCGTGGTATTCGTCCAGGGGATCAGACTCGGCCACAATGGCTCCACCGGCCCCAAATGATACCTTTTTTGCTTTCAGATCGTGGACCATCGTTCGGATGGCGATGTTAAAACCGGCCTGTCCATCGGCGGAAAGAAAGCCGATGCTGCCCGTATAAAGTCCCCGCGAACGTTGCTCCAGTTCATCAATGATGGCCACGGTTCGGTATTTGGGCGCCCCCGTAATGGACCCGCCCGGAAAAATCAGGCGCAGCACATCCAGCGCGTCCACGTCGGGCCGCAGCTTGCCCGTGATGAGCGACGACAGTTGTAGCACCGTCGCGTATTCCGTCACCCGGGCTGGTTCGGGCGTCTGAACCGACCCCATCTGGCAGCACATTGACAGATCGTTGCGGATCAAATCCGTAATCATGAGAAGCTCCGACCGGTCTTTGGCGCTGTTAAGCAACTCCTCCCGGATGCGGCTGTTTTCCTCGGGCGTACCGCCTTTGGCCCGGGTTCCCTTGATTGGTTCGCTTTGGATCGTCCCTTCGGCATCGACGGTAATAAAGCATTCCGGCGAAGAACACTGGAACGCCGTTTCGGGCAGCCGGAGGTAAGCCGAATAAGGCGCGGGATTGGTCGTCCGCAGTACCTTGTACACCTCCAGCGGATCAAGCTGGGCCGGTACGGTAAACTCGTTAGTCAGACACACTTCATAGGACTCTCCTTCCTTTAGATACCCTTGCACCCGCCGAATCGCTTCCAGATAAGCGCCCTTATCCTGATGGGCTACCGGCACTTTGCTTTCCCCATCGCCCGATGATTGATAGAGTGGCTGTTCAGTCAGGCGAAAGGTCTGAAAGTGCGTCTGTCGCTGCCATTCATCCGCAACCTGCTGGCACCAGCTCATGAAAGCTTCATTGGATTGTTCAGGCGAAAGAAGACCGCACAAGGCCATCTGGTGGGTGAAGTGATCAAAGGCAACAAACCGGTCAACCCACATAAAAAGCCCGTCGGGATACGGCGACTGGGCTACGCGAACCGGGAAGCGAAGCTGTCGCGCGAAATCGTAGGCAAGATAACCCACCCAACCGCCTTTGAACGGCAGGGGTATGGCGTCGTCCGCTGTCTGGACCGGCCTTAGTGGCTGCTTGATTTCGGCGAAAAAAGACGCGTCCAAAGGCTGAGGTTCCGCGCCGGGTTTCCCGTCCAGTTGCCAGGCCGAGCCGTTCTGGGTATAAACGATCCGGCGGGCCTGCCCCATAAACGAATAGCGGCCGTTAGGGCCAACCCGGCTACTGTCGAGCCAGAACGAGTAAGGCGCATTGAACCCCGTTTCGTAGACGTACTGGGGGGCCAGCCAGGGCCGTAGCTCTGTCCGGAAGACGCCCGCCTGAACACCGCTGGCCAAACGGTAACGCATCCGCCAGCCTTCCGTAATCTTGCGAAAATTCCGGATCATCGCTTTGCCAAACTCCGTTCCGATGGACTCCGGATGAAACTGAACGCCGTAGTAAGGCCGCTCCCGGTGCTGCACCGCCATAATCAGCGCTTCTTCGTCGGCCGTCCAGGCAATGGGCCGTAAACAGTCGGGCAGCGAAGCTTCATCCAGGATCAGGGAGTGATAACGTACGACGTTGATGCCATCGGGAATGGCCTCGAACAAGGGCGAATCCAGGAGCCGCAGGGTCGCGTATTTGCCATGCTGCTCGCGGGGGGCGCGAACAATTCGCCCGCCGAAGTAGTGCCCCAGGCACTGGTGACCAAGGCAAACTCCCAGAGTAGGCGTATCGGGGTATTCCTCCAGCACATCCAGACTCAGGCCCACGTCGGGCTTATGGCTGGGGGTGCCGGGACCCGGCGAAAGCACAATATTATCGAAGGTTAACGCCCGCAACGACTGAATAGTCAGGGCGTCGTTTTTTATAATCAGCGGATACTCTCCGTTCACTTCCCATAAATACTGGGCAATGATGTAAGTGTACGAATCGTAATTATCAATCAGTAGCGTTCTCATAGGGTCAGAAACCGGATACAACGACGCGGTGGCCGACGGGGTAATTCCTTAAGATGCCCTACTTCATTTTAGTTCGTTTTACCAGATAATTCGTCAGAATCTGATCAAACCCGGCGGCAATATCGGCTTCGATGAAATCAATGCGGTACTGTCCGCACCGCAGCTTTAGTTCCTGGTAAAAATTCCGCACTGCCTGCTGGTAGGTGTCCCGGATCTGGTTCGGCTGCACCTTCACTTTCTCGCCGGTTTCGAGGTCCGTAAACTCGTAGGGCCGCTCGTCGAAGTCGAAGTTTTCTTCGGTTTTCTTGTCCTTTACGTGAAAGATCAACACCTCATGCAGGTTATGCCGCAGGTGCTGCAGGGCCGAGAACAGGTGTTCCGTCTCCGAAACGTTTTCGAACATATCGCTGAAAATAATCACCAGCGACCGTTTATTGATCTTCTCCGCCAGCTGGTGAATCACTTCGGCCGCCGAGGTTTTTTTCAGGGGCCGCGGCTTTTGCAGCAGTTCGTTCAACTGCATGAAGATCTTGTGTACGTGCGAGGGCGTCGATTTGGTCTGCGTCTGAATCTCCACCTCCTCGGCGAAGGTTGTCAGGCTAACGGCGTCTTTCTGGCGTTGCAGCAGGTAAGCCAGGCAGGCCGCAGCCAGCACGCTGAAGGTGATTTTGCCGTACGTTTTTTCCGGGTAATACATCGTCGACGACGTATCAATCAGCAGGTGACACCGCAGGTTGGTCTCTTCCTCAAAGCGCTTGACAAACAGGCGTTCCGACTTGGCGTACACTTTCCAATCGATATAGCGGGTGCTCTCGCCGGTGTTATACAGCCGGTGTTCGGCAAACTCGACCGAAAAGCCGTGGAACGGCGATTTGTGCAGCCCCGTAATAAAGCCTTCGACCATCTGGCGGGCCAGAAACTCGACGTTGCCGAACTCTCTTACTTTCTGTAAATCAACCTGATTACTCATAGGGGAAGATAGACGCAAGACACTGGAAGCAAGATGGGAATTTTTCGGGTCTCTTTTACAGGATTTCCTGCTTCCAGTGTCTTTTTCTTACGTCTACATAAAACGTGCCCTGATTCTCAATTGTTGTTGAACTGCTCAAAAGCAGGAACCAACGGGGCAGTACTCAATGCTTCGGGTTTGGCCTGGCTTAATATTAAGAACCCGGATAGCAACGTTGGCGGTGCCAGTTCGCAGCATGCCCAACTTTTTGGCGGCAGAATAGGCGAGATCGATGATGCGGCCTTTGCCGTGCGGTCCGCGATCATTGATCCGTACGATGACGGATCGTTTGTTTGCTAGATTGGTCACTTCCACCATGGTGTTCAACGGAAGGGTTAAATGAGCAGCGGTTAAATCACCCACTTTAATCCGTTCGCCATAAGCGGTTTTGCGACCCTGGAAACGCTTAGCATAAAAAGAAGCCTTCCCTTTCTGTATGAGACCCCAGGAGGCCTCCGTCGGTTTCATGCCACTGAACAGCAGCATTAATGACATCAATATACTCATACAGTCTGAGGTTTGGTGAGAAACAAAAAAGAGTTGAGCGACAGATACTTACGCTCCCCTCGGCCCGAAATCAATCAACCCCCATTTTACAAAGATAGCAGTAACTACTTAAGATGCAATAGGTTTCCTATTTTCCCACCAATTTATGGAACGTTCAGTACGGCTAAACGACGGCTCCCGAAATTAAAATAAGAGAAAGTTTTTGCTCATTATACTAATACGCTTATTTTAGCGTTTGAATCACCTCAAACCACCAGAGATTGTGGAAGAAAAAGAGAAAGAAAAAATCTTTTCGAAGCGCGTCAGAGCTGGAAAACGAACCTACTTCTTTGACGTCAAATCCACTCGCGCCAACGATTATTACCTGACCATTACCGAAAGCCGCCGGCACGCGCAGGGCGATGGCTTTATCTACGAGAAGCATAAGATGTTTCTCTACAAGGAAGACTTTGACAAATTCGCCGATGCCCTCCAGGAAACCATTCAATACATCAAAGGCGATTTGATGCCCAATTTTGACTTTTCTCAGTTTGAAGTAAAGGACGAATTGGAGGACTTGGGTGGCAGCGAATTAAAATGGGACTAACCGCCCAACTCATCTCTCTTTCTTCTGCCTCTGTCACCCGGAGGCTTTTTTGTTTTTCAGCCTTGTAAAAGCGAACTTTGCCGTTATAAATGACGGAGTTGCCTTCCTGGAAGGTACGCTTCGCCTGAACTAGGCAGACCGGAGCACCGGCGCAGAATCGTTATTCAACATTCAATCATTCAATAATGAGTTTACAGTGCGGCATTGTTGGATTACCCAACGTCGGGAAGTCCACCTTATTTAACGCCATCTCAAGCGGAAAGGCTGAAGCAGCTAACTATCCGTTTTGTACTATAGATCCAAACGTGGGCGTAGTAACCGTCCCGGACGAGCGACTGGACACGCTGGAAAGCCTCGTCAACCCGCAAAAAGTGGTGCCAACCATCATCGAGTTTGTCGACATCGCCGGCCTCGTGAAAGGCGCCAGCCAGGGTCAGGGCTTGGGTAATAAATTCCTGGCCAACATCCGGGAAGTGGACGCGATTGTTCACGTTATCCGTTGCTTCGAGGACGAAAACATTGTCCACGTCGAAGGCCGGGTGAATCCTATTTTTGACAAGGATATCATCGACACGGAACTGCAGTTAAAGGATCTGGAATCGGTTGACCGCAAGCTGCAACGGACCGAGAAGGCCGCCCGCACCAGCGGAGACGCCAAAGCCAAAGCCGAACTCGAGACGCTGCTAAAGTACAAAAATGCGCTCGAAGCCGGCCAGAACGCTCGTTCGGTGCAGGCAACGCCCGAAGAAAGCGCTGCCGCCGTTGGCGATTTGCAACTCCTGACCGTCAAGCCCGTTATCTACGTCGCCAACGTGGATGAACAGTCACTGCCCAACGGCAACGCCTTTTCTGATAAACTTAGAGAGATCGCTAAGGCCGAAGGCGCCGAAGTTGTGATTATCTGCGCAGCCATTGAGGCCCAGATTTCCGAAATGGAAGACCCTGAAGAACGCCAGCTGTTCCTGGAAGAGTATGGTCTGAAAGAATCCGGCCTGGATCAGTTGATCAAAGCCTCGTACCGGCTGCTGAACCTGATTACCTATTTTACGGCGGGTGTGAAGGAGGTTCGGGCCTGGACTATTCAACGCGGCTGGAAAGCACCCCAGGCCGCGGGCGTTATCCACTCAGATTTTGAGAAAGGCTTTATCCGCGCCGAAGTGATCAAACTGCCCGATTATGTGCAGTATAAATCCGAAGCAGCTATCAAGGACGCGGGCCGGATGGCCGTCGAAGGTAAAGAATACGTTGTTGAAGACGGTGATGTAATGCACTTCCGGTTCAACGTATAATTCGTTTCAATACAGACTGATTACCGCAAAAGCATGAGTGGCCGTTAGATCCACTCATGCTTTTGCTTTTTGCGGCTTCCAATAAATTATTCCTTCTTTTTCTATTATTTATAATTAGTCTAATTAACTTTGCTGCATACCTAACACACCAGATGCATGGCAAAGCGGAAACTTTTCCTGGGATTATTGCTCATTAGTGCCTTATCGGGTTACGCCCAGAACGGCCCCAAAGCGGAACGCATCGTTTCGCTGAACGGCACCGTGACCGAAATCCTGTGTGCGCTCGGCCTGCAGGGACAGATTGTTGGAACCGACGTGACGAGCACTTACCCGGCAGCAATGGAAAAAACGCCGAAAGTAGGCCACAACCGGAACATCGGCGCCGAAGCCGTTCTCGCCCTTCGGCCAACGGTCATCGTGGGGGCTAAAACCGGCAGCGGCATGGACATCAAGCCGGAACTAATGCAGCAGTTTAAAAGCGCGGGTATCAAAACAATCTTGTTTGACCAAAACTATAGCGTCGCCGGAACGAAACAACTCATCACGGAGGTAGCCCAAACGTTCGGTGCTGGCTCTAAAGCCGTTGCCATCAATCGCCAGTTAGATGCCGATCTGGCCAAAGCGCGTAAGCCCGCCAAAACGCAGAAAGTTCTGTTCATCTACGCCCGCGGCACCGGAACCATGATGGTCGCCGGTCGGAATACGCCCATTGAGAAAGTGCTTCAGCTGGCGGGCGCCCAGAATGCGGTCAATGATTTTGACTCCTTCAAACCCCTCACCGCCGAAGCGCTGGTGGCGGCCAATCCCGACGTTATCTTACTGTTTAACTCCGGACTGGAAAGTCTGGGTGGACTGAATGGTTTGCTGAAAGTACAGGGCGTAGCCCAAACCAACGCGGGTCGCAACCGCCGGGTGATTGAAATGGATGGGCAGCTGTTAACGGGCTTTAGTCCCCGGCTGGGTCTGGCGGTGCAGGAACTGAGCCGGAAACTCAGCGAAGATATGACTGCCAGCAACTAAGGAAATCCCATACAAAGCCGGATCGAACGATGACGCAAGCCGAAATTCAAACCCCACCCACGCAGGCAGCCGCCCGACCCGAGTTGCCCCGTCGTCACGCCAACTGGTGGCTCAATAGCACCCTGGCGATCCTGCTCGTGCTGGTCGTTATTGGGTCCGTCGGGATCGGCGCTATTTCGATTCCAGTGCCGAGTGTTGTGGCCATTCTACTGAAGCAGGTGGGCTGGGTCATCGGTCCGGTGGAGCCGCAGCAGGAGACGGTGCTGCTTATCATCCGCTTACCGCGCGTTCTGCTGGGTGTCCTGATCGGGGCCACCCTGGGCGTATCCGGGGCGGCTATGCAGGGCTTGTTTCGCAATCCGTTGGCTGATCCGGGGCTGATCGGCATTTCGTCGGGCGCTTCGCTACTGGCGGTGCTGATGATTGTTCTGCAACTAAAGCTTTTCCGGGACATCTCCTCGTTTGCGGGTCTTTACGCCCTCTCGCTGGCCGCGTTTGTTGGGGCCGTTCTGGCAACGTTGCTGGTGTACTCACTCGCCCGGCGAAACGGCCGAACGATTATCTCCCTGATGCTCCTGGTCGGGATTGCCATCAACATTCTTTGTGAAGCCCTGCGGGGGCTGCTGGTATACCTGGCCGACGACGCGCAGTTGCGCACCATCTCTAACTGGAGCCTGGGAAGTCTGGGCGGAGCGAGCTGGGAAGTTCTGCAGGTTGCCTCGCCCTTTCTGCTGGCACCGGTACTCCTGATGCCGCGTCTGAGCAAATCCATGAATGCGTTTGCCCTCGGCGAAAGCGGGGCCGGTCACCTCGGCGTTGATGCGGCCCGGCTCAAACGCAACGTAGTGCTCCTGACCACGCTGGGCGTTGGGGTAGCCGTCGCGGTTTCGGGCGTGATTGGCTTTGTTGGCCTGGTCATTCCGCACCTGATCCGGCTACTCGGCGGGGCCAATCACCGCGTAGTTCTGCCCGGCGCGGCTCTGTTGGGTGCCATTGTTCTGACGCTGGCTGACCTGGCCGCCCGTACGATCGTCGCCCCGGCCGAATTGCCGATTGGTATTATTACGGGAATAATCGGCGCGCCGGTCTTCCTGTATATGCTGGTTCGGGGGTCGAGTGAAAAAGCCTAGAGTCTAATTTTAACGGTAAAAACAGTGCTGGAAGCCAATCACATCACCTACCGAATTGGTCGTAAGACGTTACTGGATAGTGTATCGCTGTCGGTTAAGCCCGGCGAACTCGTTGCCGTCGTGGGGGCCAACGGAGCGGGGAAGTCGACCCTGCTGAAAATCCTGAGCCGTGACCACCTGCCGACCAGCGGTAACCTGTTTCTGGACCAGAAGCTGATCAGTCGGTTTTCGGCAGTTGAGCTAGCCCGTCGGCGCGCAGTGCTGGCTCAGCAAAATACGCTGGCGTTCAACTTCAGCGTTTATGAACTGGTGATGATGGGGCGTTACCCCCACTTCGATAGCCAGCCCCGAACCGAAGACCGGGCCGTCGTCGATTATACGCTGGACCGAACCGGCATCCGGCATCTGGCTACGCGCTCGGTGCCCACGCTTTCGGGTGGAGAACAGCAGCGGGTTCATCTGGCGAAAGTGCTGGCTCAGTTAATGACCCTGGAAGAAATTAATGATCCCAAAAAATTGATTCGGCCCGCCCGCTATTTGTTGCTGGATGAACCAACGACCGGTCTGGATTTATACTATCAGCATAGTTTGCTGGAAGTAGCGCAGGACCTGAAGCAACGCGGTTACGGCGTGGTCGCCATTTTACACGACCTTAATCTGGTCATGCAATACGCCGACAAAGTGCTGCTGCTCAAGGAAGGTCAGGCACTGGCGTTTGGGCCACCCGCACGGGTTCTAACCGCCGAAGCCATTCTGGAAGCCTTTCGCCTACCCGTGACCTTGATTCAACAGCCCGAACTGGATTATCCACTGGTTATCCACACCCGGCAAACCAATCCTCTTTTCCTTAACACATAAACGATCTGAACGTATGACAACGGCGTCCCTCGATCTGAAAAAACAATATGCCGCCTTTAAAGCGGAAAACCCAAAGTCGCGCATCCGCGATGCTGCCAAACAACTGGGCGTCAGCGAAGCGCAGCTGGTAGCCACCGGAATTGGTGAAACCGCAATCCGATTGGATGGTGACTTCCGGGAACTGCTTAAAGAGGTTCCCACCCTGGGTTATGTCATGGCGCTGACCCGCAATGACAGCATCGTTCACGAACGAAAAGGCGAATACAAGGACGTTTCCTTCAACGGCCATGTCGGGCTGGTTCTGGGCGAAGACATTGATCTGCGCCTGTTTATGATGCACTGGAAGCACGGCTTTGCGGTGAACGAAAACGGTCGGCGGAGTCTGCAGTTTTTTACGGGCGATGGCGAAGCGGTGCATAAAATCTACCTGACCGACGCCAGCAACGAAGCGGCTTATGATGCTCTGGTGACTAAATACAAGGCCGCCGACCAGTCGGCGGAACTACTGATGGAACCCGCGCCCGAGCCAAAGGCGGAAACCGAAGATGACACCATTGATGTAACTGGTTTCCAGCAGGCCTGGCTGGATCTGCAGGACACCCATGCTTTTTTTGGCTTGCTCCGTAAGTATGGCGTGGCGCGCGCGCAGGCAATGCGGCTGGCGCCCGAGGGTCACGCGGTTCCTACTACGCTGGAAGCGGTCAAATCCGTTTTCACCCAGGTTGCCGAAAACCACCTGCCCATCATGATCTTTGTCAGCAGCCGGGGCTGCATCCAGATTCACACGGGTGAGGTTCAGAAACTGGTGCCGATGGGTCCCTGGTTTAACGTCCTGGACCCCGCTTTTAACCTGCATTTGCGGGAAGATCAGGTTGCGTCGGCCTGGGTGGTCCGGAAACCCACCCTTGACGGCATTGTTACCAGCCTGGAACTCTTTGACGCCGATGGCAACCAGATTGCGCTCATTTTGGCAAACGGAAGCCGGGCATTCCGGAGCAGGAAGAATGGCGCGCCATTGTGGCCCGGCAGACGCTGGCTATTAGCTGATTTACTCAACAAAGGCACCTGTTGTAGCTGGCATCTCCCCCATCAGCTACAACAGGCTGATTGACTAACCAACCGGGAAACCATGGAAGTACTGGTCTTTCGAACCAATATAAATTCAGGGCAGCGACTACACAAAGCAGCTTGTCGGCTCTGTAAACTTCGGGGTGTTTGCCGCTGGAGCATCGACATGGAAAACGGCGACTGCCTGCTGCGGCTGGAAGCCAGCGACGACGCTCCGTTCAACGAACAGACCGTTATCCGATTGCTAACCAAGGCCGGCCTAACGTGCGAGGCCGCATCATAAAGCCTAACGTCCTTTCTCTATTGCCGTACCCCGCACTGGACTAACCGCATACCTTTATAAATAATCCAAACATGACCTCGATCGCCCTGTCTCAAACCCATTTTGGCGAAATCCACCTCTGCCGGAACTGCAAAGGAAACCTTAGTTTCCGATTCAATAACATCTTCCAGATGATGTCAGCGGAGGAGTTTCAACTGTTGTACCGCCATATCGAATCGGTCGATATAAACGGCTTCTTCGAGTCGCCACCCACCGACGCCAGCCCGGAAGAGCCCCGAATTTACCTAAGCACAACTGTAGGTCCTCTTTACTTCTGTTTTACTCAAAATGAACTGTGTCATTTGCAGACAATGCTGCAGGAAGCAATGAACCGACTGAACACGCTGGAGAAGGCGTGGACTGAATTGAATTAACTGGTTACCTATCTACCGCTTACCATTGAACGCTTCGTTTCTGACCCGTTCGTCTATTAGATGCTAAGCACCCGCCACCAATTT
>Ga0325400_1004842_pt1 | contig 12544 bp, 12 predicted proteins | sample PopdelMetagenome_2_FD_205662 | JGI IMG/M metagenome (GOLD analysis project Ga0325400, IMG submission 205662) | Populus deltoides microbial communities from Bellville, Georgia, United States - Xylem-PdKOR-R1 | ecosystem: Host-associated > Plants > Phyllosphere > Stem > Wood/Secondary xylem...
TTTCAAGACATCGGCTGTGAATCAATAAATGTATTTGTTTCTGGAGGATGTTTCTCTGGATTAAACTAGTTGGTTTTGCAACATGTAATTTTCCAGATGCCAAGGAAAGCAAGAGTTTTTTTTTTTTTTTAAAAAAATTCTACAATCAGCTATATTTCTTTGTTAATTCTTTTGGGTCCTTTAGAAACTATAAAATTACAAATTGAGGTGATTAGAGATGAGGTTTTTCCTTCGAAGAATAGGATATGGAAAAAGAGTTAGGAAAGAAGAGACATAAGTTAGGGTTTTGGTTGTTAAGAAATATATTTATTTTATTTTATTTTTAAGGGTAGAATGATATTTTTAGTATAGCCTATATATAATTTCTTTGTATTTATGTTAAAACAATAACTTCATAATAAAATGATCAATGAAAACCCTTATGTCTTTCTCTCTTATGTTCGTATTTGTGTTATGTTAATTTGAATTGTTTTAACATGGTATCAGAGCTGGTTTTATAGAATGAGGCTTAATCTCAAACACAGCTTTCGCGGATCCAATTGGTAACAGCTGGTTTTAGGTTAATTTTTTTTGGAGTGATATTTGTTCAGTTTCTGCAAATCTGGTATTTTGTCTTCCTTTTAGTTTCTATAATTTGGTATTTGCGTTCTGTTTTTGCAATTTTTTTTGGAGTAATTATATAACTTCGAGAAGATATTTGTTTAGTTTTTGGGATATCTGTTCAGTTTCTGCAATCTGGTATTTTGTTTTTCGCTGATTTTTCATTTTGGTTTTTTTTATTGGTGATTATGGTTACTAAAAAAGATAATTTGCTTCAGTATGTGAGTGTGTGGTTGGATGGAAATAACTATTCATATTGGAGTTATGTAATGAGAAATCTCTTTAAGGGTAAAAAGATGCGGGGATATGTTAGTGGAACTTATGTGATACCTAAGAATACCAAAGAGGGGGATGTTGCTTTGATAGATGCATGAGAAGCAAATAATGCAAAGATTATTACTTGGATTAACAAGATGCATTACCTAAGAATATTAAATAAGCATTATCCGCTTCTTTTTTCGTAGATCAGTTGCCTTTTAATTCCTCAAGTATGTCACATTCTGAATGAGTCTTGGATTCTAGTGCTTCACATCATATGTCTCTAGATTCTTTATTTTTTACTTATGTGTTCTCTTCGTCCTCTATTCCTGTTGTCGCACCCGACATCGCGGTGGCCCTAAAAAATAATTCCTCGAATTATGAAAAAAAAGATTTCTAGCATCTTGTTCTTTTAGGGGAAAAGGTCTTATTTGAGGAGTCGCCACCTAGTATTATGGTCACTAGGAACCCTAACTGGTCAACAGAGATTCTATGGCTCGGGATTGGTTACGTAAAAGGAAAGATATTATTACCCCTTAAACGTTCTACCTGAGGTAGACTGCATTGCTAGTTTTGTCTTAAATTGCTAAATGTTTATTAGTTTATGCTATGATGATTTGTTTACAATATTCCTGACTCTGACGCCAGTGAATATTCGAGCTCGAATAATTCCAACTCTAGCGTTGGTAAAAATTCGTAGCTACGAAAAAAAATTAGATCAATATTTTTTATTCCATACTCTAGCGCCAGTGAATAAATAAAAAAAAATAAATTTATTTTTACGCATGCACATATATATATTTTTTATTTTTCTAGCTAAATAAAATAAAATACAAAGAATAAAAATAATATAAATTTAAACCGGTATTTTTATTCCTGACTCTGGCGTCAGTGAATAAACCAATAAATTTACATTATTTTTATTCATGCATACACATTTTTTATTTTCTATTTTTTCTATTTTTCTGTTTTTTATTTTTTTTATTTTTTTGGGCTGGACCCAGCTCAATCCACATGGGCTGGGCTCGACCCAGCTAGCCCAGCCTGGTCACTGGCCCAAGCCAGTGACCCGGATGGGCAAAAATCAAAGAAAGCACGCGTGAAGTGATTTCAAGCGTGCATGAGCAGAATAGAGGAAATGAGTTAGAATGCGTGAATTAAAATTCAAAGTAAACAGTAGCTGGTGAATTAAAATGAAAAGCGAGGAAGAGGAATAACTTATCTGGTCTGCTGGAGGCGAAGCTTTCTTGTTCTCTAGCTCTTCTTCGTTTTTGTTCGCCTGGCTTGCTCTCTGATTCAGGAGACGGAGGCGTGATGGATGACCGGCCAAAGCTCTGCTTCGGTTCCCTTGTATGCTCTTGCGTTGTCCTCTTGTTCTTCCTCTGTTTCGGGTTTTTTTATTGCTGGTTCTCAGTTTTTTTCCTCTATTCTTTTCTCTGGTTTCTGGTTTCTCGTCTGGGTTCAACTCTCGTTTTTTTCTTCTCCTTTTTAGTCCAATTCCCCCAGTTTTTCTTCTTTTTTTGTGTCTCTGCCCAGTCTTCTCCGTTCAAGACGAAGACAAATGGTGGTAAAAGCACGAGGATTTGTTGCTGGTTGAGTGACCAAAAGTTTCCCTGGGTTCTGTCTCTCTTCGTCCCCTCTTTTTTTTTTGTTTCAGTCCCTCGGTTCTGCCCTCTTTCCCCCAGTTTCCCCCCTGTTCGTGACTCTTATTTTTTGTCTCCCTCCTCCTACGTGTTTTTTGTTTTCTCCGGCTTTATAGCCACAGAATTCCACTGTTACCAGGTAATCAATCGAATGTTATTGCAGGAGTAATGGTGGCGGCCGGCAGCTGAAGTGTTGAAGAAGATGAACAGTGCTGAGAAACGGCATCATTTTTGGTGTTTTGTGTTTTGATCCTTGACATTTTGAATTTTTGCAGTCCAGTCCTTGGGTAAATTGTAATTGAACCCCTGCATCTTAGCGCCATTTACAAATTGGTCCTTGGGTTTTAATTTCATTCAAATTTGACAAGAATCAGCCCTATACTTTGATAATTTTTCAATTAAGTCCCTGATTTCATTAATTTAATTAAATTCAAGTCCAATTAAGTCTCAAAACTTATCAATTCTCCAATTAAACTCTTAATTGGATTAATTAAATTAATTCCAAGCTCAATTAAGTCTTAAAACTTATCAATTCTCCAATTAAACCCTTAATTGGATTAATTAAATTAATTCCAAGCTTAATTAAGTCTCTAAACTTATTAATTCTCCAATTAAACCCTTGATTGGATTAATTAGATTAATTCCAAAGTTTAATTAAACCCCAAAACTTCCAATCATGTTGCCCTTAACCCAAATTTTAATTCATTCTTCATTTATTTCATTTTACTTTTTTTTTTCATCATTATCATCATTTTTTTATCCTTTTCAGTAAATAAAATAATAATAATAATTAAAATAAAATGGTCAAAAATTGGGTTATGACACCTGTTATGACTGCTGATGACACTCACATGCTCTTAGTAGGTATTGGTTCTATTATCACACCTCACTTGTCTCTCTTTAATGTTTATCTTATTCCAAAAATCAGATTGAATCTTGCTTCTGTTGGTTAGTTATGTGATTTTGGTGATTATTTAGTCATTTTTCCTTTTTTTTTATTGTGTACAGGATCTGCAATCTCAGAAGCTGATTGGGACAGGCTGTAGGGAGAATGGACTAAATATTTTGGATAAGTTAAAAGTGCTAGTTGTTGCTGCTGCTACTGCTACTAGTGTTGATTTGTTTTCTTTTCATTTGAGTTCTTCCTCTTCTAGTTTTTATTTATAGCATTCTTGTCTAGGTCATGTTTCGTCCTTTTATTTGAGATTTTTTGACATCCATAAAAGCTTTAGAAATTTTTTAAACTTGTGATATTTCTAATTGTAATGGATGTAAACTGGTGAAATTCTCTGCTTTACCTTTTCATTGAAGTATTTATGTTTCTTCTTCCCCATTTAACTTGATTCATTCTAATGCATGGGGACCTTCTCCTGTTGCCATAAAATGAGGGTCTTGAAATTATGTTTCTTTTATTTATGATCATACTTTTTATTGTTAGGTTTATTTAATGAAATATCGTTCTGAATTTTTTGAGATATATACAACCTTTCGAGCTTTTGTCAAAACTCAACATTTTGCTGTTATCAAATGTTTTAGGTGTGTTTTGAGTAGGGAATACACCTCTAATAAATTTTATGAGTTGCTTGCCTTAGATGGAACCATTCACCAAACATCATGTATAAATACTCTAGAGCAAAATGGAGTTGTTGAAAGAAAACATAGGCACATTGTTGAAACTGCTCATTTTTTTTTATTGTCTGCTTTTATTCCTAATAAATTTTAAGGAGAAGCTTTTCTTACTACTGTAAGTATGATTAATACAATTCCATCTTCTCCTATTTCAGGTTTTGATCCTTTTAAAAAGTTGTATGGGTTTGTGCCTGATTATTTCTCCTTTAGAGTTTTTGGTTGTACTTGTTCTGTTCCTCGTCCTTATGTAGAACACAGTAAGTTGTCCTCTCGATTTGCTATTTGTGTCTTTATTTGTTATGGTGAAGGTAAAAAGAGGTATTGTTGTTTTGATCCAATAACTTAGAAAATTTATGTGTTTCGTCATGTTGTCTTTCTCAAGCATATACCCTTCTTTTCTATTCCATCCAATACTCATAGCTTGACTAGATCTGATCTTATTTATATAGATCATTTTTCTAAGGATTATGATGGTTTATCATCTTAGGTTCCTAGTACCTCGGATACTTGTCTTCATGTTCGACCAATTTGTACTCATCATTCTTCAGGTAATGACACTTTACTCTTCGGCACACCTGAAAGTCCATTCTCATCGACACTCTTTTAAACTTCATCTGAGATTGTGGATCCATCTTTATGTCAATCCACACACATTCGTAAGTCCATAAAACTACCAGATTTTGCTTATTCTTTTTATTCTTCATCATTTACTTTTCTTTTAGCTTTTATTCATTGTCTCTCTAAGCTCTCTTTTTATAAAGAGGCAATTGCCGATCTTCTTTGGCAGCAAGCTATGGATGAAAAACTTTCTGCTTTGTATAAGACAAATACTTGAGATTTGGTTCCTTTACCTCTTGACAAGAGTGTTGTTTGTTGTTGTTAGGTGTATCAGATCAAGATTAGTTTTGATGGGTTTATTGAGCGATATAAAGTTAGGTTGGTTGCAAAAGGATACTCTCAACAATATGGTATGAATTATAAGGAGATATTTGCCCCTGTTGCAAAAATAACTACTGTTCGTACTCTTATTACCGTAACTTCGGTTTGTCAGCGACATATTTCTCAACTTGATGTTAAAAATACCTTCTTGAATTGAAATCTTCAAGAAAAAGTTTATATGGCGCCTCTCCTGGTGTTTCACATGACTTTGAGTATGTTTGTAAGCTCAAAAAAGCGTTATATGGTCTCAAACAAACACCTCGTGCTTGGTTTGAGAAATTCTATATTGTAATCTCATCTCTTGGATTTGTTTCTAGTAGTCATGATTCTGCTCTTTTTATTAAGTGTATTGATATAGGTCGTATCATTTTGTCTTTATATATTGATGACATGATTATTACTAGTTTTGAAGACAGAGTTGGTTAGACAGTTTGAAATGAAGGGTTTGAGTTATCTTTGATATTTCCTGGGTATTGAGGTAGCTTACTCACCCAGAGGTTACCTTCTTTCTCAGTCGGAATATATTGTAGATATTCTTGAGCGGACTAGACTTACTAATAAAAAGACTATAGATACTCCCATTAAGGTTAACACAAGGTATTCTTCTTTTGATGGTTTACCTTTGACAGATCCTAGTTTATACCATAATATTGTTGGGAGCTTGATATATCTCACTACTACTCGTTTAGATATTGCATATGCTATTCATGTTGTTAGTCAGCTTATTGCTTCTCCTACTACCATTTACCGGACAACTATTATATGTATTTTACGATATCTTCGGGGTACAATCTTTTAGAGTCTTTTACTTCTATACACCTCTTCCTTGAAGCTGTGTGCATACTTTAATGTTGATCATGACAATGATCTCACAGTTACTGGTTTCTTTATCTTTTTAGGTTATTCTCTTATTTTTTGGAAGAGTAAGAAACAATCTATTATTTCTCAACCTTCAACTGAAGCAAAATATCACGCTATGACATCTACTACCAAAGAGATTGTTTGGTTATGTTGGTTACTTGCAAATATGAGAGTTTCAATTTCTCATCCTACTCCTATGTATTGTGACAACCAGAGTTCTATTCAAATTGCTCACAACTTGGTTTTTCATGAACGAACTAAGCACATTGAGATCGATTGTCATCTTACTCGTCATCATCTCAAGCATGTCACCATTACTTTGCCTTTTGTTTTTTTATCTTTGCAAATTGTAAATTTCTTTACCAAGTCTCATTCCATTTCTCGTTTTTATTTTATAGTTGACAAACTTTCAATGCTTGTAGCTGCCATAACGTGAGTTTAAAGGGAGATGTTAAGAAATATATTTATTTTATTTGTTCAGGTAGAATAATATTTTTAGTTTAGCCTATATATAATATCTTTGTATTTAGGTTAAAACAATAACTTCAGAATAAAGTGATCAATGAAAACCCAAGCCTCCTTCTCTCTTATGTTTGTATTTCTGTTGTGTTAATTTGGATTGCTTTAACATTGGTTATAATTGAATTCCTTGAGCATATGAATTCCTTGAGTAATTTATATGGTCTTATCTCTTATTTGCTTTTAGTTTTTTTTTATTAATTGAATTCTATTTCGAATTCAAATTAGTATCCTTAAAAGGGTTCTAACCACAAAAAATGATTTAACTTTGTGAGTTAAATTCAATTCACAGGGTTCCAAATAGCCTGTAAAGATTTGAGTTTTTTATGTTCCTAAACTTTTTTTTTTCTGTTTTCAATATTTTTTTTCTTTCAATTGCATTATATGAAACTAGTTTATCGGTCTGCGATATGTTATAAGTCATATATATATATAAAAATTGAACATAAAAAAAATATTCAAGTTGCAGGGATGATTTAGCATTTTAATTAATTCTAGTTTAATAGGTCAACATTAAAACTTCTCAACTTGACTCCTTACTAAACTTAAGTTTAAAACTAAATCATATGAGAGTTGCCCTAATATGACCTAGTTGACTTGGCAAACTCAAAGGTAACCCGAACATGTAAAATGCGTGGTTTGGATTTAAAAAATTTCAAGATAATATTTTTTATAGTATTGAGATGTCAATGTATTGGATCAACTCGAGTTTCATGGCTTTACTCGCCAAACCTATGATCGAGATCGTGAACTCCACTAAGTTTGATAACTTTATTTTTTACTTAATTATATGATAAAAAATATATATATGCTTGCAAAATTGAGTACAAATCAAATGGCAAGATATTTGTTTGAGACGGCGATGACCTTATAAAAGCAAATTGAATTAAATTATAAAGATCAGTTCAAAATCAACTAAATATTGAATGATAAAATTGAAAAAAAAAAGCCAATAAAAAAACTCAATACAAACCTAATGTTGAATGATGAACTTAAAAAAAATCAAGAAAAAAATGATAGAAAAAAAAGAAAAAGAAAAAGAAAAAGAAGAAGAAGAAGAAGAAGAAGAAGAAGAAGAAGAAGAAGGAACCTGCTTTATTGTTCATATGAAAATAGTAAGAAGATAGAAAATCATTAGTTTAGCCATTTTCCAAAGACAAAACTCGTTGTTTTTGGTATCAACGAGTTCTATTCGGGGAGAGAAGTTTGATGATAATTGTTTTCTTTTCTCTAAACATCCCTGAAAAAGGAGATTGAGTTTTATTATAATTTATTTCCCGGTTCATCTTGGTTTTTTAGGATGTTTTAAGGTTGGTAAGTGGTTTTGATAGGCTATTATCGTATTTTGAGTTGTTTTTAGATGAAAACGAATTCCAAAATGAGTTTTTAGATGAAAACTAGCCCAAAAAACCTCAATTTAATTTTTCAACCACCACAAAGGTAGTCAGAATCTAAGTTATAACCCAGCAGATGATGCATCGCCTGTTACTTTTTTAATGAAAAATAAAGGACAAACAAATTTACAAAAGAAAAAAAAACCAGGCTTAGGTGAGTGGGCTTGGGCTTGAAGGCTTATGCACTTAGTTTTTTTTTCCAATGCCTTGACACGTTGAACCACCCAGTTAGGGTTGCGTGCTTGAATTTTTTTTATATGTTTTATTGTTTAAAAGATAAAATTTTATTTTGGTGATTCGAGGAACATTTTCATTAAAATAATAAAATGATATATAATAGAAAATGTGAATATATAAGAATGAGGAAGTTTAAAATAATTTTGGGTAATCAAATTAATAATTAAATATATATTCAAATTGTTAAAATATAATTATTTCATAAAAAATAATGTTAAAATTTAGTAATCAATATATTCACCACATGAAATGTAAGAGTGAAAAACTGATTAAGAAATCATTTAAATAATTTTTACACTACAATGACTAATTAAATAGTTTCAATAAATTATAAAAATTAAATGTTAGATAACTGTTACTTTATTATTATTTAATGAATGATTAATTTAAGTTTTTTTCCTACGGTACGTTTGGTTTGACTTAGCTTTTTTTCTTCAATTTCAACCTTCAACATTGAGTTTTTGTTAAATTTTTTATTTAATTTCATTCTTTAATAATTATTTGATTTTAAATTGGTGTGTATGTGTGTGTAACTAAATTAAGAAAAAAAGTTATTTAACTTAGTGGAGTTCATGACACGGATCACGAGTTTAACAAATTAACCTAGATTAATTCAACTCGATTTAATATATCAATGTCTTAATGTTTTTTTTTTTTTTTTTAAAATAAGGTCATCTTGAAATTTTTTTATGTTAAAAAAGATTTTGGTTTGACACACAATATAGTTTAGGCAACAACCTCGTTGTCACACCCGGACATCGCGGCGACCAATTACAAATTAAACTCGTGGAAGAAGAACAAATATTTGGCAGCTTGATCTTTTAGTGGAAAATATCTTGTTTAAGAAGTCGTCACCTGGTATTATGGTCACTAGAAACCCTAACTAGTCAACAGAGATTCTATGGCACGAAACTGGTTACGCAAAATGAAAGATGCTATCACCCCTTAAGCGTTCTACCTGAGGCAGGCTGCCTTGCTGGTCTTGTCTAAATTGCTGATAATTTGTTCTCTTTTTTTCTTTTTTTATTCTTCCTTACATGTTCCTGACTCTAGCGTCAGTGAACAATTCCTACAAATATTTCCAACTCTGGTGTTGGTAACTATTGCGCAAATCTAAAAAATACAATACTCCTGACTCTGGTGTTGATGAATAATTTCGCACAAAATGGAATTTGAAGAAGATTTTTTCTATGCCATTTTCCTTTTGGTTTATCCTTTATTATTATTTGCCCTTTTTAGATGAAAAAAAAAACATTGCACAACGGATTTGCATTTAACAGTAATAGTCTATAGATTAAACACATAGCTAAAAAAAAAAAAAATACAAAACGCAAAGAAAAAGAATAAATCAAAGTGTGAAGGGTCTACAAATAAATCAACGAAGATCCCCAAATATTTTTAAAATTTTTTGATAAAAAAGGGGCTCGTTTGACCAAATATCAAACTAGAATGGACATAAAAATTATAGCCAAGGCATAAGGGTGTGTTTTGCCAAATACACCCTTAGTAAACATAATTTGGGCTGGCTGGGCCTAAAGCCTATATTTGGCCCACTCTCTTTTTTCTTCTTTTTTTTGGGGGCTGGGCTAGAGCTAGGTTGGACCCAGCCGGTCCAGCTTGGTCACTGGCTTGGGCCAGTGACCTGGCTGGGCAGCAGGCACGCATGGCTCAACTCACGCGTGTGCTGCACGGTGTGAAGGTAATTAAATTACATTCGCATTGTTTTCTTCTTTGCAATATTTACACAGAAAACAAAGAGAAGAGGACTTTACTTGGCGAGGATGAAGACGACGATGAAGCTGAAGGTAACACTCCGAGCACTAGCCGAAGAATTATCTCTTTTTCCTCCTCCTTTTGACCTCTGTTCTTGTTTGTTTATGAATGGGTTATCCTTTGTTTTCTCTTTTTTGTCGTCTCCCCTCCTTCACTTTCTTTTTTCCCCTCTTTGTTTTGTCGATTGCTGGGGTATTTATAAGGACCAATCGTTCTCTCCCTCAACCTAACGTCTCTCCTCCCGATAAGCATGGTTTGAGGGATAAGCACGGTTTGAGGGAGACAGTCTCTGTTGGGACTCAAATGCGAAGTCCAGTCCTTATCTCGCCGGATTGTGATTATCATGAAGAATATGATTGTTCTTCTGTGTTTGGATAGGACTAGGATGTTGGTGTTTCACACGTTCCTTTCTTTCTTTGCAGGCGGGCTTTTGGTGCTTGAAGATGAAGATGAAGAACTGCGCTTGCTTGAAATAGCGCCGTTTTGGGGTTGAAAATGGCTATTTCCAATCTGGTTCTTGAAGTTTCTGAATCCTTGCATTTAAACTCCCAGTCTTTTAATTTCAAATTTTAACCCTTTTATCATTAAATTAAAAAAAAGCAAAAAGAATCCAAATTTGGGTTACAACACTCGTGATATATAATCTCGATTATTAATATTATTAAATATAATTTTGTACATAGTTAGTTTAGTATTTCTTTGTTTAGTGTTATCATGAAAATGCCATATCCATCAACAAAACAAATAATATAACATTATAATGTTAATCTTGAGCAAATAAATAAAAAATATGGACACACCATCTAGTGGGCAAGTGATAACAGTATACAACATTTGCAATATCAATTTGCAAGAATTTTATTTATAATTAATTACCTAAAGACTAAAAAAAACTAGATATTTTTTTATGGTGTTTTACTGTTTATATAAACATTAAAACCTTTTAATATATTTTTCTAATCGTATTATAACAATTTTGTGTTGTGGGTTGTGATGAGTTAATTAGTACTCGGGATATGCCAAAGGTCATGGATTCAAGCATTGGAGGCATAAATATTTTTTGAATTATGACAGACGGCTTGTTGTCTGTTACTTTTTTTTTTCAAAAAAATAAGGGGGTGGATGACATGTCATCCGCCTCTTTAATAAAAATAAAAAAATAAAAATCAGGCACATGGGCTTTGCCCTGCTACATGCTCATGGCCTAGACACTGGGTCAGACCCTTTGTCATCCTTTTCTTTTTTGTTTATTTATTTTTGGTTTTGTTTAACACACAAAAAAGTTTTTACTAGATTCGCTTACCTTTTAGTTTTAACATGATTCTTAAATATTATTATTAGTTTTGACAAGGTTCTTAAATATTATTATAAATTTTTTATTTGAATTTTAATATTTTTTAATTATTATGTATCTAATATGAAAATTATTCATGAAAATAATAATTATAATAATAAATTGTTCATGAAAATCGATTTAAATTGCCTCTTTTAATTCTAGAGTTTATGATAGATTCATAAAAATTCTCTTTGATTAACGAAATGCCTCTTTTAATTCTCCAAGAGAAAAAAAAAATTATATATCGTTTTTTCCCCTGCAAAATCAGTAATAAATAAATCCTCGAAGTAATAAAATGCATGCTTCAATGCAACTAACATGAGTCTATTAGTATCCCAAACTTGACGCTCTCGTGCTTGCCAAATTAGAAAATTAGCCATAAAGTGTCGCCAAAATTAGCCTATCTATCAATATATAAATGACTCCTTGAATTCATAAATACATCAATTCTCCAAAAGAGCCGAAGCTTCGCTTCTTTCAAAGCTGTTCTCGTAAAAGAAGCATTATATATATATATATATATATATATATATATATATATATATATATATATATATATATATATATATATTTATTTATTTATTTATTTTTATAAATTTAGTCATTATCAAATCTTCTCATGCTTGAATAAAAGCTTCTTTCCTTTTAAACACAAGAAATTTGAAAGAAAAAGATAAGAAAAACAAGTTTTCTCGTTCCCTCGTAGTTTTCCTTCCAAATTGCCATCTCTCCCAAGCATAGCTCTTGGAATTTCTTCATTGTCTTAGCTTTTTTGATCTTTTTCCACCCCCTTTTAATCCTTCGATCTATGTGTTAGATGAGATTTTTGCAAGGATTTTAAAGGAAATCTTGAAAAACTCTCACCTTCCCCTTCATTTATCTCTTGATCGGCCATGGTTGCCGGAAACAACCTTGTATAGGCTAATTTTTATGGTTATTTATAGTTTTGCTCTTCATTTAATTTAATGTCCCTTCTATTTCTATTTTTAATGATTTTTATAAGAAATTTGAATTTTTTTTTCAATCATTGTATAAATTGTACCAATTATTTTACTAATTTGTCGAGATCTTTTTTTATCCCAAGTATATATTTTTTTCCTTTTTACTAATTATTTCATTTAGACTTGTTATCGGTTTTTATTCGGGTTTACATTAATACTTTTACATTAAATTATTTCTTGAATTTCATTCTTCATGTCCATTATAATTCCTTATAATTATTTCTCATTCTTATAACACATTTATTTTAAATTCTCCGAATTCTTCTATCCTTCGAAACTCATTACCAGTTTTGTTGACATTATGAATTTTAAGCAAAAATCCCAAACTCCTATTTTTTAACCTTAACAATGCTT
>Ga0325400_1004843_pt1 | contig 12542 bp, 8 predicted proteins | sample PopdelMetagenome_2_FD_205662 | JGI IMG/M metagenome (GOLD analysis project Ga0325400, IMG submission 205662) | Populus deltoides microbial communities from Bellville, Georgia, United States - Xylem-PdKOR-R1 | ecosystem: Host-associated > Plants > Phyllosphere > Stem > Wood/Secondary xylem...
TATAACACATTATTTTCAATGATTTGGTGGCGGCTCAATTGATAAAATAGACGAGAATAAAAATATATACTCCTTGTGTGATATTTCTTTCGACTCCCTCGGTTCATTAATATCGACGGGCACATACTACAGGGTGCAAGTTTTATTTTATAAATTTTGTTTGATATATAAAAACCTAATTCTATGTATATAAGTTAAATCAAGTTTTTATTCAATTATCACAATTACAACGTAAATGTAATGTGAAATTCTTTAATTGTCTGTTTTTTTTCAAATAATAAATTTTAAAATACTAGAAATTCAAGAGATTTATTTATTTATGTCTTTTTCTATTCGATCTTCAAAGTCCCAATCGATTTGATCTTGATGACTATATCATGATAATGTTAAAACCTATATATGATGTAAAAACTCTTGCAACCATGATATATTTACTCACTTCGAGTATAAACATAATTTTTTTAAATAAAAATAAAAATAAAAAGGAAGAAAATAATTAATTCCACAAAAGAAAAAAAATTATCCCATGTAATAAAAAAACATTATTATCCTTCGTAGCTAAAGGACATGGAATTGGTCAGCTCCATAACCACGCTACAATTACAAATTTTTTTTTTAAAAAAATACATTATCATCAATCCATGCTACACATGATTGGTCCATATGATTTGAGTTTTTTTATTTTATATATATATATATATAAATAATAATTATTATTATTATACTTGTCACTGTGGTTAAAGGCTTCTTTTCGAGTAAGTGATGCGTGGAGGCCATACATCCTAACATTCAAGACTCAGGACACGTTCATCAAGGACGATTCATGTCATATCCGGTTGCTCGGTTATGACCAGAGAAAAAATAAACCTCAAGGCTGCTTAATTCTGACAGTTTCATTTATTTTCAGTACTATTTAATTTTAAATCACCTAGTACGAAACCAAAAAAGCTTAATTTAATTATTTTTTTATCAAAATTATATATATATATATATATATATATATTTTTTTTTTCCCATTCTGAATTGACATTTTATAGCTTTGTGTAAAATTGCAAGAGACCTTTGAAATAAAATCTGAACGCCGCTTGACGGGGAAGGCTATTTGAAACCTGACGCCACGTTAGGTTCGAGGGGCTTGAAGGGAAAAAACGAGGAAGGACGCGGTGAGGTGAGGTGAGGTTGGAATTTTCAAACTTTTATCTGGTAAATATTTATAAATTTATTTTTAAAACAAGAAGTAGAAAAAAACATGTTGTGTCTTTTCCGTAACCAAGCAAGATTCCTCCTGAAAAGGGCATAATAGTAAGAGAGGCGGTGCAGACAAGATACCTAATCGATATGGTGTTAAGGAAGCTACAAAAGGGCAATGTCGAGAATCCAAGTAAGAGTTCAACACCCAATAGGCGAACGTTGTTTTGTAACTCTTGTTGCCTTCCTTTCTCTTCTCTAATTATTATTCATTCATTTTTCTTATTTTTATTTTTCTCCATCATAAAATAAATACCTTAGGCAGTGGCTTGGCATTGGCTGCAGCAGCAGCAGCAGCAGCACCACCCTCCTCATAAAAAATACCAACTACACTAAGAAGTGAAAAAACAAAAGGTGGTAGATGCATGAGCCACAATACAATATCCCTTACCCTCTTTAACACGCTCACATCCTTCCTTTACCTACCATAGAAATCCCCTCTTGTCTCTTCTCTCCCGATTTTACCGTACATAACCTCACTTGATCTCTGATCATTCCCACCACCAGCAGCACCACCTTGTCTCTCTCTTTTTTAAGGTACAGGGACTGTATGTATGACCTTATCTCTTGACTACACGGCTGAGTGGGTGGTCTTTGGTGTTTTGCTTTAGCTCTTCAAGTTACATGGATGGTGGATTTTCTTTCTCGGTCATAGGATGGGCATTTAACATTAATGGGCCTAAAAAGAGTTGGGCTTTTGTGGGTTTCTCTTTGATTTTTGTGGTGGTGGTGGTGTTGTTGTCATGGGGTTTTATTTTATCCCCTGTTGGTATTCCTCCATGAAAGGTGGTAGGTTTTTGGAGTTGACTTACAGAGATAATTGCAAGTTCTTCCCTACAAAGTCTTTGGGCGTCTTTGTTGGTTTCTCCTCCACACTAAACTCCTAATCCCGTTTTATTATGATTAGTGGTCTGGGTTTCTCTTTGTCAATTATTTTTTTAACATGACTGGGCTTTTTTGTGTCACCCTGTCTCCTTTTTCAAGATTTGATTCTCTTATTGTTAAAGAATTCTTGAACTAGAAGTCTGTACTGGTTTTTTTCACTTTTTTATCATGGATTATGGGGATGGATTTTGTTTTATAAGCACATGAGTGACAAAATTGTTTCTTTGGGTCACCATGATTGAACTGCTTCTGTTTTAGCTACACATGGCACATGGGATTTAGCTAATCTGTAACGGGAATTTCGTTATCTTTTCATTAATGCTGTTCTGTTGTGGTGTGACCGTACATGTGTTTTGTTGCTTTAGCTGGGAACTGGAACTTGCTAGCTAACGGCTTAGTTATGGATGGATAAAGGTGGCAGGAGTTTAATCTAAACGCAAACCATGCATATGCTCATCTTTTTGCCCAACCAATAATGTGTAGTTTCGTCACATAAAAAGTACTTTCAGCTTTCGTTCATTTTCTTTGAGTGTTTTGATGATGACACGCCAATTGACCATCTGGGAATCTCACACGCCAAACAATTTGCTTAGGCTATGCCAAAGTTCTTTTAAAGATTTTAGATGGTCAGCACCGAACTCCGTTGTCGTTTTTTAGGCTTTCCTCCTAACGCTAGGAACTAATTGTGTCGGTTGCCCTTCCTATAGCGATTGGCGTGCATTGTCAGTTTTCTTGTAGGCTTATGAAACCTCGAGAAAGCTGCATGGTTTTCTGAATTATTCATATCTGGATATCATGTGCTTCTAATATTGTCTTTCAGAACAGTTGTTAAGCGTTGATGTACTTACAAGTTTATTCCCTTGATGGCAATTTTAAAATTTTCAAGTCTTTCCCATATAAAACTTGCATTCATTTATATCTTTGTTGTAACAGATTGGCCTTTTTTTCTGATTCAAGGAGAAGGTGATAAATGCTAAAGGCCATCTTCCTTACCTGTGCATTGATACAAAGATTTTAATCTACCATGGTTAGCTTACGGAGGCGTAAACTCTTGGGACTTTGTGCTGGTAAACACTATTTTAGATGCCCTCTATGCAAAATGATTGATTCTGTATGTTGAGTTAACCAAAAAGAGGGTCTTTGGTCGTTTGAAGCTTTAAAAGAGGTTATGTATGAGTGTTGTGCTTCTAACCTTTGTGAAATTTTTTTCTTTTGACTCATCTTTATGAAGAATTGTGTTTTGAATTTTGTTAAAAGCTTCTTGCATCTTTAATTACTTTTTTAAATTTTGTAATTTAGGTAAAAAGTTCTATATCATATCATGCATGGATAAAATTATCAACTGAGTTTGATGGTCCTTGCAGGAAGAAGTTCTTTCCTGACTCCACTTCCTCGATTTTTTGACAACGGAACTGCTCCTGTAGGTTCCGCTCAGAATGGCAGGTCTGTCAGTGTGCATCCTCTGCCATCAGATGATGCCAACCAGCCAGAGGAGGTAAAGTTAGCTTCCTTTTTCTAGTTGTTCCAATAGCATGCATGATAGAGCAGTATTGTCATCGGAGGTAAAATTATCAACTGAATTTGTCAAAGCTGTTGTTGCAATTATCACTGGCCTGCCTCCACCATGAGTTCTCTTTTGTTAACCATATCGAGCCAGGAGTGGACATCATCATCTGCAGTGCAGACAAATCCAAATGTCATACCTATTTTTACGAGACTTGAGGTTTAGGGTAGTTTTTTCCTTGCCTTTTTGTGGATGCATCAAGAATGGTTTTTAGAAATTGTTTCAAGACAATGCAACTGTAACACATTACCAGTGCCGATAGAGCTCAAATCTGTAAGATTTCTACAGGGTGGCATTTGAAAGCTGTTTGCTTTGTCATCCAAATATGAGAGAGATATACCATACTTAATTTGATTACATCAGTTCTCATTCACTTTCAGCTTTAAAGTCATGCAAATGTAGATAAATGTTGAAAGCAGCGTCACCATTTAGGAAAGAAATCTTGGGGCCTGCTTCTCCTTCATGGATAGGAAAACTCGCCACATACATAGCATTGGATTTTGAGATTATTTAAGTTGTCATTTCTAAATACATATTTAATGCTGTTTTCTTCCTAAAGCAACCAGTTATAGGAATAAGTGATCCCCGTGCCCACGCAGATTTTGCTTTCTCCAAGTCAGTTGAATGCACTCTGAGGGACTTAATTTTGATTCTGTTTTGACCTGATGTGCTTTTAAGCTATGCAACTGTTGGTTCAATTTTTAGAAGTAGAAGTTTTTGGTAAAGAGCTTGCTTTTAGAAAAAAGCAGTCATCCTATCTCGGGAAAGCAGGTTAAAGCTGGTTATAGGAGAAGTGCATCTTTAGTTGCTTCTCTTATAATCAACTGAAAGAGGAGCTTTACTTATAAGCACAACAGGACCCAAAGGACCCTTCATCTCATACATGTATATGTGTATGCACACGCATCTGTTCACAATGTTAGAATTTGAAACCAAGGTCCTTCCCTTATTTTCACCATCGATGCCATTTGCAGTTCACAAACTTGATCGTCACAGAGAGTTGCTCATATTAGAAGTCAATAAGAAGGTTGAGATAATAGAAACTTTCTATGTTTTCCTGAATTTTAGGGATGCACCAATTCAAAGAAAAAGTAATAAATAAGGGCAACTCCACTGTGCAGAAAGAAAATGCTGAGTCCATTACAGCTTAGTCACTGGAGTAATATCTGGTTATATTTGGTTCTAACACAATTGAAACACGGAGAGAGTGTTCACCTGTCAGGTGAGAGGGCTGCCATGTTGGTGCCTCCAACTTGGCAAGTTTTGACGTAAAATAGCTTCCTGCCGCTTGTCAAAGCAATCTCAGATGTGTCTATATATCAATGTTAGTTCATAATTTCGATGAATCCTTTCTTTGAAAAGAAGATTATGTAAACACTTACAAGAAACATCACTTATAAAATACCTGTTTTTATGCTTGATGTAACCATCTTGCAATCATGTTATGTTTTCAGTGGGTTGTTTTAATTGGCATGTAATGATTAGATGTGATATAATCCTTGATGAATGTGTTGCAAATTTTAGGCATATGAGATTACACTCTTTGCTGGCAGAAAAAAGATAGAAAATGTTACGTTTACCAATTTCTTTTTCATTCCATGATTTTATTTGCCTTTACATTATCCAATTTAATCTGCCAGAAAACCATTGCAAAAATGGGAGCTGGCTCTTCAAATGTTTCGGCTTCTAGCTCGTCAAAAGAGCAGCGATCTCAAGCATATCCAGGTTTGTCCATGCTGATAAATGTGTCTTATTTGTATGATTTCATGTCAACCAAGTACATGCAAAATTATACATCGGTTGTGTAGGCTATTCATAAATATTTTGTGAACTAGTTCTTCTTAACTATAAGATAGTATGGGTTCAATGCCTCCAACAGGGTCATATGCATTGGAAACCATCTCCCTCTATAGGTTTTGGATTGGTTAATTTGATGTTGTGGATCAATATTATAAATAAGGATATGGAGGTAAGACAATGATGGAAGTGGCAAACTGCAAAGGTGGGAAAATTTGAACCTGCAACATGGTTGGCATGCTTTTGAAATTCAAGTATCAATCTCATGACCTGGGGTTACATTGAAGATTAAGGACTCTTAAGTATTGGAGAATGCTTAATGATAGTCTAGATAAAGCTTTTCTTTCTGACTCTTGCCTCTCTTTCTCTGTACATTACATAACCTCCAATCTATCCTTCCATAAAGAAGCAAAACAATGATGCCTCAATTCTTTTTGTTTTTTTTCTATAGCTTAATTCCATTCCTCTGGATGTACTTGATTGTTGCAATTCAAGGTTTAGGTATTCAAGAGGCTGAACATATCAAATACAAGTGGTTACATTTGTGATCTTGTTGATCATGAACTGAGATCAATTCATTTTGGAAAACATGTTTAGATAAGATAATGTGAGGAAAATTTACTTATTTTAGAATAAAGGAGAAGAAAAATTATTAACATGTGGTCCCGCAATTGACAAGTTTTGTATTTTTTGAGTATCCTTCTGCCACTGATGTATCTCTGACTCTGAAGTTTAATTTAACCCTCTATTGATATTGTTTCCGAAAAAGCTATCAGAAAATTACAAGAGAATTCTCCAATTGACTAATTTAGTTACAATTAAAAAAAGTTATTGTGGTTATGTTATCCAGAAGTCTTTTATGCATTCACCACATGAATTATCCCAGACATGCATAGATCATAAGTGTGATTATGAACTTGAGTCCCGTCTAAATTTTACTGCTATGTGATTTCATAGCTGATTTGGGTCCCTTGTAGTTCATCAGCAGGAATTGTTTAATATAAAGTTAAGCCATCAAGGTTCATTGATTAAAAGTTCAACATTGTGGAGAATCAATATCCTGAAGAACGAGACTACAGAAAATTGTTGTATTGGAAACAGATACAGAGGAAGCATTATATGCTAGGTCCACTCTTGAAAACATTACACAAGCATCGCCACTTTTTGGATGGCCTTGCAAGTGCTGTTTGTTTTGATGTTTTCTGTTAAGAAGAACTTTCAAGTATGAATAGCAGGAAGTAGTCATTTGAAGATAGGTTATTTATTTATATGCTATACCTGGACTAAATATGCTAGAGAAATTTCGAGGGAGTCCAAGTGACATTGTGGGTTTCAACTTCAATCGAAAATTGTGGCTGTTCCATTGTTTATCTATAAAGGAGATGAGCATTTCTTGACTTGTTTTGATTTTTATTAGTATACCTAGCATGTAGTTGCTTCTGATTTTCCTTGTCATTTCACTTTTGGTTTGTACATTAATAATGTCAGATCTGATATTTCCCAAATTTGCTAAGTTCTCAGTATGACTCTATTAGGCACCATGATTATATGTCATTGTGGAATATCACTAATGTGAAAGTTGACTGCGCTGCATTTTTAACCTTGTTGCTTCATTCATTTTCTATTTCTAGAGCAACCAGTTAAACGCAGAAAGAGACACAGGAGGAAACATGTTCAGAACCAGGAACCATGCCTGATGAGAGGCGTCTATTTTAAAAATATGAAATGGCAGGCAGCAATTAAAGTTGACAAGAAGCAGATTCACCTAGGGACTGTTGGTTCTCAAGAAGAGGCTGCTCGTTTGTATGACAGGTAGTAGGCTAAAGTTTGCATTGCTTTTCACGAGTTCTTACTTTCATCAGTACCGAGACCCATGCCATATCTCTTTTTCCACAATATCCTTTCTGCAGAAAGTCTTGTCCAATTCTTTGAGTAACTAATTGATCACTGTATTCCAGAATTGTCATTGATTATATAATTTGTTTTTCAGTTATATTAGGGTGCAGAAGTCTTTTCTCTTTCATTGTAATAAGAGAATATTGGATAATCTTTAGGATAGAAGTAATGCATATCTCTTGCTTTCTTTTTGGGCTTTCTTATTCCACATTTAAATTAATTTCGTTCTTGCTAGAGGCAATCAGAACTTCCGAAGTAAGAAAGTAAAGACTTGAAAAGGGAAAACTATAGCTTAGCTTCGTGGTTGCAACTAACTTGTTTATTCTTGAATCTTGATAGAGAAAACTACCTCCTACTTTATTAAGATGAAGTTAGGAACAAGTCCCATTCATCCACCAAATCAACCACTTTTCCTTGGAACGTGTCTTAGGAATCTAGGACCCCGCAGCTTGAGGATGTTTACAGTTTCATTTTTCTATTTTCCTTTACAAACTATTTCCGTTAGATGGCCAGACATCATGTTCTAACAAGAAGAGCTGTCTAATATCTTTCAGGCCAATGCCCGTGACACCCTTATTGCAACGGCTTGTAAAGCCCTACCAGTCATTATTGTTGTATTGTATTACGTATGTTCTATTCATGCCCGCTGTTTAAATGACAAAAATGATTGGAAACCATGAAACTTTTCAATTATAAAAGTATGAGATGAGAGTAAGGCAGTACATATGGGAATAGACAAGACAATAAAAATGGCATACGCATATGCAAACAGTATTGAGCACAAATTGTTAACATTTGCTATTCTACATCTAAGTGATAACAAAAATATAAACCTTCCATTTTCTGGAAGGGAAAAATATATCCTCACTGCACACTTCTGGTAGTCAGCCTTCCTCTTAGGGTTAGGTTCCCATTGCTCGTTCTTCTCATAGCTGCTAGCAGTCCATGCAGGTTTAGCATTGTGTGTTTAAAAATTGTTATCACAGGATGTCTTCAAAGACAGACCTTGGTCAGGTTTGGTCACTAAACATATCTGGGGTTCGTCTGAAGGTTTTCCATTTATGCAGGGCTGCTTTCATGTGCGGGAGGGAGCCCAATTTTGAGCTCTCAGAGGAGGAAAAGCAAGAACTTAGGAAATTCAAGTGGGATGAATTTTTGGCAATCACTCGCAGTGCAATTAACAATAAAAGTAATATTTCGCGCCTGGTCTTTTTCTTTCTAATATATGTTGGCAGAATCTAATGGATATGCTGTTAATGATTATTCCAGAACACAAGAGAAGGATCGGGGCAGGTTTGCAGAAGAGATCAGAGACCACATTGCAGGATGGTGACTGGGACGCCAAGGACGGACTCAATGGCTTTTCAGCTTCAGAAGATGTGGAACCAGACTCATCAGCCTCTTGAATATTCTAGTTTCAGAACGAGACTGTCAATCCCATTCTAACAGTTTAGCTCTCCCTCGTCGGCCGCCTCTGTTTTTTTCTTATGCGCACAAGCCCCTATTAGGGCTTATGATGGTAAACTTCATCTTCCAGTAAGCATATATTTACAAATTTAACTCAATAAGGAGACAGAGAGTGCAGTATTTACATGCACTGTTGCTAATGACACTACCATCACTTGGAGAGCTATTAAATACACGGAAAGTTCCCTTTTTGGTCCGGTGATTGTTCCTCCCAACTCAGAAGCTGGAAGCTGCAGAATGCTTGAAACTTGGCTTCTAGAAGTAAAATTCCCTTGTATGATAATGAAAATGATCTCTGCAGTTAATGTTAATACTGTTTTTGCTAGTTTACTGTTTTGTTCAGCCCTAGTGCAGTAACCATGCATGCTATCATGAAAGAACAAGGATAGATGGATTGATTACCTCATATTTGAATAACTTAAGAGACCTCGAAATTCATTTTATCTAATAGTTATAAAACATGGATTGACCTGGCGGGTTATTATCCTAGGATAAAATAAAATAAAATAAAATAATCTAATTGATTCGATAAAAAAATATGGGATTTAGTTGTCCCGTGATCTAAACCAGAGACTAGTTTAGGTTTAAAAAAAAAATCTAACTGACTCGATAAAAAATATAGGTTGTCTTTATAAATTTTTATTTCAACATTTCATAGAAAAAAATATGAATTATGCATCTAAAGTTTATAATGGTTTTTTTTAATTAAAACATTATAAAAATAATGTGAAAATCACATTATACAACAAAAAAAAAAGAAGCTAAAATAATTCATAAATAGAAAAAAAACATTAAAAATAATAAAACATAATAAAGGAAGAAATAAATAGAATAAAAACCCTAAAGAAGAGTAATAGAATAAAAAAAAATGATTTTAGCTTGAAGGTTGATAAATCTCAACATTTTTAAATAATTATTTTTCTATTTTTTACTTTAAAAAAATCCATATGAGTAGTCTTATCATCAATTTTATTCCTTCTTTTATTATCAGAATATGGATTACATGAGGAATATGATTTTTATTTCAATCATTTATTCCTTTATTTGATTCACAAAATTAGGCAGGCTGCCTCTGTGCTCGAATATTATTTGGGCCGAAGTGAAATAGGTTCAGAACATGGGCCCAATATTTCGAAATCAGTAAGCCAGCAGGTTGGGCCGTTAAATCTGTAATAAAACAATCCATTGTCACCATCGCAAATCGCAATAGTCTTCATCCAGTCCTCCGCCTCCCTCCACCACCCCCACCTCCGCCTCCGCCTTCCGAAGTTAACAATCGGGGTAAAAGAAAATGGGATCAAGCGGTATGAAACCTCTAGAAGAAAATGCCAAACCGCCTCCGCCGCCGCCGCCTTCTTCGTTTTCGGAGAATTGGAAGGAGCGGATGCTCATCCCCACACTTCTCGCAGGTTTCTATCTGTCTCTGTATATTTTTTTTCTTAAAACATAAAAGGAAACTAATTTGAAATATATGTGAAGGGATAACTGGTGGAGGAGTTGGGTTGGTGTCTAAGCATCGAAAAGTTCATGGGCTCGCTAACATTTCAACAACTTATGCCACTAATTTTTCCATCGTCACCGGCTGCTATTGCGGTAAACATCTTTGTTTCTCTAATCTCATAACGTTGTTATCTTTTAACGTAGTAGTTTGGGAATGATTTATGGCCTTAAATCTGCAAGACCTGGAGCCTGCCTAGTAATAGAAGGGAGAGGATAACTTAGAGGGAATCTTTCGTTAGAGAACCTGATTTGTGTCTGAATGTTGATCATCATTTTTAATTTAAGGCATGAAAGACAACAGCGAAAATGTTTACATTTTCAGAAACATAACTGGATTTTGGTTCAAGGGCCATCATTTGTTTCTTGGAACTGTCTTAAAGTTGGAAGTTTTGTTATTGTTTGATTTTTCAGGTGCGCGTGAATTCGTAAGAGTAGTTCGAAAATCAGAACCAGATGATTTAGTAAACTCCGCGGTTGCAGGGTTTGGCAGTGGTGCTCTTCTTGGACGTCTTCAAGGTCGAGTTCTAATCTCAATCACTTTTATATGCTTGCGTGTCTTCATGGATGCACCCTATGTTATTCTCATTATCTATCCTTTGTGCGAAATTCTTTGCGGGGCATTATTCTTTCATTTCAATTTTAATATAGGCCAAGTATTCTTTAGTTTTGTGGGATCATTAAGCCACCGAAAAGACAGGAACATTTCAATGCTATCTGTTGGCTTCTTTGATCCTGCTCGTGAAGCAGATGTTTTCTTTTCATTTCTTCCTTGGCAGAACCTGTTGACCAAGCAGTTTGTTCATGGTGTGGTTGGCTGTTTTTGAGTTCCAACATTGAGAGCATTGTTCCACCTTTTAAAACAAATGCAAAGTAAAAACATATTTTTGTCCTATGATATGTTATAAATATGATGCCATGAATACAGTCCTCCATTCTATAATGCCAACCTTTATTGAAAGAGCCTAACGTAAGGAGATCTCTCCCTTTGAAAAACGAGGGGGGATAATTAGGTGATGTCTCCTGCATCTTCCTTTGTTGAGCTCCCTTCCCCGTCATAGTTTTAAGTGCTTTGTTTGTTTTGTTTTGTTTTTTTTTTTTTGACATTTTAGGGGGTCAGTTTGGTGCCTTCCGCTACTCGGTCATCTTTGCTGTTGTGGGCACGACGGTGGATTTTGCTACTATCAAACTAAGACCTGCATTGAGTAATTTTAAAGAATCTATATTCAAGGAAAAAGAGAAGAAACCTGGTTGGTTAAAGTTGCCAGAGTGGTCTCCCATACAAGTACTTGATGAGGAAGCGCTTGCTGCAAAAGAAGCTCGGGAAAAAGAACTCTATGCACGAAGTGCTCTTGGCAAACTTAGCAAGGAAGAATCTTGAGAGGCTTTTAATTTTCAGCTCACATATACCAATAATATGCCTTTTGTGCCTGCATATTCAAGCTGCTCGGCATTTCTAGCACAAACAATTTTTGTTCCTCTGGTCTTGTACATTTATATATCGATATATTTGAGCTTCTAGTTATGAATTATATAGTTCATAGCATCTTTTAGGAACTTGGTAAAAGGTTGTAATGTGATTGTCAACTTCTTTTTTCTACATGGTAAATTCTTGCTGAGAATGCTTGCTCGAGTTCATCAGAGTTTTTGATTTATGTTGCTAAATTATTTGCAAGTTTTTCTTAAGTGGTCAACTTTTAAACCTGTTTCAGAATAGAAAGAGACTAGCCTTGGTGCCTGTGGCTAATTGCCGGCCTGAACTATTTTTTTACACAAAAAATAATGTTTAGCTACCGTAAACTTTATTTTTAAAAAAAAAGTGTGATCAAGGTTATTCACCCTATTAGGTTGAATAAACTAAATTTATTTTAATTAGACAAAAAAAAAACAATAATACATAGATGAATATTTTTTTTAAAAAAAATGACTATAATAACCCCAAAAAAATATTTTTTAAAAAAGGGGATAAATGATGCATGTCAATTAACAACCCATTAAGTACAAAAGAACAAAATAGAATAAATAAAAAATATAAAAAATGGATCTTGGTTAACCTAAGTTAGCTTAACAAACATTTAATCTTGGTAATCAAAGCCGAGCCAACCTGGTATGTCCTTCCAAACCAGTGGTTTAAATCATGAGACTAAAATAACCTGATAAAAAAATAAAGAATATTATAATTTTTTTT
>Ga0325400_1004845_pt1 | contig 12540 bp, 11 predicted proteins | sample PopdelMetagenome_2_FD_205662 | JGI IMG/M metagenome (GOLD analysis project Ga0325400, IMG submission 205662) | Populus deltoides microbial communities from Bellville, Georgia, United States - Xylem-PdKOR-R1 | ecosystem: Host-associated > Plants > Phyllosphere > Stem > Wood/Secondary xylem...
GAAGGAAAGTAAGGTTGTTAGGCTTAGGATTACTTTTTCGGGCGACATAAACTTCTTCATGTTAGTCAGGGCGCCGAAGATCAGATTATATACAGACTGAATATTGATCTGCATTAAACTTGAAATTTCTTCATTCGTCATATTCTGGTAATACCGCAGGTAAACGGCTTCCCGCTGACGTCTTGGCAATCGCTCGATGGCTTTCGCCACGCAGGCGCTGATGTACGTGTCCTCCTCGTCGGCAATCAGGGTTGATTCGTAGGAGGGTGCGCAGCCCGGCAACAGATCCCGGTCGTTTTCTACATCATCCTGACTGCTGAATTTCATTTCGGCGTTTAGGTGACGCACCAGCTTACGCTTAATTGATGCCATCAGATAAAACCGGACGGATGTGGTTTGACCAATGGTCTGGCGGTGTTTCCATAAATCGACGAACAGATCATGGATACAATCTTTGATCAATGCGCGGTCGGCCGTGAAATGAGCGCAGTAATGATAAAGGACCTGGACATATTCCTTGTACAACCGGGCAAAAGCTACTTCATCGCCACTTCGGAATTGATCCCAGAGTTGCTCTTCGTCCAGACCAGACGGGGTGCGGTAGCGCGGCATAAAGATGGAAGGGTCAGTGGTTAAAAAAGGATTAGTAACCTTTTACGATTGTAAACTTAGCAATAAAGAATGGGATAGAAAATAGTTGATCCTAATTTTTTTAATAAATTCTTGCTTTAGTAGGACTATTTTTATTTCCGTATGCATGCATACAATTACCGCTTCCAGCGTACTTACTTATGCCTCAGTATTATGCCACAGCGGAACGAACTGGAAGTCAGTGCCATCGAACAAACCTTTGTCGCTCAGCTTCAGCGCCGGGATCACCAGTAAGGCCATAAAAGACAGGGTCATAAAGGGCGACGTGAGCGTACTGCCGAGGGTTTTTTTGACGAAGCGGTCTAGGGCCGTGTACTGCTCAGCCACCTGGTAGCCGTCGGCATCCGTCATTAAACCGGCAATGGGTAAGGGCAGTAGATGTGTCTGACTATCGTTGACGGCGCTGAGTCCTCCCTGCGTTTCAATAACGGCGTTGACGGCCCGGCACAGGCTTTCATCATCGCAGCCCACGGCCAGAATATTGTGCGAATCGTGACCCACGGACGAAGCGATAGCGCCCTGACGCAAACCAAAATTTTTGATGAAGGCCACGGCTGGTGGTGCGTTCTGGTACCGGTTTACAACCGTAATCTTCAGCAAATCCTGCTCTATATCCGGCATGATTTGTCCATTAATTCGGGCTACCCGGGCGCTCACAGGATTGGTGATCAACTGCCCATCGAGGGCCTCGATAATCCGTAAGTCGACGGGGTCTAAGCCGGGCGCAGCAACGGTAAAATCTTCCGGCTGCTTGGGCGAACAGGCAAACCGGTTGACGTGTTCACTGCGCAGATCCGGTAGCCGCGACTGGCCGTTTTCCGCAACCACGTCGCCGTTGATGACCGTTTGCTGAATAGCAAATGATTGCAGGTCAGCGACAACGATAAAGTCTGCGGGGTCGCCTTCCCGTAAAAGGCCAACCGGCAGGCGGTAATGCAGGGCCGGATTCAGGCAGGCCGCGCGCAGGACATTAAATAAATCATGACCGGCCGCCAGCGCCCGCTGAGCCAGTTGGTTGATATGCCCCGCCACCAGGCTATCGGGGTGTTTATCATCCGAGCAGAACATAATCCGATCCGGGTACTCGGCCAGGAGCGGAATCAGGGCGTCGAAGTTTTTGGCCGCGCTGCCTTCCCGGATGAGAATGTACATGCCCCGCTCGGCTTTGTCCCGGCCTTCTTCGTAGGTAAAACACTCATGATCGGTCTGGATACCAGCGTCGATGTACCGCTGAGCGTCCTCGCCCCGCAGGCCGGGCGCGTGGCCGTCGACGGGTTTGTTGAACGCTTTCGCCAGCGCAATCTTGGCCAGTACCTCCGGATCGTTGTTCAGTACTCCCGGGAAATTCATCATCTCGGCCAGATACCCAATCTCCTTCATGCCCAGCAGGCGCCGGACATCTTTAACGTCAATCGTTGCTCCGGCGGTTTCGAAAGGCGTGGCCGGCACACACGAAGGCGCTCCGAAACAAAACTTGAATGGAACACGCTTGCCGTCTTCAATCATGTATTCGACGCCTTCGACGCCCAGCACATTGCCAATTTCGTGGGGGTCGGATACGGTAGCGACCGTACCGTGGACAACGGCTAGTCGGGCGAACTGGGCGGGCGTTAGCAGGGAGCTTTCAATATGGACGTGGGCATCGACGAAGCCCGGCAGGAGGTAGGGCTGGTCCGGGCGCTCGGCTCCCCAGTCGTTGATCTGGTAAATTCGGCCCTGTTCAATAGTCAGCTGGCCGTAGCGAATCGTACGGTCGAATAAATTCAGGAGGTTCCCGGCAATCTGCATGGGGTGGGGTACTAAAGTGGCTAGAAATAACGAACGAATACTTTTCGGGCGAAAGATGCTATTTATACAAATAGAATGGAATAGAAAACCATGGAACGGGCGGACTTTCGGGGCCGGAGTTGGCTAAGATATTCTATTTTGCTGACGGTTTGTAAATATTTTTTGTGCAGTATAATGATAAATCATCGAGTTTTGTCTCTTGATAAAAAGACCTCCTTGTTCCAATGCAACATAAAGTTTTAAAGGTACACCCCGCCGATAACGTCATTGTTGCCCTGCAAAATTTCGGGGCCGGTGAACAGGTCAGCTTTGAAGGACAGACGTATACCTTACCGGCTGGCGTTGGTATTAAACATAAATTCGTAACGGAGGATCTGGCCCCCGGCGATTCCGTTATTATGTACGGGGTGCTGGTTGGGAAAGCGACTCAGTCCATCAAACGCGGTGAGCCCATCACCACGTTTAATCTAAAGCACGACGCGGATCGGTACAGTCTGGATAAAAAGGTGCCTTATTCGTGGCATCAGCCGGATGTTAGTGTATGGCAGGGGCGCACGTTTATGGGGTATCACCGTTCGGATGGTCAGGTGGGTACGGCCAATTACTGGCTGGTTGTCCCGCTGGTTTTCTGTGAGAACCGGAATATCCTGATTCTGAAAGACGCCTTCGAACGGGAGTTAGGGTACGCCCAGCCCGAAGTGTATCGGGAGCAGGTTCATGAGATGCTGCGGCTGTATCAGACGGGCGACCTGGAAACGGCCAAAAAAATGCAGCCTTTCGCCGATCCGTCGATCATGCGCGTTTTCGATCACACCAGCAACCGCCCTTTCAGGAACATCGATGGCATTAAGTTTCTGACGCACGAGATGGGCTGCGGAGGCACCCGGCAGGATTCGACTGCCTTAGCCGGGCTGTTTGCCGGCTTTATCAATAATCCGAACGTGGCCGGCGTCACGGTCTTAAGTCTGGGCTGCCAGCACACGCAGGCATCGGCGCTGGAAGAAGAAATCCGCAAGCGGAATCCTAAATTTGACAAGCCGCTGCTCATTTTCGAACAGCAGCAGGGAACCGAGTATGCCATGCTCTCCAACGCGGTTCGCCAAACCTTTCTGGGGCTTATCGAGGCCAATAAACTGGCGCGGAAGCCTGCTCCCCTGAGCAAACTGACGGTCGGCCTGAAGTGTGGTGGTTCAGACGGCTTTTCGGGTCTTTCGGCCAATCCGGCGCTGGGGCACTTGTCGGACATCCTCGTTGCGCTCGGCGGCAAAACCGTACTGGCCGAATTTCCGGAATTGAACGGTGTTGAGCAGGAGTTGATTAACCGAACGACTTCCAGCGAAAAAGCAGCGAAGTTCATTCATTTAATGCAGGATTACTCGGCAAAGGCGGAGGCCGTTGGGTCGGGCTTTGACATGAATCCGTCACCGGGCAACATTCGCGATGGTCTGATTACGGACGCCATCAAATCGGCGGGGGCGGCCAAGAAAGGCGGAACGGCTCCCGTAGCCGACGTGCTCAATTACACCGAACCGGCGGCAGAACCGGGTCTGAGCCTGCTCTGTACGCCCGGTAATGACGTGGAAGCAACAACCGGCATGGCAGGCTCCGGCACCAACGTGATTCTGTTCACAACCGGCCTCGGCACGCCCACGGGCAACCCCATCTGCCCCGTTGTTAAAGTCGCGACCAACACCGCGCTGACCCAGCGTATGCCCGACGTTATTGACTTCGACTGCGGCCCCATCATTGAAGGCACGCAAACCATCGAAGAAAACGCCGAACAGCTTCTGGAATACGTCATTCGGCTGGCAAGCGGTGAGGTGCAGACTAAAGCCCAGCAACTGGGTCAGGACGATTTTATTCCCTGGAAAAGAGGTGTTTCACTATAACCCCCTCTGCTAAACTTCGCTACTCTCTGCTGGCCTCTGCGTAATTGATTGTTTCGCGGAGGCCAGCGGAGAACAGCAAAGGTAAGCAGAGAATCTTTGTACTGTGTTTAGCTTAAAAGACAAAACCGTTCTCATCACCGGGGGCGCCAGCGGCATTGGGCTGGCTATCTCGCAGACGTTCGCCCAGGCGGGTGCCGTTGTCCACATTCTGGAACTCAATACCGAGCAGGCCCGGCTCCGCGCGGAGGAAATCATCGCCAACGGCGGTCAGGCCCACGCGCACGCCGTCGACGTGTCGAACCAGGCGCAGGTCATTGACGTAGTCGATCAGATTGCCGCCGGCGGACCCATTCACATCGTCGTGAACAACGCGGGTGTGTCGCACATCGGCACCGTCGAAAGCACCACCGAAGCCGACTTCGACCGGGTGTTTAGCGTCAACGTGAAAGGGGCTTATAACTGCCTCCACGCCACCATTCCGCACCTGAAAGCAGCCGGTGGGGGTGTGGTGCTGAACATGGCTTCCATTGCGGCCACCGTCGGGATTCCGGACCGGTTCGCCTATTCGATGACAAAGGGCGCCGTGGTGGCCATGACGCTGTCCGTCGCCAAGGACTATCTGAAACACAACATCCGTTGCAACTGCATCTCGCCCGCGCGGGTGCACACGCCGTTCGTGGACGGATTTCTGGCAAAAACCTACCCGGGTCAGGAGGCCGAAATGTTCGCCAAACTCGCAGCTACGCAGCCCATTGGCCGGATGGCTAAACCGGAAGAAGTAGCGGCTCTGGCGCTGTATCTCTGCTCCGACGAGGCTGGTTTTATCACCGGCTGTGATTACGCGATTGATGGAGGATTTACCCGATTGAACAACTAATGGGTCGTTGCCTTTACGCTTGAATCGCTGGCGTGTAAAGGGCAACGAGCCGCTTTTTTAATTAACGCATAACCTTATCCAATGAAACTTTTTCGATTTGGACCCGAAGAAAACGAGCGCCCCGGCGTGGAGTTGACCGACGGTCGGCGTGTTGATGTCTCCGCTTTCGGGCAGGATTACGACGAGACTTTTCTGGCCACCAATGGGCTGGAGCGGCTGGCGGACTGGCTCAAAACCAACGAAAGTCAATGCCCCCAGGTAGGCGACGATGTGCGTCTGGCGTCCTGCGTTAAACGGCCCTCCAAGATTGTTTGCGTTGGTCTGAACTACGCCAAGCACGCGGCCGAAACCAACGCGCCCATCCCCACCGAACCGATTCTGTTCTTTAAATCCACCACGGCGCTGGCTGGCCCCAACGACAACGTCGTGATTCCCAAGCGCTCCGAGAAAACGGACTGGGAGGTCGAGCTGGCCATTATCATTGGTAAAAAGGCAACCTACGTTTCCAAAGACGAAGCGTTTGAGTACATCGCCGGATACGCCGTGCATAACGACTACAGCGAACGGGCGTGGCAGCTCGAACGGGGCGGCCAGTGGGTAAAAGGCAAAAGCGCGGATACCTACGCACCCCTCGGGCCCGTCTTCGTAACAAAAGATGAAATTCCCGAACCGAACAGTCTGCACCTATGGCTGAAGTTAAACGGTGAGACCCTGCAGGACTCCAACACGAACGACATGGTGTTTGACGTGCCGACGCTGGTTAGCTACATCAGCCAGTTCATGACCCTGCTGCCCGGCGATGTCATCTCCACCGGAACGCCTTCGGGTGTAGGCATGGGCCTCAAACCGCAACGCTACCTTCAACCCGGCGACGTGGTTGAGTTGGGTATCGAAGGCTTGGGTACCCAGACGCAACAGGCTATTTCATTCAGTTAAGAATGAAAATTTAAATGTAAAACCAACGTTAGCTCAACTCCAATGATTATTGACGCCCATCAGCATTTTTGGTTTTACGATCCGGTTCGGGACGCCTGGATTACGGAGGATATGCAATCGATTCGACGCGACTTTCTGCCCGCTGATCTGGAACCGGTGTTGCAGGAAAACAGCGTGGACGGTTGCGTGGCAGTTCAGGCCGCTCAGTCGGAAGACGAAACCCTGTTGCTGCTGAAACTCGCCGAAGCCTACGACATCATCAAAGGAGTGGTGGGCTGGGTCGATTTACAATCCGAGAAAGTCTACGAGCGTCTGGAATATTTTTCTCAGTACGAAGAGTTGAAAGGCTTCCGGCACGTCGTGCAGGCTGAGCCCGACGATTTCATGACCCGCCCCGAGTTTATTCGGGGCGTTCGGCAACTGAATGCCTTTGATTTTACGTACGACATTCTGATTTACCCCAATCAGCTCAAAGCCGCCCTGCACCTGGTTCGGGCTGTGCCGGAAGTATCGTTCATCGTTGACCACATGGCTAAGCCCCGGGTGAAAGACCAGGAGATCACGAAATGGTCGAATTACATGGCCCAGATCGCCAAGCAGCCCAACGTGTACTGCAAGGTGTCGGGGCTGGTAACGGAGGGAGACTGGAAAAACTGGCAGAAGGAAGACTTTTACCTTTACCTGGATGCGGTCTTTGAGTATTTCGGACCGGATCGGCTCGTGTTCGGCTCAGACTGGCCGGTTTGTCTGGTGGCGGCTGAGTACGCGCAGGTGAAGGACATTCTGGAAGCATACATCAAACCTTGGGGTGAGGAAGTGCGGCAGAAAGTCTTCGGGGCCAACGCAGTTAAATTTTACAATTTATAGGGTTATCCATTCCATGAATCTAAACCTGCAGAATAAAGTCATTATCGTTACCGGGGGCGCTAAAGGCATCGGCGAAGGAATTTCCAACGTGCTGGCCGACGAAGGCGCTATCCCGGTGATTGTCGGGCGGAGCGAAGAAGACAACCAGCGGACCGTGGCGGCCATTGAGCAAAAAGGCGGTCAGGCGTTTTCAATCGTCGGTGAGCTAACCAGGCCCGAAGAATGCCAAAAAGCGGTTGAGCAGGTTCTGGCGCAGTTTGGCCGGATCGAAGGGCTGGTTAACAACGCGGGCGTCAATGACGGGGTGGGGCTGGAGAAGGGTGATTACGAGCGATTTATGCAGTCGTTGCACAAAAACCTGGTGCACTATTACCTGATGGCCCACCACGCGCTTCCGGCCCTGAAAGAATCGAAGGGGGCTATTGTGAACATCACCTCCAAAACCGCCGAAACAGGGCAGGGGAATACCTCGGCCTACGCAGCCGCCAACGGTGGGCGCAACGCCCTGACCCGCGAGTGGGCCGTTGAACTGCTGCCTTACAGCATCCGGGTCAACGCCATTGTTGTGGCCGAATCGTGGACACCCCTGTACGAAAGCTGGATCAAAACCTTTCCTAACCCGGAGGAAAAGCTAGCGAGTATTGTCTCTAAAATTCCGCTGGAACACCGCATGACAACTACGGAAGAAATTGCCAACATGACCGCTTTTCTGTTGTCGGATAAGTCCAGCCATACCACCGGTCAGTTGATCTACGTCGACGGCGGTTATGTGCATCTGGACCGGGCGCTGACCTAGTATCCCCACTGTCTCCTGAACCCTTAAACCAAACCCACTCATGGCTTCCATCTCCCCCTCTGGCGCTGTCCATTCGACCACCACACCCACATCCGGCGGCAGCACCAAACTAGCTTTTGCGCTGGTTACCAGCCTGTTCTTTCTTTGGGGTTTCGCCATCAGCATGCTCGATGGCCTGAACAAAAAAGTGCAGAACTTCCTTCATATTTCCCGGGCCGAATCGGCCTGGGTGCAGGTAGTAACCTTCGGCGCTTACTTCGTCATGGCCTTGCCGGCGGGTTATTTTATGAAGCGGTACGGTTATAAAAAAGGTATCCTGTTTGGACTGCTCCTGTACGCAGCCGGCGGCTTTCTGGTGTACCCGGCGGGCGAGGCCGAATCCTGGACTTTCTTCCTGGTAGCCCTGTTCATTCTGGCGTGCGGACTGGCTTTTCTGGAAACGGCGGCCAACCCCTACGTCTCCGTGCTGGGGCCGCGTGAGTCGTCCGAACAGCGGCTGAACCTGGCGCAGTCGTTCAACGGGCTGGGTTCGATTACGGGACCGGTCATTGGGGCGGCTTTGCTTTTTGCCGAGAATTCAGACAGCTCCATCGAAGCGGGTTTTGATTCCATTCAGCTACCTTACATCGTCGTGGGTACGCTGGTGTTGCTGGTAGCGGCCATTTTTTACCGGACGCCCCTGCCCGAAATTCAGGAAGAAGCCTTGGTGGCCGACAAGACCTTTCACACGGGCAAGTCCCTGTTTCAGCATCAGCATTTTGTGCTGGGGGTGCTGGCGCAGTTCCTCAACGTCGGGGCGCAGGGCTGTATCTGGGGCTTCTTTATCAACTACGCTACGGAGGCCACGCACATCACCGACCAGCGGGCGTCGGCGCTGCAAAGCGTAGCCATGCTGATTTTTATGATCGGACGGTTTGTCGGGACGTATCTAATGCGCTTTTTCCGACCCAATGTGTTACTCGGCTGGTACTCAGTGGCTATGGTGGCCTTGCTGCTGATTGTGTGGCAGGAGTGGGGCCAGTTTTCGCTGTATGCCCTAATTGCCTTTTTCTTTTTTCAGAGTATTACTTTCCCAACCATCTTTGCGCTGGGCGTTAAGGATTTGGGTCATTACACCAAGCAGGGGTCGTCTTACATCATTATGGGCATTGTCGGAGGAGCGGTGTTTCCGCCCCTGATGGGCTGGCTGGCGGATACGGCCGGAACGCCCGCGTCCTTTCTGCTGCCAGCGGCTATTTTTGCGTTGATCGGCTGGTACGGTTTTAAAGGCTCCCAATTAAAATAACATACGTTTCTGGCGGGACCCGGCCCTCGGCTGGGTCTCCTTCTTTTTACACTTGTCCTATGCGTTATTGCCTTGCTCTTGATCTCATCGACGATCCGGCCCTGATTGCCGAATACGAAAAACACCACGAACGAATCTGGCCCGAGATTGAAGAAAGTATCCGTTCGGCGGGCATCACCGATATGCAAATTTACCGGATCGGTAACCGCCTGTTTATGATCATGGAAACCGACGATACGTTTTCGTTCGAACGGAAAACCGGGATGGATACGGCCAACCCCGTTGTACAAAAATGGGAAACGATGCTCTGGAAGTACCAGCAGGCCCTGCCCATGGCCCGTCCAGGCGAAAAATGGCTTTTAATGGACAGGATATTCAAGCTATAGCAGTCTGGTACGGTGGTTGTTCGTATTTTTGGTCAAACCAACTACGAATTATTCATGCGTATCTGGAAACTGATCGGGTTGATCCTGCTAGGAATTTCCCTTCGGCTAGCGGCCCAGTCTACCATTACTGTACTGACTTACAATATCCACCACGGCGCCAATTCGCTGGATCAGAACAACATTGTGCAGATCGGTCGGCTGATTCGGCAGTACAGTCCAGATATTGTGGCTCTGCAGGAAGTGGATAGCATGACCACCCGGAGTCGGGGACAGGACCATCTGGCGCAGCTGGCCGGCATGACTTCCATGATTCCGTTTTACGGTAGAGCCATCAATTTTCAGGGGGGTGGCTACGGGCTGGGGGTGTTGTCCAAATACCCCATTGTGGCTAACCAGAAGATTCGGCTGCCTAATCCGGACAGTACCGAGCAGCGCATTTTGCTGTGTGCGTACGTCGAACTGCCCAACGAAAAAACCATTCGGCTCTGCAATGCTCACCTGGATCATAAATCGGCGTTGAACCGGAGCGTTCAGCTGGCCGCCGTGAACGTAATTCTGGAAAACAGCATTCAGCCCGCTATCTGGTGCGGAGATTTCAACACCGATCCCGATGATCCGGATATTGAAAAGCTGATGGGCAACTGGATTGACGCGGGCAAGGACTCGCGGACGCCCACGCTGGTGGGGACGGGAGCCCGCATTGATTACATCATGACCCTTAGAAATAGCGAACTGGAGCTGATGCGTTACCGGGTTTTGAACGTCCCCAAATTGTCTGATCACCTGCCCATTCTGGCGACCTATCGATTCCGCAAGGCCAAAAGCGACGGCGCGAAATAAGACACCCGGACCGCCCGCAAAATCTTTGCGGTGTTACCGTCTTTTTGTAAACAGAAAATGATATACGGTGTTGTAAAAAACGTATATTGACCTATTGGCACCAAATCGAATACCGAACCGTGGCACTTATTCATCTTAACACTTGTACGCTACGACCCTGGCGTGACGGCGATGAGTTTACACTCTCCGAATACGCCAACAATCGCAAAATATGGGATCGGGTCCGTGACTTTTTTCCGCACCCCTACACGGTTCGTGACGCAAGTTCCTGGATTCGGATGAATCGGTCTTACCAGCAGCCGGTTAACATGGCGGTCGAAGTGGGTGGGCGTGCGGTTGGTAACGTTGGTTTCACCATCAAGGAAGACATCTACCGGCATAACGCCGAAATTGGCTATTGGCTGGGGGAGCCCTACTGGCATCAGGGCATTATGTCGGATGCGGTACCGGCGATGGTGAACTATATTTTCAGTCACTTTCAGGTTAACCGCCTGTTTGCCTGCGTACTGGAAGGTAACTCGGGGTCCATGCGGGTTCTGGAACATGCGGGTTTCCGACCCGAAGCCGTTTTGCGGAAAGCGGCCGTTAAAAACAACAAGTACATGGATGAACATATTTTTGCTCTGCTCCGGGAAGAATTTGTTGCTCATCAGCGGACGATCTCCGTTGCCGAGCGCCAATAGATCCTGATCCGTCCATTGCTAATTCTACCAGCGCGCTGTTTCTTTGCATCCATGCCAAAAATCGTTATTGCCATCGACGGCTATTCCAGTTGCGGAAAAAGTACGACGGCCAAGCAAGTAGCAGCCCGCCTGGGCTACGCCTACATCGACACCGGGGCCATGTACCGGGCCGTTAGTTTATATTTTGTACAGCATCACGTTGCATTGACCAATCCCAAAGCCGTGCAGGATGCGCTTCATCACATTCATATTGCCTTTAATTACAACACCAAAACGGGTGAAAATGAGACCTGCCTGAACGGCGTGAATGTAGAGGAGGAGATTCGGAAAATGTACATTTCGAACGTTGTCAGCGACGTAAGCGCCATTCCGGAAGTGCGGCACGCCCTGGTGGCGCAGCAGCAGAAGATGGGACGCAAACGGGGTGTGGTGATGGACGGCCGGGACATTGGAACGAAGGTCTTTCCGGACGCCGAACTGAAGATATTCATGACCGCTGATACGCTCATCCGGGCGCAGCGCCGGCAGATCGAGCTGCTCGAAAAAGGCGAGATGGTCGGTCTGGCTGCGATTATTGAAAACCTGCAGAAACGCGACCATATCGACAGTACCCGGGCCGAAAGTCCGCTGCGGAAGGCGGATGATGCCGCTGAACTCGATACTTCCTTTATGACCCTCGACGAGCAGATTGAATGGGTCATTCAACTGGCGGACGAGAAAATTTCGAGTCTGCACCGCCGGGGTCATTTCAAGCCAATGGGGGCATGAGGGCCGATTATCTGATTGTCGGGCAGGGTATTGCCGGTTCCGTGCTGGCCTGGACGCTCCACCAGCGCGGCAAACGAGTGGTTCTTGTTAGCTCGTCCCGGCACCCAACGGCTTCGCTGGCCGCTGCCGGTATCTTCAATCCGCTGACGGGCAAAAAGCTGGTTCGTACCTGGAAAGCGGATCAGCTTTTTCCGGCTCTCCGAACGTTTTACGCCGATGTAGAGCAGCAACTGGCCGTTCGCTTTGTCCATTTTACACCGGTATACCGACCTTATCGCTCGATGGAGGAACAGAACTCCTACCTAGCCCAGACTGCCGAACCCGCCATCCGCCCTTACGTGACGGAAACGGTCAACGATGCGCTCTATCAACCCTATATTCAGAACCCTTACGGTGGCCTGGAGTATACCGGGTCGGGCTGGGTTGAAGTGAGCACCTTCCTGACGGCCATTAAAGCATTTTTTACGGCGAAAAATCAATACATACCTGCTGATTTTACTTATAATGACGTAACAATCGGAACAGAAACGGTTGAATGGCAGGGCGAGGTGTACGGAAAGCTGATCTGCTGCGATGGACCGCAGGGAAAAGCCAATCCGCTGTTCGACTGGCTGCCTTATAATCCGGTCAAGGGGCAGACGCTGGAGATTGTTATGGATGACTATCCCATTACCTCGATTGTCAACCAGGGCATCTTTCTACTGCCCGTTGGATCAAATCATTGCCGGATCGGAGCGACTTATACCTGGCACGATCTGGATTGGCAAACAACGG
>Ga0325400_1004847_pt1 | contig 12539 bp, 9 predicted proteins | sample PopdelMetagenome_2_FD_205662 | JGI IMG/M metagenome (GOLD analysis project Ga0325400, IMG submission 205662) | Populus deltoides microbial communities from Bellville, Georgia, United States - Xylem-PdKOR-R1 | ecosystem: Host-associated > Plants > Phyllosphere > Stem > Wood/Secondary xylem...
TTTTTTTTTTTTGATTTTTTACCTTGATATTCATCCTGTTTTCTCCTTTATTTTCGGACAAAGATGTGAAATTCATTGATGTGGGTACAAACCTAGTTTAAAAAGACAGATCGCCTAGATAGAATAAAGGACTCGGTCCAAAGTACACAACAGAAATCAAGAAGCTACTGTAACAATGTTTGATGCCTAAAAACAAAGAGACCTGGTGCTAGGTTGAATAAAGCCCTTCCAAGGGCTCCAAACATAGAAACACAAAGCTCTTCTATTTATTTCATTTTCTTGCATATACTGTCACTGGACAAAAAGAAACAGTCTCGGCATACAATTGCAGAAATACAGTCAACTTTCTACAAACAATGGCAGGACTGGCATACATTATAGATTGTAACTTTATGATGCTAGGTTGCCAGCAGAAGTTGAATTAAAGCTTGCAAAACCTTAGAACAAAAAATGCAGTTGCTCAAGCTATATTATTAAATAATTTTCTGCAGCCAAAAATTCGATGGCAGGGCTTCAAAATGCTGCCATCCAAAAGTTTTGAGTTCAACCACAAAGGTAAAACAGATTCGGTGCTTCTCTGTTTGTTTGAATGGGGAAACTATCTATAGACTGTAGTTAAATAGACATCTGGTAGTTGCATCATCTCACTTCATTAGCCTTATCTGCTCCATCTACTTTTACGTCAGTCCTAACTTCTCCGCTGGTAGGCCTGGAAGATTTCAGTTCAAAATTCAAATAATGGCCAGAAACAAAGAAAGTTCGAATAATATCATACTCTTCATGCTTGCTTCCAAACATGGTCTCAGCAACTTGGCTGATTAGGTAGCAACTGGATTTCAACTTGAATTGGAATACAATTCTAACTCTGGTATCATCAACCCCGAGGTGCATTTAGCCAAAAACTTTTATACTCTATTTATCTAATGCGTGACAGTGTGTGAGTGCTTATCTAAATGAAAAATCTGCAGATTAGCTGTCGCATCTTGGAGAGTTGATTTGGGGGGGCCTAAATGACCAACAATCTATAATGAAGAGGCCAATCAGCTCATGTATAGGAGATAGATTCAAGAGAAAATAGACACCTCAAGTAAAAGACAGAGAGCACATGAGATCACATGTTATACGTCATTTTTAGGTCAATCTGTGCACACACCTTATCCTGGCAAAACACAAGTCCAAGCCTCAGCAGTGTTTGATACCATAAGCATTCCTCTAATAAGACATATCTAGGATACCCTAGACCAGAAACCTCTCCAGATATGTGCTATCACTGTGCATAGTGTACAGAAGCAACAAAATGCAAATTGTTGGACACTTGGATTTCATAAACAGTCTCAAGGATCTAATTACTCAGAGCCTGGAGACTATGAATGAACACAACATATGATTTCATTAAACAGTCTCAAGGATCTAATTACTCAGAGCCTGGAGACTATGAATGAACACAACATATGATTTCATTCATTTAAGGGTCAAACTCTACATCCCTTCTCAACTTTGGCATTTTTCCTTCGAGAACATGACTTTTGTTCTTACAAACTCAATTTTATTCTATTACAGAATGTGGATCACTATGAGATTTTGGTGGCTCATTTACTGAGCTCAAATGGTATTTCATATATCAGATTAGGGTCATTAAACCAGATTAGAAGGTTGCTCTGTGAGGTTCATTTATTCTGAAGTTATCCTTCTAGAGAAGTTCCTTTCGCCTTTGACAAATTGTAGCCTGGCTATTTTATTGTGAAGGTTATTTATAATTGATTGTCAATACAAACTTACAAACAGCAATAATTTCATAATAAAGGAAAAGAGTCAGGAAAAGTGCACTTACAGTCCACTTAAAACTTTGATGGTGTCATAGAATAGCCATTGCAGAGTCACAACAGGTCCAACAAGCATTATCCTTATAGGAAGGCTTCTTGTAAATAAGTTGGAAAACCCAATTTTCCTCACAGCCTGCTTATGTGAAAGAAAGTTGTCTAGGTCATGTTCTTTAACAGTAAAGATAAGTATCCTAAAACACAATTTGAATAGCGGATAATACCAGAATGAGGCTATCAGCCTTTTTGCTATAAAGAGAAGCAACAATGTTATCAGCTGGATTAGAAATAAAGCTACCAACAGAGCCAGCAGTGTATCCAGCTAAACATGTCACCCCAAGCTGTTGAGCTTTCGAGCAATCCTCTTTCCTTCTTTTAATAACATTACAGTAAAGAAAGTCTACGGAATGCTCAAATGTTGAGAACATAACCATAGAGACTGTGGAAAAAGTTGTCACAAGTGTCAGTACTCATGCATTGAGAAACTATCAAGGTCACATATTTCAGACTATCGAGTCCTTCATATTTCAAATTCAAGTGATCTTGAAAGAGATAATATACATAAAAGGGAACACTTAAAGTTGGATGCAGTAAATGGTGTGATGAACATTTAGTTGAACTGTAATTTAGAGTAATTGAAGTTTAAGGCTTGTGCAATTACATGGAAGGTTTCGACCCCATAGCGGAACAAGCCCTCTGTAAAAACTGCAATAGAGAAAAAAATTTAACCTTGAAGCACACACATAATGACACCAAAAGGACCCAAAAGAATGAAGGCATAGGTTATGAATTCCTTACCCAAGAAACCCTTCTGTTCTATAAACCTTAGGAAACCCATCAGCCAATCCTTTAGCAAAATGGGGCTGTGCTTGAACTCTAACTTTAACAGCTTCGAAAGGGCAGAGAGCCAAATTGGCAAAAACTTCAGCAGAGGCACTGCTCATAAAGAAAATAAAACTCCTGTTGCAATCAACCAACACGTTGGAGTAAAGGGTCTTGAAATATTCATATAAACCAAATCGACAACCACCTTGAGCACCATAACCAAAGAACTTCCCTGCCCACCCTCTCCAAAAAGCAGAAGGCCCTTGCTCTCTCAATAAAGTAGTAAAACATGAGTATATGCTATAATACTTGACGGGGTTCACCTACAAATCAAAATTAACAAAAACATGAATATTATTTGTTCGATGCCCTCCAAAAGACAATTAAATTAAGTAACAAACAAAAGGCCTAAATACAACTTATTCACTTGATGGGGATCACCGAAGAACATCATTCTATGATAAAAACCCAACCTTCTATAAAAAAAACACAAATAATAGATTCCACAACAGAATTAAGCAAGATATTGACCTGCATGTTTACTTTTAAAACATCAAGAGGCGTGATTGCAAGATGGGTGGTTCCAGCACTTAACATTCCACTAACAGCACAAAGAGCATAGTATCCTGTTGCTGCTCTGCATTCTTGTGCTTTCAGTCTCCTTTGATCTTTCTCCATAACCATGTCAGCAGCTCTCTTGTTCTTTACTTGTCTTCAATTGTTAAGACATTCAAAAACAAAAACCTATTATAATTTCTCTTTCACAGAATCATAATTGATGTCTGAAAGTTGTATCGGATTTTACAGGACAGATGTTGTTAATTTCATGGAGAATCTGACAGCAACTCTGCAAGAATTTACAAGGGTTTATGCCTTGCCTAATTTATGCTGTGTTAGTTGCTTCTTTTTTTTCTTTTTTCTTTTTTTGTAATCTAAGGTAGTGTTTCATACTCTCCGTACAAAAACAATAAATACATGTTTATTAAAGAATTTATTTTTATAATTTTGGAGTAAATTTTTTTATTTCTAAAATAGAGATATAAAAACATATTCAGATAATATTTTTTTATTTTTAAAATATCAATATAAAAAATTCTTAATTTTAATATTATCCAACTAAAAACAGGAAGAACAAAAATAATTATTATTATAGTTTTAAAATACAACCTGGACCAAAGGTTTAGAGAGTTAACTCAGATTAATTTAAATCAATTATTTTTTTAAAAGATCAAAATAACATTATTTTGACTAATTTTTTTTATTTAAAATTCAATAGGTGTTTGCTCCGGAGTTTACACCGGGTCACGACTAGACCTGAGTTTTTGATTGAATTAAGTCAAATCAGGTCAATATTTTCTTATGAATTGGTCCAGTCCTTAGGCCAACTAGGTCCCAAGTTGGCCCATTAGGCTGGTCTATGTTTTATAACTAAAGTTATTATATTATTATTAATTCTAATATTGAATACAAATTAAAGTAAAAAAATAATATCTAAATATTTTTTTATCGGTGTAAATTTGATATTAATATATATTAAAGATAAAATAGAATTTTTTATATTTTATTCTCTTGTTGTAGACAAAAATAGTGATAAAGGATTTGTTATAAGTCAAAACCTTGAAAGACTAATAACACCATATATATAAGAACACTATAAAAATGCTTAATTTTATTCTTTCATGTTTCCACTTGCCAAAAAACTATTACAACTCTTTATATAGAAAAAAAAATAGCTAGAAAACCCTAATTACATTGAATAGAAAAATAAACTAGAAACAATTATATCCAATTATGAAAAAAAAACTAGAAAAGTATCATAATAAAGAATAGAAAAATAAAAATAGAAAGAGATAAAAATAACTATGAAAAATATCTATTTTTGTTAATATTCTTGTACATCAGTCTCTCTAGATTGAAAGGAACTCATCATCAAGTTTAGGCTTCAGTTAAAAATTATCTTATATCAAGAACATCCTTTTAAGCATGAGCTATCTCATCGAGGGTAACACCTTTATACAGACTACCTTACCATAGGCCCCTAACACAATATATTTATATGGGTCGTCCCATCATAAATACCTAACACAATATCTTTGTGTGGGCCGCCACATCATAGGACTTACTACTAAGATTTCAGATGACAATAATTGATGTAGAAAAAACAATACATTATTTTCCAGATGTCTTTATTTATTAGAAAACCTCTTCATCCCCTTTTATATAAGCACATTCTGTAACTTCTTCCAACCATGGTTGTTTTGCAACACATAATAAAGCAAAATAAACACCAAGGATTGTTGGGCTCTTTTCCAGCCATGGTTGCTCAACATCACACACAAAAGCAAAATAACTATTATAACCCTATTTTATACCATATTTTTTCAAAACTTTTCCACAAAATCCAAAAATAGTAAAGAAAAAAATCCAAAAAATATATTTTTGATTATTTGCGTCATTTTCAACATTTTAAATGTTTTTTCAAAAGAATTCAAAAATTAAAATTTTGATTTTATTATTAAATATCTTTTCAGAAGAATTTAAAATTCAAAAATTCATCACATAAGCTCATTGAGTGTAAGTGGTGGCTTTCGAACTCATTTTGAACATGAACAAATAAGACTAGCCAAAGCTTAAGTTATCATTTACCATCCTCCCGGATCCAACCCTTGTATTTCAAAAGTGAGGATTAGACCCTGTTACCAATGCGTGTAGTGAAGCTAGATAGTGTCACGTGTCAAGAAAGAGTACAAACCTGTTGTTGTGTAGCTAGAATGACTTTAGTGAACACTTTCATTTGATAAGAAAGTTGTTCAAGATCTGAAAGAGCTGGAGTAATTGTGGTGAGGAGGTCAATTATTCTTTTGTGCCTTGGATTTTCTAAGCGATCAGCAATGAAAATGTTTTTTGATGATGGGGTGTGAGATGAGAATAAACTAGCTTTTATTCGGGTTTCCACGGACAATGCTGTTAATAAAGTCATTTTTTTTTTGAACTGGATATGGGTCTTTCTGGATTTGCTTGATGGGCTAACTAGGGCGACTGGACTTGGCCACTGATTGATAGGCTGACAGGGTGACTAGACATGGCCACTAGTTAACGAGCTTAAATGTGACTGAACTTGGTTGTTCCACACTCTCCTAAAAACCAAGTTTCATACTAGAATATAAGACCCTCCGATAGTTAAGTTAGTAAATATAAAAAGGGAAATAATGTACAAGAAATAAAAGGATAATGAAGAGCAGATGAACTATATGTATGATTGTTTTTCTTGATTGAACTTGCAAATGGGTTTGTTTGTTTATTTATTTATACATCTCGATCATGTGAGCTTACCTTATGAAGAGTAAAGTAATGATAGAGAATAATTATTCTCCCTTGCAGGTAACCTAAAAATATGAGTTGTTATTGTTTCTTATTATTTCATTGGTGAGAAAGCTGACAATCAAAGGTGATTGACATGAAAGACTGGTGCTCCTTGAGGAGTTAGGTTGGTGGGAGATAGCTATTAGGAAGATTGGTATACTCCCTTTGAAAAAATAGGTTAATGAGAGAAAGTAATGGCTAAGAAAAGCAGACGTCGTTTTAATAGTTCTTTCATAAACACAAAATAACATGGTGCTATTCTAATTTTTTTTGGAAGTCTTAATTTGCATTTAGGTGGAAATTTTAGGAAATTATGTGGGATTAGTCCCGTGATGGATTTTTCTTTGTTTGAGTTGCCAACCCAAATAAAAAGCATTTTCTTTATATGCATCACCAAACTTGTTACATTTTAATTTCTTGTTTAATTTTAAAAAAATTATCTAAATATAACCCCCACAACCCAAGAGACTACACACATTCCGATTACTTAAGATGTGCACAACCAAAGCTAACTTAAACATTTGTCCTTTTTTTATATTTTTTAAAAGATCCAATGATACTACTTGACTGAGTTATTTATTATATTATATATTTATTATTGCAAGATCATTTCTTGGCAATTAGATAATATTGAAAAAGGTAGCATAACATATTTTTTAAGTGCCCATGCATAATCTATTATTCTTTGTATATCAATAATAAATCTTTTTTTCAGGTTTTTAATAAACTATTTATAATCAAATCATAATATTCACATAAATTTCCTTCTTCCACTTTTTATTAAATTCAAATCGAAAATAAATATAATACAAAAAGCAAAATCACAATCATATCAAGATTGATTGAAAATATTATTTGTTAGTATTTCTTTCAAAATTCTTAAAGACTAGAAAGAAAAAAAAGGAGCTTATTGTATAAAAAATTAACTTGAGAATACCTTTTAGGTAAAAAGAGAGAGAGAAAGACAAAAAAAAAAAAAAAACTAAGAGTAAAAAGAACATCAATCAACCGAGCAAAGAGACCCAAATTCGATGACCACAAGCCTAAGCTTAGATCATGGGCATGCTGCTTTCCATCTTGGGCTTTCAATAATTAGGCTTTGTAGAAAAACAAACGTGCATGCCACTACACCTTCACCGAGGATGCCACAATAGACAACATCATTTGATTTTGGTATTGTGTCTTGTCATTCAAATAGTCATATACATGGGAACCTTGCCATTGTTTAGGAATGCAAAGCGACAATTAAGGGACAAAACATGCGGTAGAAACACTAACATTAACTTAAATTCACCTTTCAAAACAGAAGAATAAAACAAAGTAGGAGTACTGATCATGCTTTTCTTTTTCTTTTTTTTAATCATTACGTGTTATTTCATAGATACTTGCAAATATGAAGACTCAAGTCCATCATTCCGTTCAATTAAAGGTATGTCATCCAAGCTGACAGTAGTGAATTTATGAAATATTCCGCTCGACTGGCCTCAATTCTGAACTCTGATGCTCTGTGTTTATGTTGTTGTTTTTTTTTTTTTTTGTGTTTGTTATTGGTTGTTGATTACTGCTTGTTGGATTGCATATTTATGGTGAAGGGAAGTCTAGATGGAAGTGTATCAATCCATTTTGGCAGGTGGCAAAATTAATTTTATCGAAGGGGATGTTTGCTAGCAGTATGTGATTATACAAGTGATTTATCCAATTCATTGACATATCATCGGGACTTTTTTTCTTTGTTTTTCTTTGTTTTTTTTCCTTTTCTATTTCAGAGTAATAATTAAGGCTATTCATTTCGAATTAATTTGTAGAGTATTGACGGTGGACTTAACCAATAAATTTCAGACACTGATCGTTAAATGGTTGGTGTTGTTTAGACAATTCACTGGTGATGAATAGGATTGCTAGGAGGGAAGGTGAAAAATAGGTTAAGATTAATAGAGTGTGATTGTCTGTCTCCCACTTGGGAAATAAGAAGCTATGATTTGTATTCCTTGTGCCACACAGCATCTTAAATTAAGCAGACAATGTCTATCATTTGAATTACTTAAAAAAGGAAGAACCTGGATATGAAAAATTAGTTATTTTACTAACATTAACATGCTGACATGGCCTAATGTCATTGTCTGTTCGGTTTCTTTTTGTGTTTGGATTTTGAACTGGTAATATATGATCATAGACATTTTTCCAACCATGTCTTTTGGACATTCTTGGCAGGTGCCTTCTCTCTCTCCAAATTAAGTTATAGAGAAAGATTCAATGTTTTTGGAAAATTACTAGATGTGCAAACCAAACCCAAGATTTAATTGCTTCATAACTTATTTTCATGAGCATGCATTATTATAGATTCAATGCCGTCAAATGGATCGTGAGTTCTGTTCTTGTCTTCGATTTGGCAGTGATTGTTTTTCACAACATATATATAGTTGGTATTGGTATTAATTTCTTGACATTTTTTTATGCAGGCTTGGTGAATCCTAACACTTTTGAGACAGCCCATATAAGTGTTTGATCTGAAAAGCTTGACAGCAATCCCTTCTCCTCTGATATAAACTCTATTCCAGGGAAAGGAGGGTTGTTCATTGGTTGTAAAGATGAGGGGAGCTGTTCTTGTAGCACTTGCTGCTACGGTGGGGAATCTGTTACAAGGATGGGATAATTCAACCATTGCAGGTATTTACATGCCAGTATACCATTATTTTCATATAATATAGAAATCAAATATCTTTTTTGTTCATTGCATTATTTATTGTCAAAGTTGCATTCTGGTCGTTTGCATTCCATGCTGTGATTCTTGATTCATGAGCAAGCTGGTATTTTTGGTTTTTCTTATCCTCAACTCTTTCTTTTTGGTTGCTGAGAATATGAAGATATTAAAGGACATAGAAGTTTTGAGTCCATAGTTTAATGGAAATCTCAACTTTAGGTGCATCAAAAGGCTTTTGATTTACAGTAATGAAAGTAAAGTCTATATAAGATTCGGAAGAAGGGAAAAAAACATGGCTTCGTATCAATTTGCGTTGTGGAACTAAATATTGTGGCCTTCTGTTTTCAGGATCCATTCCTTACATCAAGGAGGAGTTAAATTTGCAGTCTCAACCAGCAGTAGAAGGGCTGATTGTAGCCATGTCAATTATCGGTGGCACTACCATCACAACATTTTCTGGAACAGTATCAGATTTCTTCGGAAGACGTCCGATGCTGATAATGTCGTCAATTCTTTATCTTCTAAGCAGCATAATTATACTATGGGCTCCCAATGTTTATGTCCTACTTTTGGCGAGACTACTTGATGGTTTTGGAGTTGGTCTTGCTGTCACTCTTGTTCCTTTATATATATCTGAAACGGCTCCATCTGAGATGAGGGGGCAATTAAATACACTTCCACAGTTTATGGGTTCAGGAGGAATGTTTTTGTCATATTGCATGGTGTTTTTCATGTCAATGATGGATTCACCAAGCTGGCGGCTGATGCTTGGGACTCTGTCAATCCCCGCTGTCATTTATCTAGCATTGACGCTTTTTTTCTTGCCTGAATCTCCAAGGTGGCTTGTGAGTAAAGGAAAGATGATCGAAGCTAAACAGGTTTTGCAGAGACTTCGTGGTAGGGAAGACGTTTCAGGTTTGTTTGTAAGCTTGCATTCTCAGTGGAACTCTTCTATTTCTTCCATGTGGTTGAGATTTTTGGTGGCAAATCTAAAGCTCCTATGATCTGCAGGTGAGCTGGCTTTGCTACTTGAAGGTCTTGGTGTTGGGACCGAAACAACAATAGAAGAGTACATTATTGGCCCAGCCAATGAGATCACTGGTGAAACTGATGCGAAAGAACATGTTAAATTATATGGGCCCGAGGAAGGTGTCTCGTGGATTGCCAAACCCGTCACCACTGGATTCAGTAGTTTAGGGATGTTGTCCCGTAACGGCAGTTTGGTAAACCAAACCGTGCCTTTGATGGATCCACTTGTCACTCTATTTGGAAGTGTCCATGAGAACATGCCTACAACGGGAAGCACACGCAGCTTGCTTTTTCCAAACACTGCAAGCATGGTGAGTGTTGGAGAAAATCAAGGTAGAAATGAACAGTGGGACGAAGAGGGCGACAAGGATGGCGAGGACTCTTATCCAGAAGCTTCTAGATCTGATTCTGATGACAATTTGCGAAGCCCGTTACTATCACACCAACATTCTAGCATGGAAAAGGGCATCAGTCAATGGCGCAATAGCAGCCTCGTAAATTCTGGGGAAGAAGGTGCGATGGGTATTGGTGGGGGATGGCAGCTGGCATATAAATGGTCTGAGAAGATAGGTAAAGATGGTAGTAAGGAAGGAGGGCTTCAGAGGATATATTTGCACCAGGAAGGTACGATTGGTTCTCAGAAGCATTCAGTTACATCCTCTGCTGGAATTGACATTCCTGAAGATGAGTTTGTACAAGCTGCTGCTCTGGTTAGCCAACCTGCTGTTTGTTCTAAGGACATACTGGGTCAAGCATCAGAAGGTCTAGCAGCTATTCACCCTTCAGAAATTTCTGCTAAAGGTCCAAGCTGCGGTGACCTTTTTGAACCAGGAGTTAAGCGTGCATTGATTGTTGGAGTAGGGCTTCAAATACTCCAGCAGGTATATCAGGACATTTTGCAACACGAGTTGTTTATATGAGATTGTTCCTTGTAGCAAATTCTGCTCTTTCTGGATTTCAACAACCGAATCTTTGAATTTCATAACTCTCCTAGCTGACTGCTTTGTTTGAGAGAAAACATCGGTTTTATTTGGTTTTATCATTTGGCTGATGAACGCAATTCAACAATAATCCTTCACCTGCTCTGATGCATAACATTTTGTCGTTCATCAATGAACTAATTCTTGTTTTATCAATCATCAATTATAATATTAAACGTAGATTTTAAATGTTCCATCTTTTTTCCTATTTATGCCTCATGTGTAATCTTCTTGTTTCTACAGGTTGCTGGCATAAATGGTGTTCTCTACTACACACCCCAGATTCTTGAGCAAGCAGGGGTGGTAGTTCTTCTATCAAGTCTGGGCTTGAGTTCAGCTTCTGCATCTTACTTGATGAGTATTCTCACTACATTCTTGATGCTTCCTTGCATATTTCTTGCCATGAGACTAATGGATGTCTCTGGCAGAAGGTCAGTTTCTTCTAGTTAAGAATTTTCGGTTTTGTTCATTTAGAAACTATGAGTTCTTTATATTTCTAGTTGAGAGCCACTTCTGCCAACAGACTCTTTTGCTTCCTTCAGATCTATTTTGCTGTACACCATTCCTATCTTGGTAGCATCGCTAGTTGCTTTTGTCCTTGGCAGTATTGTCAACATGGACTCGTCTTTGAAAGCAGTGATCTCTACTGGCAGTGTTATGATCTATTTGAGTTGTTTCGTCATGGGCTTCGGAGTAATTCCAAACATCCTCTGTGCTGAAATTTTCCCGACTCGTGTTCGTGGCATTTGCATCACAATATGTTCTCTGACATATTGGATTGGAAACATCACGATCACGTACTCGCTTCCTGTTATGCTAAACTTCTTTGGCCTTTCTGGTGTCTTCACAATCTATGCCATTGGATGCGCGGTGTCATGGATTTTTGTTTTCTTGAAGGTTCCTGAGACAAAGGGCATGCCCCTTGAAGTCATCACCGAGTTCTTTGCTGTGGGTTCCAAGAATGATTGACCTGAGCATCCTACTAGAGATCAAATTTCACTGTTGTTTTAGTTCTACTGGAATGATTCCCTGTTTTTTTTTGGACCTGTCAATGTCCTACCCCTCTTTCTTTTTTGTCATTTTTAATGTTGGGCACTTGCTGATGTTGGTTCAGCAGTGGCTAGTATGGCAGTCTAGCAGAGATAAATCGTTGGCACAGAAAGTGTTTTAGGAGAGGGGAGTAAATCAAATTTCTATCATAGGCACTGCAGCAAAAAGAAAAGTTTTGGTTTTCACATTTGCGTAAATCACTTGCTGATGTTGGTTTTCACACTTGCTGGTGTCTTCACAATTTATGCCATTAGTATCTTTCTATTCAATAATAACCTTAGCATTTTAGCTTCTTTATCATCCATGGTATTAGCTCTAATTATAATAATTTTTATTTTCTTGTGATAATTCATTATAATCTTAGATCTCGACACAAACTTTATAATATTTGATATAGTTCTTTATAATAATAATTAGAAAAAAAACTTTTTTTTTCATGATTGCTTTCATTTCATCCCAAGTCTTCATGGTCTCTTTCTATTACTTATTTTTTCCTATACAAGTCGATCACACCAAATAATAGTATAGTTAGTAAACTCAATGACAAGTTTTACTTTTTTTTATCCTAGAGTAATGGTGATAGTAAAAAATCAACTTCACTTTCTTTTCTCATTCCAAATAAGCTTTTAGATAGTTTTCCGCCTTGAAAGTTGGAATATTCATCTTAATAATGTCCAAATGTAAACCCAAATCTTTATCAAAACCATCCTAAAATCTATTCTCCATGTCTGCTCTTCTATGGTTGAATTGCTCAAGTGACTGAACTATCCC
>Ga0325400_1004848_pt1 | contig 12539 bp, 11 predicted proteins | sample PopdelMetagenome_2_FD_205662 | JGI IMG/M metagenome (GOLD analysis project Ga0325400, IMG submission 205662) | Populus deltoides microbial communities from Bellville, Georgia, United States - Xylem-PdKOR-R1 | ecosystem: Host-associated > Plants > Phyllosphere > Stem > Wood/Secondary xylem...
ATACTGTTCTAACAGTGCCAATAAATATAGAGCTAACAGTAATAGGTGAATTAGGTTTGGTTAATAATATATATAAAAAAAGATAAGAAAATCAAAAGCCATGCATTTTTAACCAAGGCCAACGCTAGGAGAACATGAAAAAAGGAAAACTAAAACGAATACATCAAGGAACAAAGCAACGATGACGACGACTTGGTACGCCAAGCTTTGTTACTGAACAAACAAGCAGAACTCACGTATCCTCGGTGAGCTTAATGGGAGTGCAGTACAAAACACAATGCACACAACAATTATACAAAAACATTGTCCAGTATTCACAACTTTATTCCCATGAAAATGAACTCCAGATACAGTCTAAAAGAGTAAAGTTTGGCACATAATTACATGTGGAATCAAATTGATTGTCCCATGTTGATCATAAGTATTCTCAGGCAGTTGTTTCAAACACAAAACTGTACCTTGGATCGGTTAGATCATGCAAATCAAACTCTGCTCTAGTTCTCATGGATTTGTTCTTGCTCCTCCTGTATCTCACTTGAGTTCAGCACTGACCCCCCACCATTAATCTCCACTGCACCTCCTGATTCTGATATTTTTGTTATCCTCTGTAGCTCATCAGCTGTGTCTATTGGATGAGACACAGATTGATCATCTTCTGACTGTTCTTTCTGAATTGATTGTTTTGGTCGTCTGATGGCTTCAGCTGCTTCAGGCATCACGACAGGGGGTGGCTGTGGAGGGACCCATGCACGCCTAACTGGTTGCTCGCTGGTTTGTGCACCAAAAGGTCCAGCTTTTATTTCATCTCCATTTTCTATCTCTGTGATTCTGGCATTTTTCTGCTGCCACCAGGGTTCAGTGCTCTCGCCATCCAACTGATCGACACCACTGTCTTGTACATTGGAATTCAAACCTTCTCTGCCCACTTGAGACTCAAGCACTTGGCTTGAGTTGTTTTGAGCTCGACCAATCTCCCAGGGCTACTCAGAAGGGTAGAGGAGTAGTTAGTTTTAATGTGAATACAAAAACTCTAAAGAAGATTCTTGTTATTCAATGTATTTTGCAAGAGTCTAAAAATATGAAGATGTATTTTTCCAAGTTATATATCTCAAGCTGGACGAATGGATTCTGTTTTTAAGAGTGAAGTCAAAAATCTGTGTCAACTTAGAGCTACTTCTGATTCATCCACTAGAATAAGACATGATGCATTCAGCGATACCGAGTGATGGATAAAGTAGATGCCCCATCAATTTGTAAGGCCTTTTCTTTTTTGCTAATTTTAGCACTACTCTTGTCAGATATAAATAACATTCTGGAATAATTTAATAACATATCATGCCCCACTTATAGCAATCCAGGAGTTTTCAATCAGAAGAGTGTAAGGGGGATTGAAACTCTCTCTGAAGACTGGTAGCAGTTACAGATTTTCATTCCTAACATGACCAACTGAATCCAAAAAACATAATCCACATAATGCATATGATTCTATTGGAAAAGAAGGAATGTAATGGTGAACCAAGAAACACCTTGTCAAATATTCACAACATTCAGGAGTTCCTTTTTTTCAATAAGTTAATTCTTACGATGCAAGTACTTTGAATTGGAAGAATGAAAGTAATAATGCTCGCATCTAGACAGGTAGATGCTCTGAATTTACATGGCCAACTAAATAGAAAAAACCCTATTAGCCTATGGATCCATTGAAATTGAAGGAAAGTGATGTAGAATGAGAAAACATCCCCCGGGAATTAATATTTGGCTAAATAGGAAGTTTGGTTCTGTATATGATAATACAAAACTTTTTAATTAAATTTCGTTATTTTCTACTTAGTAGCTAAAATGGTTTTACAAGGAAACTAGTTATATTTCTTGTTTGGTAAATTTTCCTAGTTTAGTTTTCCTAATCCTATTAGGTTTAGATTTTCCTAACTTTAGTGCCTAAACCATTCACTCTATTAGAACATTAGAAAGGGCAGCATGAATTTGATTGATCAATAATTTGAGTTTTCAGAAAATTGGTTCGCTGCTTGTGCTTGTTTCATTCATTAATTGATTCTGCATTAGAATGTTAATGCAAAACATCTAAAAAGCACACCTTCGTTCTAGATGCTATGCGAGGATTTGAAATTTGCTGATAAGGGTTGGGTGGTTGATCATTGATATCCTGCATATAAATCCAGGATGACAAGATTAGCATGTCTCTCACAGCGAAGGAAGCTAATTTCAGTGTAAAAAATAGGTTTGACTTACTCTGATATTGGCAGGTTTCTCCCCTCTTTGGTCCATGATCTGCAACATAATTACCAAAATAGTTAGCGGAATTCTACCATTTGCTACTGAATCCATCAGCATTGCCCAATTGAATCTGAAATAGTTATTTCTTATGCATCCATATTTATCATACAAGAAGAAAATCACACAATATGAATAGTGGTAAAATTCAGACATCTCAGATTCCAGTTAGAATATGAAACATTAAACTCGTACAGTTAAGAAATCTCTAGAAAGATGATTTCTCTGTTCAATGTTTAAGATTTTAGCCAATTTTCTTTAAAGCAGCAATGCTGACTTGGGCTTCAGTTGCTACAGAAGGGTTCAAAGTTATGAAATGTTTCAATAATTCCCATCTTCAATAAACTTGGAACTGTTTAATTGTTTGACCAAGTTGGTTAAATATCAAAACTTTGAAACCATTCAAAAATGTCCAAGTAGGGTTCCAAAAAGTAAAGACCTTACATCAATCCTGAAAAAAAAAGAAGGAAAATTTATGCTTTTGCATCCCTGTTTTTAATTAATGAAATATGATCCTATTCACCAAAATATTAAAAAAAAAAGTTGCATCCCCGTTTCTCTGCAAAAACACCAGCATCATGCAAACTATTGACCACCGCTCCACTACAATCTACAGGAGGATTAATTCCTATGGATGCCAGCCTCCAATACACTTTGAACAAATTTGTTACACTAGTTCATACCTCCATATATGACTTTGGGTGTGCTGCAACAGAGGCTTGAGCTGGCATGGGCTGTGATGAAGATCTCCCTGTCCATAAAACTCTGATTACATGACATGGAAATCAAAACCAAAGAAAAAAAGAAAACAAGAACCAAAACTGAAATCGCTGGAAAATAACCTGAACGCAAATCAAACTCTGCCTTGCCATTGGTAAATGTTTGCTGATAAAAAGAAAGAAACATTAAGAACCTCAAATTGCCGAGCTCAAAACTTATCTCACAGAATTTATAACGCAAACTTTCATTCCAAATCATGAAGCTTTCAGTGTCCAGTGCACACCTAAGTTATGCTCACCTTTGGATTTGCCACTGAGGCTCTATAATCTTCTTGATCAGCAAGAGAGTTTCTCACACGGTAATCTGTTTGTCCTGATGAGACAAAAAAAAAAAAACAACACTATAGATGAACAGATCTTCTAATAGTGTTAAGACATGTTTTCCACAAATTTCAAAACATTACAAGATAAAAGATATGAAATGAAAAGGAAGGCCACAAGCTACAATTATTTTTCTCAAGGCCTTCTCACCAGCGTCACATGTAATAGGGCACCCAGACTCCCCAACCAACACTGAAGCATAAAGACTTTACATAATTTCAATCACACTCAATGCAATAATTTTACTTAACAAAGCACCACCTTAGGCATCTGGGATATAACCAAGCAGTATACTCAGGCAATAAGCCAGATAAATTTTTAATGCATATAATAACAAGTTCCAAGACATGTAAAGAGCAACAAAATTGAGCAATATCAACAACCAACTGCCACATGCACAAGAGCTATGACTACTGCGGCCATTTATTTCATTCATAACTGGCTGACAACCAAGAAAAATAAAAAATAATGCAGTTCATATAAACACTTTTTATTTTTCATACAATTTTTAACTTAATAAAATGTCATATAAGCATAGCAAAATCTAGTCAAAGCATACTTTATTAAACACTAACAAAACTATGCAAGAAACAATCCTCTTGTTCTCTCTAGGGCTATGTTTGTTTCTCGGAAAGTGGTTTCCGGGAAATCACTTTCCAAACTTTCCTGTGTTTGTTTGTCATTAGAAAAGTTGGTCAACGAAAAACACTTTCCAGTCAAAGAAAAATTTGGCTTGGTTTCCAGGAAAGTGTTTTCCTGGAAAATTTGGGCGGAAAACACTTTCCGGAAGTTGTAAAAAATTTAGAAATGTCATATTATTTGCTGATTATATCAAATTTGGTCCTCAAATTTTTGATTGCTATATATATTTTGTTTTGAATATTTATTTTTCAATTTCATCTCTTAAAATTTAAATTTTATATTAACTTTGGTCCTCATTTTTATAATTGTTATTTGTTTTTCTCTTATTATTTTTTTATTGAAATTTTTTATCTATCAAATTTGATCCTCATTCTTTTGATTGTTACTTATTTTATTTGAAATAATTTATGAAATGTTAATTATTATTATTTTAATTTATTCATCTTTCATTTTTTTTTTATTTTTTAGATTTAATTTCTATTATTTTGATTATTATTTATTTTATTTGATATAATTTATTAAATTATATTTTTTTTCAATTTCATTCTCATTCAACTTTTTAATTTGTAAGATTTGTTCCTCATTATTTTCATAAACTTGAGAAAAATAAAACATTAATAAGTTATTTTCCAGCTTATTTTTCATGACATAACCAAATACTGGAAAGTGTTTTCCAACTTATTTTACATTACACTACCAAACATCAGAAAATAATTCACCTCCCCGGAATTCACTTTCCAAAAGGAAATTACTTTCCAGCAAACAAACGGAGCCTAGGTTTAACTTTAGCTTTCCTGGATAAGCAACAAGAGACCACAGGCCCCATTATTTAGGAGTCATGACTTTCACATGACAATTTATGCCAAATTAGAGATACATGTATTCAAAACTACAAACAGTTACAAGGTGACATACCTACAAATGCAGATTACAATCCTGTGTTTCCAATCTACCATGCATGCAGGTTTTCACTATATATGTGTAATTTAATTAATTACAAGTCACATGATTAGCATGTGACCTTTTAAATATTTCCTTTGAGTTATTTCACTTGGTGACAAGACTAATGAATCCTTTTCCTACAAGTATCTAGGGCTTAACTATTATTAATAGACTAGGAAAGGACAAACCCAAATTCATACTATAGTTGCTGCAGTACACTACACCACTGTGCTACAATAACAAATTTAAACTATTGTTTAGGATTTGCTCCAGCATCAATATGGGTAACATGCACCATAGAAACTGAAAATGATCAGCCAAGAAAATATTACTGAACTAGTTGAAAAAGAACCAACTTTACAAAGAGTTTTCAGAATTCTGGAACGAATCATTTACAACTAGTTCAGCCTTAAAAGTCATTGAACAAGAATGTCAAAATAGCACCTCAATCTTCCATGAATGTCTTAAACTTCCTGCGATGATCAACATCAAGCATTCTGCACTCCAAAATCCATTTCCACCAAATGAAAAGATACCTTTGATTTATTTTTTCTCACAACCTATAATGTTGGCAAAGAGCAACATCTACAAGGGTCTCACACGCTATTGCATTTAACATATATTGATGCCTTAATACCTAGATGCATGTAAAAATGGCAATTATGTGCCTAGCAGCTCTGAAAGCACCAGAGACAGAAAGTTCTTCCACAAATACACCATTGACAAATCAAAATTCTTAATGGGAACTGCTACAGACAAGGACAAAAGCAAGCATCTCAACAACCATGCATATGCAGCACATAGAAAGAAATATGGTTCTGATGTCAAAGCAACATCTTCTTACCTTCCAATCTATGTATAGCAGTATTCATTGACTTCATTTCCTGTACTTGCACATCTAACATATTCATAAATTCTTTGAAGCATATCTTCTCTGAAAGAGTAAATCAAGAAGGTTACAAAATAATAATAATAATAATAATAATAATAATAATAATAATAATAATAATAATAATAATCAGAAAGCATTTAAAGAAACCAGTGCTGGAAATGAAAAAATAACAATTCTATCACTATCCCACCTTCATTTTTTGAATTAAACATTTCCTGGCTCGCTCGTGCAACATCAGCCGCTGCAGCTGCTGCTGCTTTGGCAGCTGCCGCTGCTTCTTCTGCCAAACTTAGCTTTGTATTAGTTTTCATCGCGCTGTCATCTTCTTCTTCCAAAACAACCTTGCGTATCCAAGACTTCAGCCTGGGAATAATAGTTTTCTGAACAAGAAATAAGTTATCTATTTGTGTCATGAAAGTTAACATGTAGAACCTTAAGAACCCGGTGCATAAATTTACACAACGATGGGCGCAAGAAACTTACAGATGCAACCTACACCATCTTTGGAAATAGAAAACAAACATTAAGCATCAACAAGTTGACTAGCATGACAGTGTGGTTGTGGAGAGTATTTTTTGATACCTTAACCAACACAGCTGTTCCAGCACCTGAAACTGCCAGCAGTCCTACAGCAACAACAGCATGATGCCAGTTAAATTGATGTTGAGTCAAAGTCCTCATTGTAGAAATGACACCAGTAGGAGCAGCTGCTACAGGTTGCAGGGTTTGTGCTGGGGCTGGTGGCTGAACATTTGGTGTTGATTTCACCTGACCCTCTGCTTTTGTCATAATACAACACGAAATATAATCAGTGATGCAAGGATATACAAATCTTAGAAATCCCAAGAACTGCTTATCACAAAAGATATTAATCATCCCACTTTCATGCTAAGATCTTGTACCTTGACTAGAACTGGTTGCCTGTGTGCTTGGGGTTGGGTCCTGCAATTCGCAGAAAATGTAAGAGGGGAAGAATGAACAGATACGAATACATTGAGTATCCATAAACTTAAGAAAAAAATGATTAAACAGCGTGGCACGTAAGAAAAAAGGTGAGCCAACAAAAATAACTTATTTACCGGCACACGCCGAAAAGCTTCATCTATCTCTTCCTTAGTGAGGCCCTTCTTCTCAAGAAACGATCTTCTATACATAACAGGAGAGCCCCTAACTTTTGGGTGCGAAAGAAACTTCACAGCATTCTGCACTTGTTCCTCTCGCATAGGTTCTGAGTTCACAAAGACAGATGGAGGACTTTGCTTGATAGCCTCAGCCCCAGCACCCTGCTGAACCCCAGTTGATGGCTGTACATTCTCTGTAGCTCAAAGCATAAAAAAAGAAACCATTACCATATGCTTAATATAATCCTAAATTTGAAGTGATTTTGACACTGTAAACGAATAACCCATTGGTCGTCTCCCAAATCATTCAAGTTGCACATAACCATTTACACCAATCATCTTTGATTAGTAATCCATAAACAAAAGACACTGCCATCAATTGCAATGGTAGTTAAGACATGAATTAATTAATTGAGCTGCAAATCACATAATAATTATAATAATAACCTATAAGCTCAAAAAATAACAGTAACCGTAACAGCCTGTTTGGAATTAAATCACAAGTGAAATTGAATTCAATTCAAAAGCAAATTTGAATTCAACCTATTACAATTCTTATGTTTGAAATACCCTGGAAATGAATTGAATTAGCAATCTTGACTATTTTGCTCTTAATTTAGAAATAATTAATTTAATTTAGAGCAAAATAATTTAAAAATATAAAATCTTAAACAGAGCTCCACTGTGATGTTCCCCTTCAATTCTAGCCCAATGCTCCCCATCCTGACTTATTTCCAAACCAGGCAGACACTTGAAGATCTTTCCTTTCTCACCATTCCCATTATCAAGGCAAAACCTTTCTAAATTGAACTCCGGAGAATCATCATCCGTATAATCCCCCTTCTCAGAACTAGAACCCATTGAAAACATGCATCCTCTACGTTATTGTAACTGAAAAGCCCAATGATCGTCAGAATACAAGTATCAACGTCCTGTGCACAACCTGTCTTATCCATCTCATGCCAAGTCTCAAATACCCCATTAAGATCACCCATTTCAAAAAAACATTGAAATCAGCATATTACAAGTCTGGACACTAGGAAAGCAACCCACTTCAATCATTCCTTCCTAAAGCCTAAGGAAAAACGAGATGAAAATAAAAGATGGAAGTGGGACCTGGGTTTTGATGGGCAGGATTTGCAGGAGAAGGTTCCGATGATTGAGTCGCCATTCTCAAACCTCCTCCGCTGACTGAATTTTGAAACCAAAAGGAAAATTAAATAAAGAGAAGGGGGAGAAAGGAGGAATCAAGACTGGTGAAGGATAACGAATATAAAAGATATGGCGTTAATGGTGTCTATCTGTCAGTCACAGTTAGTTTTTGCTCATTTCGAAGTTCTGCTCCTATCACTTGCTATGTTTTTTCTTTTTGGTTGGTGGGAGTTTTTTTTTCTTAAACCCAAAAAAAGGAAGAGTTAATTATATATTAGTCCTTATAGTTTATCAACACTAACTAACTAGTCCTTAGAGCGGCTTCCTGCATGCTCTCTATTAGGGCTCCTCGGCTATAAAAGCTACCCGCCATCGCTCTCATCAGAAGCGTTGTTGCTCTTTAAATAACTCCCTTTTAGTCCTTGGAGTTTATCAACACTAACTAACAAAAAATTGATTGTTATTCCAATAATAAGTAGTGCAAATTGTGGGTTGGATTTTAAATTAATTTTTAACAGAAAAAAACAATGATTGCGTTATAGATATGTTTCATGTATTGTAATGTTTTTTAATTGAGAAGAAAAAAAATATTATTTATGCTTTATAAAATAAATAAAAACAAATTTATGAGCTAATAAATTGAAAAAAATTTGTAAAAACTAATTACAAAAACGGGTGAGATCAAACTACTGTATAAATGTCTTGTTTTATTGTGGATTTAAATAATAAATGATAGATTCACCTTTTATAAAAAAATTTAAATAAATTGACATTGAGAGATAAAATAATCTTTTCATATAATTCATTTGTCATTCTATATTTGTTAAGAGAGAACTTGGTTTTTTTCTAGTTTTTACACAATAAAATTACTTGAATACCTTTAAAAGCAAAAAAAAACTTGAATATGGTCTATGAGCATTTTTTGTTTTTTACTTTTTAAAGCACAACATAATGATCGAATAGCCTTTATAATCAAAATTCTCAATGCATGATTTTCAGGGGCTTTTGTGTAATTTCATATATTGACAATGTGGTAATTTGATAGATAAAAAAAAGGTTATTGATGCGTGTGTTGCACACGTCAATCACTCCTTCGTCTTCAAGCAACAGGTGTGACTGACTGCGACGGTGAAAAACTTCCTTCCATCATGTTATTGGATTTCCCGTGGTGTCCTCTTCCTTAAGAGCCAAAGCGTGTTGATTGTTTCTCGGTGGATTATCTTTGAAAATGTTTTTTCTCCTTTTCTCTCTTCTCCCTCGAAATTCGTTATAACCGGTAGTCCTTTTAGTTATGTGTGTTTGAATGTCGGTTCTTATTTTTTTCATTTGTAATTTTTGTCATCGATCTTTTTGTAAGTTTTTTATTTATTTTCAATTTCATCTTTCAATTTAAATTTATCATGTTTTGTTTTTTAATTTTTGTCATTGTTCTTTTATTTCTTAATGTTTTTTTTCTCTTGCTGATTTTTTAAACTTTCAATTGTTTTCAATTACATCATTTGATAAAAAAAATTAAATTTGTTATTTTTTAATTTAATCCTCATTCTTTTGGTGGTCCCTTCTTTTAATTAATTTGTGAAATTAATTTTTCTTTTCAATTTAACCGTTCAATCCAAAATTATCCTTCCTCTCATTTGTTTTTTTTTCAAATTTGATCTTCATTCTTTTAATTGCTATTTCTTCTTTTAACCATTTTTTATAATTGAATTTTTTTTCAATTCCATCATTTGACATTTGATTTATTGAAAATTAAACTTCTTTGTTTTTTAAGTTTAGTGCTTCGGATCAAATGGTCCAGGTCACAAGTTTTATAAGCTAACACGGGTTGACATTGTTTTTTCCACTTATTTTTTTTTCCGATCTCATTACTTGACATTGATTTTTTTTACAAAATAAGTTTTTTAGTTTTCTTCATTTTCTTATCCTGATGTCATGACCTAACTCGAGGGTTTGATGAGTTAGTGGCCTCACATCTTTTTTTAGCTTTTAATTACCTTTTCTTCTTTTGAATCCTTTTGTGTAGTTGATTTTTTTTTTAATTTCATCATTCAATAATATTTGATTTATTAAGAATTAGGCTTCATGGTTTATCCATATTTGGTGCTTCTGGTCAAATGGCTTAGGTCATAAGTTTTATAAGCTAACAATGATTTTTTTTTTTAAATTAGGTTTCATGATTTTATTTATTTTTCGTTCTATCGGGTTTCCCGATCTCATAACCTGATCCATGAGTTTGACGAGGTGACCTGGGTGGGCTCGAGTTCTTTTTAGGTTATAATTGCTAATTTGTTTTTATCATTTTGTATGATTGGTTTTTTTTCTTTTCAATTTCATTCATCAATATTTGACTAGTTGAATATTAGGTTTCGATTTTTTTTCAAATTTGATGCTTTTAATCAAATGACTTAGGTCACGAGATTAATAGGTTAACATGAGTTGTATAATTTTATGCGTTGCACCGATTACCGATACAAGTTTAAATAGGTCTTATAGCATAAGGATTTTTGTTGCAAAATGGCTTTATCATATCCCATTGTTGTAGGGAAAATGAAGATAAAATGAGCATATTATATACAAATAAAAAGGAAAATGTATAGATATACATTCACATATGCATAGCTGTTATCTGCCAGAGTTGTTATAAAGCATCAAACCATAGAAGCAATTATGGTCAAATCCTGGGTCATAAAGTCCCAATCTTAAAAGAGTATTCCATCATAAAATCTTAATTTTTTGTTTAATAATATGGGATATTCCTGGTCAAAATATGAGCAAATTGTAAGATAAGATGGTGGACTTTGACCTTATTAAATAGGAATAATTGTAAGGTATAAGCTATTTTTCTTTTTATGGAAGTTAGCATAGATGACTTGTTGCAAAGAAAGTACAGAAAAAGGAGAAAATGAGCATGGCTAAGAAAGGAGAAACACATATAGTTTAGACATCAAAGTTCTTGCTGGTGTTCTATATTTTTCCTTCTAGTTCATCAATTGGAAAATTTAAGTTGGAACAACCTCAACTTTTAAACCACATTTCATATGAATTATTAGTTATGAATAATTGAAAACCCTATAATTTTTTTTTTCAAATTCTCATTATGCATGAATCATGATTACAAAATTGTTTAATATTCTACCAAGATTTCTAGAGGAGTCTCAAAAAAACAAAAAATAAACAATTTCAAATATTTACTTCAATAATCCATTCACGGTCCAAACAAAAATTTATAATTCAACCATTTTAGACCTTTATCATTACATCACTAATTAAGAATATAATTCAATTATTCCTTTCAACCCATCATTTCACAATTCATATACAATTACAATATGAATTATTTTACAATAATGACAAGAATAGCCACAGCATTATATTACAATAGGAAATTTAGCCTATTTGTATTACACTATCATTAATTAAACAAAATAAATACTATAAATAATATCAAAGCCAACAAAACACATCCTTTTCTATTCATCCTAGGTTGAAATCATCCTTTTAGAAACCAAAGGTTCCCTTTTTAACCCCATACAATTTTCTTCATATGAAATACCACAACATACTATATGACCATCAAACAGAATATTTCCACATCAATTTGAACTAAGCAATCCAAACTGTCTTATTTCAACACTTGGCTGAAACTTCCATTAATGGGAGATATGAGCTTTCTTTATTATTTTTTTAATTTCATATTATCCATTGAGTTGGAGTGGTAAATTATTGAGTTACAACAATAATTGAGTTAGAACAATGACTCAACGAGTTACAACAGTGAACTAGTGAGTTTGGGAATATCATGTTCAAACAAATGTAACTCTATGCACATCCAAATTTAGCTCAGTCCTAACGGTGCAATTATGGAACATCATATGATGCACAACATATCCAAAACTCAACTCAATCCTACAATCAAATTACCCAATATCAAAAAATAACCAAATTGACTTGGAAAATGATGAGTTATTGTTCAGGAAGAATAAGTTTATTTTGGGGTGTTTGTTTATAATCTCTACTGATCAGAAGGAAGAATACACCTAGGTGAACCTCCCTATGAAATCTTAAGCAAATCCAAATGTGGATGGAGGAGAAACAAGTCGATGATCGTGACTGACCCAATGTGATTTCGCCATAAAAATTACGTTTATCTTATCTCTAAAAAAAAAAGAGAGCTGAAAATCACAATCCCTATGGTTAGATTATAGAGGGTGATGAGATGTAAAAAATATCCAAAACTTAGTCTGGTTAGATGGTGAATGATGAAGATATGGCTTCCAGATCTCTGACCCTTTTTTCTTTTCTTTCTAGCTTCTCTCTCTGTATTTTGAGCTGTTGGAATAGCCGGCCAGTATATAAGGAGAAGGGGGTCATTTTTCTATTTACAAAAATGCCATTTCT
>Ga0325400_1004851_pt1 | contig 12537 bp, 10 predicted proteins | sample PopdelMetagenome_2_FD_205662 | JGI IMG/M metagenome (GOLD analysis project Ga0325400, IMG submission 205662) | Populus deltoides microbial communities from Bellville, Georgia, United States - Xylem-PdKOR-R1 | ecosystem: Host-associated > Plants > Phyllosphere > Stem > Wood/Secondary xylem...
TGCAGGAAGCTCTGCACCGGTTAATTGACGACAATACGCACCGTATCCGGAATGGCCGGATCGTTTTCCAGCAAACGGGCAAACAGATTGGTCGGCTGGGTCGGCATTTCATCAAAGACGAGCTCTTCCGGGTTGCGGGTTAGCTTGATCGTCTCTCCGTCCTGTTCCACAAAGGTGTCGAAATGCGTATAGTTGCAGTTGCGCAAATCCAGCACCGGTTCTTTAGCCTCCGCCAGTTTTTCTTTAAACCCAACGATGGTGCCGGTACTGACGTAGTATTCCGTAATGCGCCGGAACAGCTTGGGCAGAATAGGGTGATCGTTCGTAAGGACCGCCAGTGAATCAACCACAAAACCCGCCGTTGTTACATCGAGTTGGTAAATACCAATCTGGTGCTGGCGCGCTTCCCGGACGGCATCGCTCAGCACGATGCGCAGGTCTGAGAATAAACCCGTGTAATAGGTCGGGTAGGCCAGGCCTTTGACCAGAGCGAGGTAGTTATAACTTTTCAGCAACCGTTCCTCATCCAGAAAAATAGCTTGTCCGTCGGTCTCTTCAGCCTCCCCGGTAAACACAAACGCCACGGGTCGACCATTCTTCTCGACACTCCGCGCGACAATGTAACCAGGCTTTCCATCGTCAGCCGACAGCACGGTATTCCGGGCCTTGTCCCAGACTACATTGGTAATCCCTACATAATCAAGCAGTAACTCCTGAGCCGCGTGGGCCAGTTCCAGGGGCTGGTGCAGGATGCCCGCGCCCGAACCCGGAGCGTAATGCGTTTCCAGGGCGTCAATGGCTTCGATACGCAGCTGGACATGACCCTGCGCGTTGATTTTAGCCTTGAATCCCCCCAGTTCACGGATCAGCATGGGGTTGTTGGGCATAAACCGGATCGAATCGCCGTCGGGCGAATAATTGCGTACGTGGAACGTTCCCTTGATAAGCGTGAATGGCATTGGATAAATGGGTTTGGTGTACGAATGACTGTTGCCAAGTTAAGACCGGAAGCGTCGGTTGGCTTAATCGAGTTATTATATGGATGTTATCTTTTTGTGAACGGAAAACCCGCGCTATAAGGCAACAAAAAAGACCCAGGCCAGTCGGGCAGAATGGCTCGGGTCTCCTCTAGCGTAAACTCATTAAAGGGCTTTGCCTTCCAGGGCTGAACGATCCGATAAGGAGTTGGGGGAATTCAGGTGGGCACCATTGTCGACGCCAACCCCCAGCCGGTCGACTAACTCACCACCCAGCCAGCCCGTTACGCCGGCGATGGCAAAGGCAACGAACGAAATCAGCAGGGCCGATGAAGTAGGGACATGATCGACCTCATCCCGCCGGAATAACCAACCGACAATAAACAGCAGCACAACTACCATATTGCCCAGGCCGTGAATCAGACCGATCGATTTGGCGCGGGTGCCGGATGGGATAGCAAACCAGTCAATCCAGCCAAAAGGCGCGGCCACCAGACCGCCAATGATGCCCGCAACCATCATCCAGAAGGAGACAATGGTCATGGTTGGATTACCGTTTATTAAATAGACAATGTCGAAAATAACGGAGGTGGCCAATAATCCCAGCGGAAATACGATCAGAATCGGATGGGCCGGGTGACCCGCTAGTTTAGCTCTACTTTCCATAACGTTTGTGTGTTTTTCCCTTCAACCGGCTGACCGGGTCGTTTGTTTGGCCTACGCGCAAAAGAGCGATGGAAGCGTATTTGCAAACCTTGGAAGCAGACAGTGGGTTTACAAATGGACGTGCTGTTGAGTAAGTGATTGATTGTCGGCGCCATGAAAGAACCAGTTAAGTTAAGAGGAGTTGTTGAAACCATGACCTATCTATTTAAGCGCCGGGCCTGCATCTGGCTTGTTGGCCTGATCAGTACATTAGGCGCCTGTACGAGCGTTGGCCCCGCCAAATTGTTCCAGCCCCAGTCGCCCCACGACCGATACGCCCAATCCCTCCGGGATGCTAAGCTGGAGCGTACCGCCCTCGGTACGGACTGGATTACGGCCGGTAACCGCGCCCTGAAAGATTCGGTGCTGATCAATGCACCTTATCGGGAAAGCGGCTACTTTTCGGCTGATAAACCGTTTGCTGTAGGCTACCGCCTGAATGGGCAGCGGGGCGATAAGTTTATCGTTCGGGTGGATGTCCAGGGACGCCAGGCCGTGCAGGTTTTTGTTGACGTGTTTGAACTCGATGAGCAGCAGTCACCGAATCTGCTGGAATCAGCGCAGTTGGCTACTAATCCCGGGAAAGAGCCGCAGGTGGTGCTGGAAGTACGCCGGACCCGGACCCATCTGATTCGCATTCAGCCCGAGTTGCTGCGGAGTGGTCGGTACACAGTTTCCATCACGCGGGAGCCAATTCTCAGTTTTCCGGTTCTGGGCCGTAATAGCCAGCAGATCAGTAGCTTTTTTGGTGCTCCCCGGGATGCGGGTAAACGGCGACACGAAGGCATTGATATTTTTGCGCCCCGCGGTACACCGGCCGTTGCGGCCATCGACGGGGTGATCTCCGGCGTTGGGGTAAACAATCTGGGCGGGAATGTTGTCTGGCTGTCGGATTCCAAACACAATCAGACTTTGTACTACGCCCATCTCGACCGGCAGGCGGTTCAGCAGGGGCAGGCGGTTACGGTAGGAGATACGGTAGGCTTCGTGGGTAACACGGGTAACGCCCGGACGACGGGACCACACCTACACTTTGGCGTTTACCGGTTTAATGAAGGCGCCGTTGACCCACTGCCTTATGTTCGGCGCGGAACGGGGCCGGCTCACCAGACGCTGGTAGCGCCGGAAAGCCTGGGCGACTCCATTCGGATTGCCGCAACCCGGGCCGTCGTTCGGCAGTCGCCCAACGGAAACGCGGCCATCCTGCGGGAATTGCCACGCTCTTCAGCCATGACGATCATCGGCGGAACCACGTCCTGGCTGCGGGTGCTCTTACCGGATGGTGCTCACGGCTACGTGGCCAGTGATGTTACCGAACCCGCCCGTCGTTCGCTCCGGCGCGTTCCGTTGACAACCCCAACCGATTTGCTGGAAACCGCCGAGCCCGACGCAGCGGTTGTCGAAACGCTGTCGGCCGGGACGGCCGTGGATGTGCTGGGCGTTTTTGGCAGTTACCAACTGGTACGGAGCGCAGCGGGGATGCTGGGGTGGCTGTCGCGGGTGTCCGTGAGTCGATGAGGGCTATAAACAAAAAGCCACCTGATTCGTCGGGACCAGGTGGCTTTTGTCAACTCCTCCGGGCAATTACTTGGCTGAGCCGTAATCAGCACCAGCGCTTTCCGGGAATTGCTTCATGATGCTTTCCACCGTTGTACGGAAGGCAAGGTCACGGTTGCGTTCTTTCTTGCTTTGGGTCAGCTGGCCCGTAGCCCAGCCCTGCCAGACGATATCATTGCTGCGTGAGTCATAGACATTCACAACAATGCGGTTTTCTTCGTACTGACGAGAGTAAACGTTATTATAACCGGGGCCGTACCACATCATAAACGGAGAGTACATGCCATTGGATTGAACTTGCTGACGGTCTTTGGTGTCCGCGAAGAAACGGATAACCAGGTCGGCATCACCACCCAGGACGGGCTTATAACCGCGGGCGCGCATTGCTTTGTCGATTTCGTCCGCAATCCGGCGTTGGTTCAGGTTACCACCAACAATGGGGTCGGCATTCCGTCTGGCGTCAGCTTCGATTCGGTACGTACTGAATTGCCGAACGTTCACTTTAGGGTCGTAGTCGTAGCGAACATTGGCCGATGGTGCACAACTCGCCAGCAAACCCACCATGAACAAGCTTGCAATTATGCTTTTGAACTTCATGAGTTTAACTGCGTTAAAAGGTTTAAATATGATTCACTTGCTAAATGAACAACTAGTTAACGTTGGCAATTTAGCATTAGTATTGCTTCATTAAAAGAACTAAAACAGAGCCCCATAAGTTCCTGGTTTCTGCGTCAAATTGAAAGACTTCCTGCGCAAAGTAGCCTGCTTAAAGGGTTGATAGTCAGATTATAAAAAAACGGCTTGACTTGGATTTATCCCAAGTCAAGCCGTGAACGATTTAACACAAATTAACGCAGCAACTTTTTACTGACGAACGACCTGGATGTTGAGGATCAGCTTTACTTCGTCGCTAACCACAACGCCACCGGCTTCGGTAACGGCGTCCCAGGTCAGTCCAAACTCTTTCCGACGGATGGTACCGGTCAGTTCAAAGCCAGCCTTCGTATTGCCGTAAAAGTCGTCCATCTGACCGCCGTACTCTACGTTCAGCGTCACGGGCTTTGTGGTTTCCAGAATGGTCAGATTCCCCGTCAGTTCATAAGTGGCGCTACCGGTCTTATTCATGGATGTCGACTCGAAGCTAAGTTTCGGATTTTTCTCTTTATGAAAGAACTCCGCTGATTTAAGGTGCTCGTCCCGCTGGGCATTGCCCGTATCGATGCTGTCGATGTCTGCCGAGAACGTAATATGAGCGTTTTCAAAGGCGTCGCTGTTCGTCAGGACCTTACCTTCAAACGTACCAAAACTGCCGGTCACGTTTGAAACCATTAAGTGACGAACTTTAAACTGAACTTCAGAGTGCGTTGGATCAATGGCCCAAACGGTGGTTGTAGGATTAGTCGTTTCCATAGTTATTCAAAAATATTAGTAGTTACATTTAATGTTTGTACAGTTAATTAACGCAAAACGTTCGTTAATCTGTCTTAAACTTTCGTACCTAGCAAAAAAGCCGCTTGAACGGCGGCTTTTTTTATTTTGAGTGGTAAAGAAGACCTACTTCTTAGCGGGCATTTTAAAAATTGATTCGTCAATCGAGGGATTAACGTCAATTTTGGTGACATTAACCGTCAGGGAACTGCCCCCCGGAATGGCATCGTTCTTCATTTCAACGGTAAACGGAAAGGTTAACCCACCCACTTGTTTGAAATTCGAATTAAGCGTTTCCTGCTTAAGATCCTGCCCCTGAATTTTGGCAACGGCCAGTATTTTGACGGGGAGATACGTCTTAGCGTCCAGGTAATGATACTCCACATTACCGTTCTTACGAGTTACTTTCACCTTGTACGTGTCCGCCGTATTGACGTTTTCTTTACCCGCCAGCTCGACCGTGTTGCCTTTTTCTTTGTAATTGTACAGAGAACCCGTCAGGTCCAGCTGATCGGCCATTGCCTTGGTCTGATCCTCGGGCAGGGCGGTTGCTTCAGACTGACCCATCATGGGGTTGACGGTCCAGCCTTTGTTGCCATCAATGACCTGCACCACCGTCATTCCCTGGATGCTCATATCCTGCCGGAATGCTTTCTGGTTAACGGCCGTAGTGGTGCTGTTGATATCGGCACCCATTATTTTCATTGTCGAATTAATTTTTACCGCCTTTAAACCGCTCAGTTTATCGGCTCCGCCCATAGCCTGAACGTACTTACCGACCAATTCATCGATTGTCTGGGCCTGCACTGCACCGCTGCTCCACACCAGGGCCGCTATCACCACTAAGAACTTCTTTCTCATTAATCCGTAACCCTATTTGATTGATCGTTTAAACTCCACGAGTTTAGGGAATTCCTGAATGAAATAAAAGGGCTAATTTTTCAATAGGTAGCATGGCCAGCCAAAGGTCTATCAACAAAAAAGCCGTTGCGGGGTGGCAACGGCTTTGGCTATTATATCAGGGAAAGTAACCTGCGATCAGGCGTTGGCGAGCGCTTCGGCACCACCGACAATTTCGAGAATCTCGGTCGTGATAGCTGCCTGACGCGTCCGGTTGTAGATCAACCGAAGTTCCTTCAGAAGTTCACCGGCGTTTTCAGTTGCTTTGTCCATAGCGGTCATCTGAGCACCGAAGAAGGATGCATTGGATTCCAGCAGGGCCTTGTACAACTGAATTTTGAGCGTTTTAGGGATCAGCTCATTGATGATCGCTTCTTCCGAAGGCTCAAAAATATAGCTAACGTTACTCACCGGAACATCCGAGTGCGTAGGCGCCGATATAATCGGCAGGAACTGCTCCGTCTGGATAACCTGCGTAGCAACGTTTTTAAACTCGTTGTAAACAATCTCCACGCGGTCGTACTGACCAGCCACGAAGGCATCCATTACGTAATCAGCAACGGGGCGGACGTTGGCGAAGCTAAGGGCCAACAGCGTATCCACGTAGCTGGTATTGACTTTTAAACCCCGGCGAGTGAAGGCTTCTGCGCCTTTCTTACCAATTGCCAGGATCTCAACATTTCCCTGCCGGTTCTGACTGCTGTACTGTTCGGCGAGTAAGTTCAGCGTGGCCTTAACGACGTTGCTGTTAAAAGCACCGCATAAGCCACGATCGGCCGTAATGGCAATCAACAGAATGCGGCTGGCGGGGCGGGTTTCGTTATAAGGGCTGTTGGCCGCCATTTCGGCACCGGCAGAAACCGTACCCAGCATTTCACTGAGTTTCTGGGCATAAGGCCGCATCTGCAAAATACCGTCCTGCGCCCGGCGCAACTTGGCAGCCGCCACCATTTTCATGGCTTTGGTAATCTGCTGGGTTGAGTTGATGGACGCTATCCGGCTACGTACTTCTTTTAAACTGGCCATATTTTTGTGTTTCGATCGATCCGCTATGGCGGTTTTTAAAGTTGCGGGTTCCGCACTTGTCGTACAGAACCCGCAACTCGAAACTAAACAACTATTTTGATGGATTAAGCGTATTGGGGAGCCAGATCGGTCGCCACTTTCTTAACAACGGCGATGATGCTGTCATCAAGTTTTCCGGCCCGAAGCTGATCCAGCGTGTCTTGGTGCTGCGACGACATCTGCAGGGCGAACTCGTTCTCAAACTCTTTCACCTTGCTAACGGCCACGCGGTCGAGGAAGCCATTGGTTGAAGCCAGAATAATGGCTACCTGCTGCTCAACGGCTACTGGCGAGTACTGCGGCTGCTTCAGGATTTCTTGATTCCGGCGACCCCGTTCGATAGTCAGTTTCGTAGCGGCATCCAGGTCTGAACCGAACTTAGCGAAGGCTTCCAGTTCGCGGAACTGCGCCTGATCGAGTTTCAGCGTACCGGCTACTTTTTTCATGGACTTGATCTGCGCGTTACCACCCACCCGCGATACGGAGATACCTACGTTGATGGCCGGACGAATACCTGCGTTGAACAGGTTCGACTCGAGGAAGATCTGACCATCCGTAATCGAAATTACGTTGGTTGGGATATAAGCCGAAACGTCACCGGCCTGCGTTTCAATGAGGGGCAGGGCCGTCAGTGAACCACCGCCTTTTACCTTGCCCTGCAGGGAAGGAGGCAGGTCATTCATGCTGGCTGCAAGCTCATCGTTGTTAACAATTTTAGCTGCCCGTTCCAGTAACCGGCTGTGCAGGTAGAACACGTCACCCGGGTAAGCCTCGCGGCCCGGCGGACGACGCAGCAGCAGCGATACCTCACGGTAAGAAACGGCCTGTTTCGACAAGTCATCATAAACCACCAGCGCCGGACGGCCCGTATCCCGGAAGTACTCACCAATGGCGGCACCCGTAAACGGAGCGTAGAACTGCATCGGCGAAGAATCCGAGGCACCAGCCGCCACAATGACCGTGTAAGCCATCGCACCGGCCCGGCGCAGGGTTGCTTCTACCTGCTTGATAGTAGAGGCTTTCTGACCGCAGGCTACGTAGATACAGTAAACCGGCTGCCCTTTTTCGTAGAATTCCTTCTGGTTGATGATGGTGTCAATGGCGACGGCTGTTTTACCAGTCTGACGGTCACCAATGATCAATTCGCGCTGACCACGGCCAACCGGGATCATGGCGTCGATGGCTTTAATACCGGTCTGCAGCGGTTCGTTCACCGGCTGACGGTAGATAACACCGGGCGCCTTACGCTCTAAGGGCATCCGAAACGTTTCGCCCTGAATAGGACCTAACCCATCGATGGGCTGGCCCAGTGTATTAACGACGCGGCCTAAAACGCCTTCACCCACATTGATGTAAGCAATCTGGTTGGTCCGTTTTACCGTAGCGCCTTCTTTTATTTCGCTGTAGTCACCCAGCAATACGGCTCCGACGTTATCTTCTTCGAGGTTCAGAGCCAATGCCTGGAGGCCGTTTTCAAACACTAGCAATTCGCCAGCCTGGACTTTAGAAAGTCCATAGATACGGGCCACACCGTCACCGATCTGGAGTACCGTACCAATTTCTTCGAGTTCTGCTTCGGTTCTGGCGTTGGATAGCTGCTCCCGGAGAATGGCCGAAACCTCGTCGGGTCTTACTGATACCATATAAATGGAAAGGGATCGTTTATGTAATTCTTATAATTCAGACACAAAGTTACATCATAAATTTCACTAAAGCAGCGAGTAGAACGAAAAAACGTCTTAGTTATTTATACTTTTCTAAGAACGACGAAAAACGGCGAAGTTCGGGCCGGGTGAAAGAAAATTACTCTAATCGGAACGGAATTGGTCAGGTTCCTGAACTTTAGACCCGGGTGAGCTTATTTGTCGCCTTGGTGAACAGACTTAACGAACCGGCTTTCCTTTCCATCCTCGGTTTCTTCCTGATACAGCCTCGTAAGCTTATGGCTGTCGAAGGTGTCGAAAAACTCATCCCAGGAAATAGGCTCCAGCTTGTCTTCACCGCTGCCGCCGGGAAAATCAATGCGCAGGATTCCAGCGCCGTTTTTAGTGTCTGGGTTCCGGACGCGGGCGGGTTGGCCATCGCGTTCTTCGACAAATTTTTTGATTTCGTCGGGGTGGGTTGTGCTTTTCGCACTTGCAACACCCTTATTGAGTCCGTGTCTTAACAAAATTTAAGTTTAGGCTGTTTGGGTAGTAATGGTAAATCGGTATCTTACAACAAAGGGACTATCAGTCAGGACGTAAGAGCAGATCTGGGCCAGTCCGGAAGTCGATTCGACCATTCATCCTAAATTTGTTTTACTAAAACTCCTTTTTGCCAAACTTTTGACTCTCATCTTTACGTTTCATTAGTAGCAGCTTTTTGATTACCTTTTTTAAATCTCACATGACGATTAAACTGTGGACGGTAGCTGGCATGGTGTCAGCTGTTTTTGCAACGGGTCAGGTAGTGGCTCAAACCAAGAAACCCGCGGCCAAGCCGCAATCGAAAACCCAAGTTGCTAAACCGCAGTCCACCCATGCGGTTTCCTTAGCCAACGCCATTGATTCCGTTAGTTACAGTATAGGGGTCAACGTTGGCACCGGTCTTAAAACCCAGAATTTATCCAACGCCAACGTGGCGGCTTTGGTAAAGGGAATTGAGGACATGCTCAAAGACCGCAATCCACAAATTTCGTCCGAACAATCTAGCCAAGTCATCCAAATGTTTTTTCAGAAGCAACGCAGCGCAAAAGCCGAGGCCAACAAGAAAGAAGGAGAACAGTTTTTGCAGGAAAACAAGAAAAAGGCCGGTATCACGACTACCGCCAGTGGTTTGCAATATGAAGTGGTTAAAGCCGGAAACGGTCCCAAACCAATCGCAACGGATACGGTGAAGGCCCACTACACGGGTCGGCTGCTTGACGGAACGGTATTTGACAGCTCGGTAGAACGGGGTCAGCCGCTTGAGATTCCCGTAAATCAGGTTATCCAGGGCTGGAGTGAAGCGTTGCAACTAATGCCCGTCGGCTCGAAATGGAAGCTGTTCATTCCGTCTTCGCTGGGCTATGGCGAACGGGGTGCTGGGCCACAGATCGGACCGGGTGCTACCTTAGTTTTTGATATTGAACTGCTCGAAATTGTAAAGCGGTAAGTCGGTCGGTACGAAAGCCAGTATCGGCTCAGTCACAGATGGTGCTATTTAACCTTTAGAGAGGAAAAATGAGAAAGTACCTCATTACGTTAGTCCCGGTGCTGATGCTGAGCCTTCAGCCGGGGCCGCAGGCGGGAATGTCGGCCGGGCCGCTCCCGCAAACCACGGAAGACGACCTTAAACCGTCGGTGTCGCAGGAGCACGTAGAGCAACTCGTCGCCAAAATGCTGACGACGTACCACTACCGAAAAGTGCGCCTGAATGATTCCCTGTCGTCAGTCGTCTTGAATAATTATCTGAAAGAACTGGATCCGAATAAAGCCTATTTCCTGGCTTCAGATGTTAACTCGTTTGAAAAATACCGCAACAACATTGATGATCAACTGATCAACGGTGAGTTGACCGCGGCCTATGATATTTATAATGTCTTCCGCCGTCGGTACCAGGACCGGAGTAAGTTTATCCAGGAAACGCTGGGCAAGCCCTTTGATTTTAGCGTCGATGAGTCGTTCAACACGGATCGTGAAAAAGCCACCTGGCCGAAAAGCGCCGACGAACAGAACGAACTGTGGCGTAAACTCCTGAAAAATCAGGAACTGGAGCTGCGACTGACCGGTAAGGCTGACTCGTCGGTGGTCAACAGCATGAAGACGCGTTACAAGAACCTGGATCGGTATATGGGCCGGAGCAAATCGGAGGATGTATTTCAGGTGTTCCTGAACTCGTTCACCGAAGCGCTGGATCCGCACACCAACTACATGTCGCCCCGCGTGGCTGACCGGTTTAACCAGGAAATGAGCGCGTCGCTGGAAGGCATCGGTGCGTTGCTGCAGGAAGATGGCGATTATATCAAAATCAGCGATATCGTTCCGGGTGGACCAGCTTACAAAAGCAAACTCCTCAACAAGGGAGACCGGATCGCGGGCGTTGCTCAGGGGGAAAACGGTCACATGACCAGCATCGTAGGGTATCAGGTTGATGATGCCGTTAAACTGATCAAAGGGCCTAAAGGAACAACGGTTCGTTTGCAGATTCTGCCGGCTGCCGCGATTGCGGGTGCCCCTCCAAAAGAGATCAAGCTGGTCCGCGAAAAAATCAAGCTGGAAGAAAGCCGCGCCAAGAAGGAAGTGATCGAAATCACGCAAAACGGCAAGAAATACAAAGTGGGTGTGGTAAACATTCCGGTTTTCTACCGTGACTTCGAAGGCGCCCGCAAACGGGAAGAAGGATTTGCCACCACCACGGGCGACGTTCAGAAGATACTGAGCGAATTGAAAACCGAGAAAGTGGACGGCGTTGTCATTGACTTGCGCGACAACGGCGGTGGTTCGCTGACCGAAGCAATCAGCCTGACGGGGTTATTTATCCCGCGTGGACCGGTGGTTCAGGTGAAAGAAGCCACGGGTGATATCGAAGTGCAGACCGATCCCGATCCGGCAGTTGTGTACGACGGTCCGCTCGCGGTGCTGGTCAATCGCTTTAGCGCGTCGGCATCCGAAATTTTTGCGGCCGCCATTCAGGATTACAAACGCGGTATCATTGTCGGTAGCCAGACCTACGGGAAAGGTACCGTTCAGACGATGGTTGACCTGAACCAGTGGCTGACCAAAGAGCCGGAAAAAGTAGGCCAGGTTAAAATGACCATCGCCAAGTTCTACCGGATCAACGGAAGCAGCACCCAGCACAAAGGCGTTACGCCGGATATTGAACTGCCTTCGGCGTTTAGTGCGGAGGAATACGGTGAAAGCTCACAGCCAAGCGCCCTGCCCTGGGATCAGATTAACGCAACGCGTTACGAAGCAACCCGGAGCCTGGATGACAAAATCCTGACTAAGCTGCGTGATCGCTACGAGCAGCGTCTGAAGACGGACGAAGAAATGAAACAGCTGGCGGCTGATCTCGGCGAACTGAAAAAGGCGCGTGAGAAAACAGTTGTCTCCCTGCAGGAGTCTAAACGTCGGAAAGAACGCGACGAGGCTGAGAAACGTCGGAAGTCGATCAGCGCCACCGCTGGTGAGCCCGCCAACGACTCAACCCTGCCCGCCGGTGACGCCAAGGCCGCTAAGTCGAAAAAGGATGTGTATCTGGACGAATGTGGTAAAATCCTCGCGGATTACATCGCATTTATCAAGAATCCTCAGTAATAAGGGGTTCATTGCCCACAAAAAAGCCTCATCAACGGTGAGGCTTTTTTGTTGAGCTCCAGCCAGGCTTGTTGGGTGTAGGGTAAAATTAATCATGGTCTACAGAATAAATATGTATATTGCTACAGTTATATTAGGCATATGCGACTTGTTGGCTTAAAAGGAATGGTTTTGTACAGTGACACAATTTTTAATAAGCAGTAATGGTGCAATTAGAAGTTGATCTGACCAATTGCGAAAAGGAACCCATCCATATTCTTGGCCATATTCAGTCTCACGGCTATTTGGTGGCTATTTCGCCGGAAGAATATACAATTGTTCATGTTAGTGATAATATTCCCGGTTTGGTCAATCGGTCGGCGGCAGAACTGCTGGGACAGTCGATAGAAAGCTTACTGGTCAATACGGATCTGCCTTCTTCCAATCTGACCGAGTTGCTGAACGTTGGCAAACGGGCTGATTCCTGGGAGAGTATAAATCCGTATCGATTTCGGTTACAGCGAAAGGATTACAACCTCATCATCCACAAATACGATGACTTGATTATCCTGGAGTGGGAACCTGTGGGTGCTGATTCCAACACGTTCCTGAACCAGAAACTGATTGCCGAATCCCTGACCGACGTA
>Ga0325400_1004854_pt1 | contig 12536 bp, 8 predicted proteins | sample PopdelMetagenome_2_FD_205662 | JGI IMG/M metagenome (GOLD analysis project Ga0325400, IMG submission 205662) | Populus deltoides microbial communities from Bellville, Georgia, United States - Xylem-PdKOR-R1 | ecosystem: Host-associated > Plants > Phyllosphere > Stem > Wood/Secondary xylem...
ATAGAAAAAAGGAAATATCATAAGCATCTTTATAAATGAGCTCAAAGTGTCAAGTATATAATCATTATAAAGTCATGACATAGTATGAGTAATGATGTACTATAATACCCATTATTTCTACAAGATTGCTAAATATTTTAGGTGACAATTCTTTTTTTAATTAATTGAAAATCATAAAATTAATGCTAATGTGTTCTATTGACACTTTTAGTTTCCGAACTTCTTCTTTAACATCAAAGTATTTCAATTCCATATATTTTGCACATTTTTTTATACATGTTGTTCTTAGAAATAAAACAGTTGTAGAATTATCATACTAAATTTTCAACAGCTTTGCGATACTGTCAACTACTCCAAGTCCTGAAATAAAGTTTCACAACCAATTCACTTGAACTGTAGCCTCAAAGTATGCCACAAATTCAGCTTTTATAGTGGATACAACAATAATAGATTGCTTTGCACTCTTCTATGAGATTACTCCTCTAGCTAAAAGGAACACATACCTACATGTGGATTTTCTTGTATCCACACACCTAGAAAAATTTGAATTTGAATATCCAATTACCTCAAGATGATTAAATTTTCTATAAGTGAGCATATAATCTTTTGTTCTTTACAAGTATCTTAATACTTTCTTTGCAGCCTTTTAATGATCTAAACCTAGATTACTTTGGTACCTACCCAACATTCTAATAGCAAAACTAATAGGGCCTGATACAAGTTTGAGTATACATCAAGCTCTCAACAATCGATGCATATGGAATTCCTTCCATTTGTTTGTGTTCCAAATCATTCAATGAGCATTGTATAAGACTAAATTTATCCTTTTTTTTAATATGAATAACATTTATTGAGCATTTATCAATTCTAAATCTCTTTAAAATTTTATTGATATAGGTTTTTTAAGATAACCATAACGATCCTTGTAATTTATCATAAAATATTTCTATTCCAAACATTTAAGTTGTCTCTCTCATGTCTTTCATCTCAAAGCTATTAGAGAAAAACTTATTGGTCTCGTGTAGTAAACCAAGATCATCAACATACAAAAATAAAAATATAAACTTTCTCCCACTAACCTTCAAATATATACAACAGTCAATAATGTTTTCCTTAAGTCCAAAAGAAATAACAATATAATTAAACTTAAGATGCTATTGTCTAGAAGTTCGTTTAAGTTCATATATTGATTTCTTAAGTTTACACACCATGTGCTCTTTTCCTTCAATTGAAAATCCTTTAGGTTGATCCATATAGACTTTTTTTTTTTCTCTAAATTCCCACTTAGAAAGATATTTTTCACTTCCATTTGATGTAATTCTAAGTTATAATGAATTACTAAAACCATGATAATTTTGAGTAAGTCTTTCTTGGAAACTAATGAAAAGATTTTTTGTTTTGTAGTCAATGCCATTTTTCTGAGTAAAATATTTGGCAACAAGTTTGACTTTATATCTTTCAACATTATCATTTGAGTCTCATTTGGTCTTGAAGATCCATTTACTTCCGACTCTTTTACAACTTTTAAGTATTTTAACAAAGTCTCAAACTTTATTTTGTTCCATAAATTTTAGTTCATCTTTCATGGAATCAATCTATTTATTAGGATTATCACTATAAACAGCATGTGAAAATAAAACTGGGTCATCATTAATTCCATAGTCAAATTTTGAATCTTGCATATATATATCACACAATCATTTGAAATAGTATACATTCTTTGTTTTTAAGACCTTCTTGATACTATTTTTTGTAGTTCACCTATTATAGGTTCATCAATAATGTCTTTTTTATAAGTGTATAATCATTAATTTGTTGTCTTTTATAATTGTTAAATTGTTCAACAATACGAGGAACAACAACTTTATAAGATATAGAGGGTAAAGAAATTACATGGTGTCTCACTCCCACTAACTTCATTATTTTCAATGTACCTGGCATTTCTAGTTTCAACATTTCTTATGCGTCGTTAATGTTTTTTTATTTGGTTATTTTTCATTTTTGAGAGAGATTGTAGGTTATTTTATAGTTGGAAACAAGTTTTTATTGCTTGTAGGGTGTTTTTAAGTATTTTCATGTTAAAAAAGTTAAAAATTGAATTTTTATAGTCTTGAAAGTTTATTTTATGATCACTAAAAGTTATTGGAAAATGTTGCAAACCATGACAAGTTGTTTGCCCAATGGATGACACGTCGTTTGATATTATAAAAAAAACAAAGTTGACGCCGTGCTCTCGATCAATAAAAGAAAAACTAGGCACCTCAGCTCTTGGACCTGGCCTCTTTTATTATTTTATCTTTTTTAAAAAATTAATACTCTACTTCTTCTTTCTTTTTTGCATTAATGTTTTTGCTTAAATTATAATCAATACCCCCCTCTTTTTTTTAAAAAAAATTATTTAGTTAATTTTTTAAAAAAAATTGTATTTTATAATGTTGAAAATAGATTGTTATAATTTATCTTTAACTTTTTTTCTTTTATATTTGATAGAAATAAACTTTGATTGCATTATGTATTTATAAAAATAGAAATCATTTGTTCTTGGTTAGAAAAAATCACCTTTGAGATAAAATAAATAAAAACATGTAAAGTAAAAGGTAAAAATCATGGTTAAATTTTTTCATATTCATTTGTCTTTTGCGTTTAAAAGGAATATTAGCTTTTTGTTTTTTTAATTTTCAATTAAAATTAACAACTCTATCATAGTTTTATATATTTTTTAATTTATTTTATTGAACATAAACAATATCTTTATGTTTTTCAATTTAAAATGCATCCATAACATTACCTAGTGCATCTAGCCTGATTTGTTTTCTTTGTAACAAGAGCCTTATTTGTTTTATTAGGTTTATTAAATGAAATAAACAAAATTATTTTTAGGATATTATATAAAATTTAAATTTGATTGATATTATTAAATACATAATATTTCAGTTCAAAGTTAAAATAAAATAAAATTGATGCACAATATCAAGTTAACGACACCTATATGTTGTTTACGTTATATATGTGTGTGTGTGTGTGTGTGTGTGTGTGTAGAGAGAGAGAGAGAGAGAGAGGACCCGCAGCAAAGCATAGGTCGGCAAACGAGAGAGAGCTAAATAACTAATTCTAACCGGCCTATTCTCTGTCTACCAAAAAAGACAAGCCGAACGTGGAAACTACTTTTTGTTTCGTCGAGAAAAAGAGAGAAAAAGAAAACGAAAACAAAAACAGAGTGTAAAAAGTCCTGTATAATTTTGAGGTGAAAAGGTCTTTCACTTGTTAAACGCGGAATTCCATATGACACCATACTCAACTTTCCCAGTGCGGGAACTGGGAATGGGACGTTTGGCCATCAACGGTTGACATGCTTCCCACAAGCCACAGTTGATGAGTAGGCTTGTATATTTCAACAACCACAGATTGCCAAGGCAAATAGATTTACTATTATTGACATGCAGCCAATATGAGGCCATACAGATTGAATAAATACATTTAACGCAAGTAAATAAAGGAAGTAGCTGTAAACAAGTTAGGTCAAAATCTTACCTTGTTTGATAGATCGAATTAGCTAAGCGTTAAGCCCTAAACCCAATCTTGGACTACAAGAAAACAGTAGATTATATTAGTCCCTGATGCTGGTTCAGCAAAATGCACTTACTGAATTGAAGATGTTGGCCGACAACAACATAACCCTTGTGGATGAGTGGAAACTGAGATTTCAGCCTAAACTTACTCAAAATTGTAATGCTTCTTAAAAAAAGAACTATCTTCCATCTAGCTATAAAACAGTGTAACACTCGTATACAGACTTGAATTGCAAATTACAATAAGATGAATATAGAACTATGTTTAAAGATAAAGCAGCAACATTAATGATGGCCAATATTCACAAAGCACAAGTTCCTGATCCTGAAGGTTTGAGTAGCCAATTCCCTTATTTCCAACAGGAACTCGTAAACAATTCAACTGAGAGTTTTCACCATAGCCTATGAAGAACCTTTGAAGATTCTTAGACGAGAGCGTGGCCCCTTTGACCGCGCTTCAAGAAGCTTCGCTTTCAAAGTATTTTCCTTTAGGTTTGGAGGCGGTTTTGTAGAAGACTCAGAAATGTCAAGATCTGGGGAAGTAAGTTTTGACATCCACTGTCGAACCGGACTAGCATACCTCCTTGGTGGGTAACTGCAAGAAGCCTCACCGGCATCATTCTCAAGGTGCAGATTAACTGCTTCTGATGATGAGATATGACTTCTTATCAAGTTATCAATCACATAATTCGAGTTTGACCCATGAATTTCATCAACTTTGCTCTTTCTTTCAAGACTGCCACCTTCAGTGGCATCACAGTTTTCAGACCTCCGAGAAATGCTCACTTCAGTAGGGTTTCCTTCACCTGTTTTTACCCCTTCCAGTTCCATCACCTCGGATTTCTTATTTCCATTACATGGCATAGCCTGAGCCTTGTGTTCTTCGAATTTAACTTGCAAGTTGGATGGATTTTGGCACCTGGACCTTTCACGAGATGCAAGCTTTTTCTTTGTTCGGGTGGATTTTTCCATTTCATCAGTATGACCAGCAACAGCTTCATCTCCATGTAAGTGAAAGTCATCATTGCCTGGTCTGTTATGCTTAAAACAGTGTGAATCACTGCCCGTTGAATCCTGTTCATCACCCACATCTTGTGGAGCACTTACAGTCTCATTCAGAGGGACAGATTCCATTGAATTCCGCCGTTCTCTTGGCAATACGTTATTGCTACTCTTAGAATTACCCATTCGTTTAGTTTTAAGGAATGTCTCTATTTCGAAACCCAATTTGTCCACTATTGAGTTGTTTTCAGAAAAACCATGCTGTGCTTCTTCTAGCCTCATCTGCATCCGCTCATCAAGCCATGATTCAGATATGTGGAGAATCAAACGATCACCATCAGCCCTTCCAACCCAATCCCTGTCAGATTTTTTATTCAGGGTATGCACTTCCTGTTCGTAGTCTTTTATTCCCTTGGCAAACTCCTCACAAAGGTCTTCCAACAACTTTCTAGATTTTCTCTCTCTTTCCATCTCTTTCAAAGCATTAGAAAAGGAGGATTTCACTTCAGAAAGCTCCCGGGCTAATTTCCTGTGTAGGCTCTCTGATCGTTTTCTTAACTTCCTCTCATCTTCCAGCTCATCCCTGAGAGACTGGATAGCAGCATGCAAACGTTCCTGCTCCTTACTCTTCTGAACTAGTTTATCTTCAGCAATTTGCTTCATTAAATCATCTATCTCATGCCGGTCTGCTTGCTGATACCGAAGTAGTTCTTTAATCCTGATACGGGCATGGTCTAGCTCAATCTTCAATGCTTTTATCAATGACACATTTGAAACATGCTGTTCTTCAAGGCTCCATATTCGATTCAATACTTTTAGTAATTCTGTGGATGTTCTGAGACTATAATGTGACTCACCAATCCTTCCTTTGAAGTCCAACGAGCTGGAAGGAGTGACTGCAGGGTTATAAGGTGCCACCTGTATAAGAAAGACATGTCAATTTATGAGGAAGGCATAACAAGGCTAATTGTTTCTCTGGAAGGAAGCATATTGGCAAAAAACGAAAAATTATACAAAAAAAGACAAGATGAAAGTTGAAGAAATAGCAGGTGCTACAGTCAACCATATATACTGGTAAACCTGTTTGTAAACAATTATATGTAGAAAAAGCAACAGACTGGAATATTAGAGGAGGATCACAATAGAAATTGAAATTTTGAAGCTCTGGTAATGTTGCCACCTCCTCCATTCCCCTTCCCAGCCTCTTTCCAGGAGATCAGGGAATAAAAGACAGAGCAAAAACTAAGGAATTCGAAATTTTAAGAAAATGGAACTGAGATGTTATCATTCATATAACTCACCAGATAAAAATCTATCATTGTGAATAATATCACATAAATCAAAGAGAAGGGGACAGAATGAAACTATATATTTGCCCATATACTCTAGTTAATCGATGCAAAGAGGAACTAAAATTGGGGGGCTCAAACAAAAAACTTCATGTAATTTGAGGAATGTGGTATAATGCCCTAGCAGCTTCTGTAGGATTAACCATGGACTCATGCTTAGATAATCAGTCTTCCTTTTGCTACTCAAAACAACTTTTACTGCACTACTGAATCAAGAAAACCAAAATTTGTTTCATAACAGTATCACAGTTTATACAAGCTCTGTGTGTTCTGCAGGCAGTTAGTGAAAATACATCGACGCTTACCTCCATAGAACTACCATAACTTGCTGGAGATACAGGTTGTAGAGCATGGTTACTTCTTTCAATTGATCGATGATGCTGAATCAGAGATGCAGCAATATGTCTCCTTAAACTGCCTGCACTTTCTGGCTGGTTAAGAAATGACATCAAGATTAGCAGCAGAAAAGAGCACTGCATTGTTACAGATTCAAAATTAGGATCAGGTTAATGCACATCAGGCGGGACAGTTGAAAAAATCAATTAACTAACAAACCTGTTAGTTTGCAAAGATGGTCATTGTTGGCAAGTTTGGAGTCGCACTAAATATAGTGCACATTAAGGATTCATGAAATATTTAGAGCTCTCAAAAAGGCTTTCCAGTTTTTTTTTTTTTTTTAAAGTATTGAATGACTAAAGTTGGATTAGCTAAGATGAATATCCAAATAACAAGAGTGGAATTCTTCACCAAGACATTGCCAATTCATAAATAACCATAATTGACGGTTATTCTGCAGAAAATATAACAATTGGAGAGCACAACAAACGGTCAAAAAACTATGGGAAACAAAGAGTAGCATTGCATCAAAAACAACCGAAGCAATGATAAGAACCTATCTTAACAAATAAATTAGATATTCTCCTCCATATAAACCAATCTGTACAAAAAAAAATCTAACTTTACATAGAAAAAGACGCAAACTTTGAATAAGTCAAAAGACACTAAAAATAATTATTTTCATCAATCAAAACAGGGACTAACAATCTATGCTCTTTGACAAAAAATTTCAACTAACAGAAGGAGCTCCATAAACTAAACCTTATCAACCATCCAGTAATAAGAGAACAAATAATTAATCAATACATAATTTCCCAAAACATAACCTTTCTTCCATTATAAAAACAATAAGTATAACACCAGTTGGAATCAAATATAACACCCCGAAATTCAACAACCAATCAGCATCATCAAAGAAAAAAAGAAGCTACCGCATATACAAACATATTATAAGCATATGTACATACCTGATCAGGAGAACTAGGAGAAGGGTCAGCCAAGAAATGAGAGAGGTCAAGTCCCTTTTCCTTGAAAAAATGTTGCCGCTTTTCGTGGCGGCGCAACCTAGAATCACCACCACCACCTCCACCATTAGTAAGATGCACACCCTTGTGCATTTTAGAGACTCAAGGCAAGTAATGTTGAAATTCCCAGAGAGCAGCAGCAAGCTTTCTAGCAGAAACAACAACAGTACAATTGCTATCGTTAAAAAGTAAAAGAGGGGGCTCTTCATGCTCCTCTTGATGACTATTGGTAGTGGTGTTGTCAATGATGCTAACATGCGCAGTAGGTAAAGGTTTCCAAAGTCTAACTGGAGTGCAAGAAAAAGGGCCCACTCTTTTCCCTACCAAGACACCTCTCTTCAACTTTTCCTCATTCTTTCCTCCTTTTCTGCTGCCCCTTCTCCACTTTTCCTTTTCATTCTTTTTTTTTTTTATTCTCCCTTGGTGGCGTCTTGGTTTTTTAGCTCATTCTTTTAGGTGTTTTTTTTTTTCTTTGCGATGGGATTTTCTTTGGTGGTCAGTTTATAAGGTTGGATGGAGCGAAAATTTTGTTGTTTTTCTGTTGTTGTTTCGGAGTTGCAGTGAGTTTTTTTTTTGTGTGTGTGTGTGTGTGGGTGATCTGCATGGATAAAAAGAGGACAAAAAGGGTGGTGATCATGGAAAGAGAGAGAAGGGGGCAAAGTGTTGGATTCCCTGTCGATGAGTTTTAGATTGGGTCACCCGCCAATTTGTGACTGTTGTTCCTCCTAGGAAAGGGGTAATTTCTTTCCTTTATTTTTGGAATTGAATTTCTTTTTAAAAAAAACTTTAATAATTTTCAGTTTCAATAATCAGGGTATCATGGAGTTGGATTTTGTGTATCGAGCAACGTTTCAAACAAGACATTATTAATACCTGGTACTGATGGATGGCTTTTGTTTATAAAGAACATGATTAAGAATACTTACAAGGTCACCTCTCTCACTGAAATTTGTTGTCAGGATTGGTTCTCGACTATACTCACTATCAAAAAATTTCATAACTTGATTTTTTTGAAATAATTTGTTATGTAATTAAATGTTAAAAAATAGACGATAACGACATGTCAGGATTTTTTTTGAATGTCAATTCAATGACAATATATCTCACAAAACATTGTAGATAACATGAGTTTTTTTTTTAATTCAAAATGTTCATTGGGATTTTTTAATATTATAGATATTAATTAAAAAACCAAATTATTTCAAATACTAAATGATTAAAACAAAAAAACCAACATGAGATTGCGAATTAACCCATGAAGCCAAGCTTTACAATTTATGATTTTAACGGTAATATAGCAATAACAATATGCTTTGAAGAGTGAAATATTTTTTTATATAAAAAAACCTCAACTCAAGTTAAGTGTTGTTTCGCAGTATTTTTTTAGCTATAATAAAATTAAACTTGGGTTAATTTTCTAATTCGCAACTAGTGAAATCGCAGACATGGGTTCAATTAAAAAATTTAATTCTCAACCAATTTAATATTAAAAGATAAAATTGAAAAAAAAAGTTCTCAAGTTAAAAAACTTACCAATTTTTTTTTAAAAAAATGCAATAAAAAGAAATGACATCAAATCTGAAAGAAGAAAAAAAATGGAGGGTGAAATTGAAAGAAAAAAATAAAAAAAAATATCTCAAATAAAAAAAACATAAATCAAAAGGATGGGACCGAATCTAAAAGAGTGAAAAAAATAAAGGAAGATGAAATTGAAAAAAATTCAATTTTAGAAATTAATTAAACTAAAGCAATAGGAATTAAAAAAATAAGGGATGAAATCAAAAGAAAATAAACTTAAAGGGATTATATGCAAATTTAGAGGGCCGGGTATGGATTTATAAGTGGAAGAGAAAAGAAAAAAAATAAAGTTAGCGCCTCACTGGAAATCTAGCCACCATATATGCCTAACAAGGAGGAAAAGAAGGCCAAGATTAATTGAATTACACTGTAGAACAAATTTTTTGACCACCAGAGTCAGCCACACACGTCACCAAAATGTAATGAAGCGACTAGTGCATACAATACACGCATCAATAGTTTTTTTGTTGTTTTTTTATGAAAATATCACTTTGCCTTTATAATCAAATAGTTATTACAAAAAAACCTTCATGAATTGATGAATAAGCCCCTGTAGCAAAGCTATTGAAAAAAAGATTCTAAGGGCAAGTCACTATTCTATAGCAAAAAAAAATATAAAATATATAAAAAAACCCTATAACATAGCTAAGTGTGTGTTTTTTTTACGATAAAGTACTTTCACTATTTCAAAAATAGAGAAAAGACCAACATGTCTCTCACATAATTATAGAATAACAAATAGACCAAGCAAAAAACCCATTTTATCCTTGGGACACAATATTGCATGATTTTTTTAATGACAAAACCATCAATTCACTATTACAATTCATGGTAAATCAAGACATGTGTAAAGTATTTTTCCCAAATATTTTAGGTTTTTGTAATATATTATTAATTATTTTTTTTGGTTTATTTAAAAAAAATAAATTGAAATTTATTATCCACTAAAAATAATAATAATAAAAATATCTTCACGTAGAATTTATATTTTCTATTTACATTATCTTTATTTTTTAAAAAATAAACTTAGAAAACAATCAATAAGATAATAGTAGTTGCTTCGTGCTTACCATGAAGGTGGAGGAATTGGAACATCACTTCCACTAGCTTAATTGTATCTGTATCCTTTGTGTGTTGGACACTTGGACTTTACTATGATTATGTAGTATATATTTATTTTCGTTGTTGTATTTGTTTTTAGTGATAGAACTCATCACTAAAACCAAAATATACATCAACAAAATTATAAAATTATTATTTTTAATCTTATATTATTTTTTATTTTAAAGAATTATACCACACAACAAATAAAAACGAAAAAAACAAAAACACCCGCAGTCTTGCAGATCCACGGATCCTGCTGCTCTCTAGAAAATTACTATGAAGTACCTTGAATCATGAAAAGAAACATCTAAAAACAAATAAAGCAGAAGTAGGAGATGAATAAAATATTCTTCAAGCTCCCTTTCCGTGGCAGGCAATGAGTAGAACCTAGAAACACAGGGGGTAGTACTGCTTTATCATACTGTTTAACCTTTTGATTTCGAACAGCTGTGATTAATGCGAATAATAGTTGAATTTTAGTAGATATTGAAGAGGTGGTGGTTAGTATTTAAAAGAATAATAATTAACTCAATATCCTCTACAATAAAGAAATAATTTGGCCATCACAATAAAGTTTTTAAGTACCTTTTATGTGAGATATAAATATTACCAATCAACTTATGATTATAAATTTGAAATCTGACCTAATTTCACGGGTCGATATAAAAATTAATTAATTCAAAATTAAAACTGAATTAGATTTAAAAAATAAAAAAAGTTATAACTGGTGCAACCTAGTTGACTCGGCTGGTTGACTTGGTGACCCGATAAAACCTGGTTAAAAATCTGGTTGTAACATGTTTATTATTTTTTTATTTTTTATTAAAATAATATCATTTTAATTTATAAAAAAATAAAATTAATGTAGATGACTAGAAAAAAATCTATAACCTATGCTTTCAGCTGGATCGACTACCAGGCCGGATCAAAACTATGCTTATGATGTCTTCATGTCCAAATACATGCAAATATTGTTGAACCAAAATCCTATTAATAAGAATGGATATCCACGTGTCCATGGAAATTGAGATTCTTGATAGATCTCCAAATTCCTCCAATCATTTGATTGGTGGTTTCCACGTGTGTTTTCTCTGTCGGATCCATCAATCAACAATTAATGAATTTGAGGCATGTGAATTTCGAAGTACTTATATAATCCTAAAATATTTAGGTGAAAACTAGTTTACTCGCTATTGTTATGTCGCGGTTCCTCAAAATATTTCCAGTGTGAAATAAAAAGTTTAAAATAGAAAAAAATTGTATGATATTATTATTAAATTTAACTTATTTAATTAATTTTTAAAATTTTATGGTTTAATTCATTATCTAGCCTGTGTTTAAAATTAACTCACTTAAAACTTATACTAACAAGATTTATCTGACTTGATAGATTCTAAAATAATCTAGATAATCGGTAAACAACATGATTTCATTTAAAAAAAATTTAAGATGATGTTTTTTTTTAATATTTAAACAATAAAATATAGGATCAACTTAGGCTTCATGGTTTAACCTGTCAAATCTGCAACCTGAATGATGGATTCCATAAAGTTTAACAACTTTATCATTTTAAAAAATATTTTCACTTAATGATATGAAAAAATAAAAATAGACACTAAAAAAATTAAACACTAATCAAATACCGGGATGTTTGTTTGAGATTGAGATAACCTCATAAAAAACAAATCGAAATAAAATATGAAGACCAACTCAAAATCAATTAAATGATGAAGGATGAAATTAAAAAAAAAAGATAAAAAAATGATTCAATTTAAAGAAAAAAAACGATGGACCCAACAGGTCAACCTTGAAATCTTTCAACCCGACTCTTTACCTATCATGAGTTTAGAATGAACTTGCGTAGTGATTGTTTTAACGTAACCCTGTCAAGTTGATGGGCACATAGACAACTTAAACAATTAGTAAAGAGTATGGTTTGACTTAAAAAAAAAAAACTAAAGATGACATCTTTTGTTTTCATATCAAAACTAAGATATGTTGGATTAACACAGACTTTACCATTTAATTCATCAAATCCATGATTCGGACCGTGAACTCTACTAGCTTAACAAGAAAAATTTAACTATTTTATATTTAATGAAATGATAATAAAAATAGACGTTCAAAACATTAAACATCAACTAAATATGAAGATGTTTGTTTGAGATTGTGATAATTTAATACAAAGTAAAAAAAATGAATAACAATGTAAAATCAAAGAAATATTAAAAGATTATATTGAAAAAAAAATAATTGAAAAAAAGAAAATCCTATTTTTGTTTGAGATTGCAGTAATTTAATAGAAAATAAAAATAATAAATTAAAAAAATAATATAAAATGAAAGAATTTTTAAAAAATAAAATTTTAAAAATAAATAAATAAAAGGACAGATGACTCCGAACAGTGAAGGGTTTTATACCAGTTGTGTTTTTAGTAAAAGGGGACAATGAAGCTACTTATAGAGTTCCGGGCCCAAGTAGAGAGTAGTACCCAAGTTCTGGGCCCAGCACTTTTCAAGTAATTAAAAAACAATAGAGTTGACAGTCATAAGGACTGTCCAGGCCTAATCTGG
>Ga0325400_1004860_pt1 | contig 12532 bp, 11 predicted proteins | sample PopdelMetagenome_2_FD_205662 | JGI IMG/M metagenome (GOLD analysis project Ga0325400, IMG submission 205662) | Populus deltoides microbial communities from Bellville, Georgia, United States - Xylem-PdKOR-R1 | ecosystem: Host-associated > Plants > Phyllosphere > Stem > Wood/Secondary xylem...
GTATATTTTTTTACTTGTATATCTTAAATAGATAATTATAAATTTATAAATAATTATTTCTATTTTTAGTTTTAATCTATTTTGAGAAAATATTTTTACAACGTTCTTTTAGAACTGTATTTTTTTTATATAATTATTAGATTATATGGCTTAAAATTTAGAAATCCAATAATATAAAAATCTCGAGTGGTCAAATATTTGCTCTTTTATAATTTGTACTTTGTAGGTTAAAACGGTGCAACTCTACTACCATCTTATCTTTCTTATTTAAGTTCATTGGCTGGGAGCCATTAATATCTGCAGGTTGCTGTACTGGAAACCTATAGCAAGTTGTACTAATGATCTTCGACGTCTGATTCAAGATAGCCCTTTTAGGGCAACACATAAACTTGCTAATCTTGCATAGCAGTACTTTTTCCTTGTTTTGCCCTATGAAATGAAATGTGAACTTCTGTAACTCGGTGCTTTCTGCCACTGAGAACCACACATCATGGATGTGCAATGGAGGAGGCAACTGGGTAGCGTACCTCTTCTGCTTTATGCATCAGCTATGATGTGGTTGATTAAGACTTGATAGAATAACGTACTTTTTTTCTTTTTCAAAAGATAGAGAAGAAACAGTAGACTTTTAGCTTAAAACAGATATTGTGAAGTCGTGACCTATAAAAAGCTTGAAGAACTGCCTATGGGCTATATGGTATGTGTTCATTTTGTGTTTATCCCTGTTTCCTAGTGGTGGCCAACTGTCTATTTGTTCATGTAGATGCTTACTAGTAACATACCGACATGTGATTTATCAAGTCCTCAGGCACTAGCAGCAATTGTCTCCTTAGTATTATGATAGCGTTTTGTTTTTGCCATCATGTTTTGAAATAATTATGTGTTTAGTAGGGTGATAGCGTTTTGTTTTTGTCCTTATAATTTGAAAAAAAAACTATAATGTGTAAATATCAAGGGCTGAATGAAACTTGAAAATCACTTTGATTTGTTCTATAAAACTTTTACAATGAATTTAATTTAGGCAAATTGATAGAAAATGTGGATTTTTGCTGACAGGATGCGACTTTTAAATCTATACCAGCAAGAAAACCCCAACCTCAAAGATTTTGCATCTGCAGCCGGCTCATCAAGGATTAGTGAGAAAATGGGAATTATCGAAGGAGATATATCATTCAAGTTTGAAATAATTTTGGACCTAATCTCAGAATGATTTTCATAGCTGCCCTAAGAAGTCTAAAAGGCACTTTCCTCCAACATGTCCTCACTGCCACTCCACTCAACTGCTATGTTCAAGTAAAAACAAGATAGTCCAACCATGCTATCAAGGTCCTTTAGCCCATAAGCTTTCACTTGCCGAACTTCTCTAGTCCCTGACTCGAAAATCTCCACCGTTTTCCAAGTTATAAAGACTCCATGCATTCGTCTGTCAAAGATCTTCTTATCTTTCATAAGCTCGGTTGGTTTACCTGTCTCGCTCTCTTCCAACACTCTCCTTCTCAAAATGAAGAATTTTTCGTACCTGTCCTTTCCCCCCTCTACTTCGAAAACCAAACTATCACCTCCAGTCCCTGCTATTCGAGGGAAACACAAACCTGTATCAGATAAAGCTGACTGCAGGAAAAATCCTGACTATGCACAGTGCAGGATTGAAAAGGAGCTAAAACGTGGATTAAAGGACCCTCCCATCAATTGCTCGTATGGACCTATTAGAGACAACATATTCCAATGGGAAGGGGCCATTATAGGGCCTTCGGATACACCATTCGAAGATGGCGTCTTCTTTCTTTCGATCGACTTTACTGCAGAATACCCTTTTGTCCCTCCAAGGATCAAGTTCAAAACTAAGGTATAGCCTCGTCATTTACTGCTCTATCAATCATGTCCATACGGCCTAATAGTTTTAACCTGCTTTGATTGAGAAGTTCACGTGTTGTGGCCAAAAAGGGCTCGTGGGAAGATTTCCAAAATTCATACTTGAACATTTTAGAGTCGCAGAATGATTTTGATACTCTTTACATGCCATGCCAGGTATTTCATCCAAACATCAGTCAAGATGGAACTATATGTGTGGACATTCTTGGATCCCAATGGACCCCTGCACTGACCATTGAGAATCTGTTGCTCTCCATTTGCTCATTGCTTCCAGACCCAAATCCTGAAGATCCAACAAGTCCTGTTTGCAAACTTTACAGGACTAACAGAGAGGCTTACAACAAGAAAGCAAGAAAATGGACTAAGATGTATGCTATTGGCTGAACTAGTAATCATCTCCTTTAGTTTCGCTCATTCATATTGATAATTTGTGTTGAAATGATGTAAATTCACTATGGTTCATTACGATATACTTGACTGGCTCCTTTAGCCATGGTAATTTTATATTATTTTTTATGGATAAAGATGGTATAGATCCTTGTATGTCAACGAGAATATTTTATGTAGATGCCTATGTATATTCTGTTGTATTTTCTTTAGGTTTTCTGCTTCGATGTTATGTTATGTTATGCTATGCTGAAATTTGATTTTCTGTGATGGAACCTAAGGAAATCAAGCAAAGAGGCATCCAGGCCACGGTGAAAGGATTTCAGTGAAACAGTCATTGATCAAATGGTTAGCAGGTGTACTTAACTTTGGATGTTCATGTATTACAGTGGTTATCAAACTTTGGATGTTCATGTATTACAGTGGTTATCGAGGGAGAATTGCCCACTTGCCCATAAAAAAATAAATAGAGAGTAGAACTTCTATGGAATAAGTATTAAAGTTCAGGAATTATTTATTTAGAATATTGTTATGCAAACCCAATAAAACAAAAAGCAAGAGACATGATAAAATGAAAAATGAGACATATAAAAATTTACGTGTTCACCTAAATTTAGCTATATTTATGGGCAAATATAAAAAGATTTTACCAAGTAATATAGGAATTACAACCTCTCTATTAATAAGAGAAAATTCCTCACAACTTTGTGGGATCACTTTCCTTCTTACTCTCCTCTTCTTTCTCTCTTGTGGTGCATCTTAAAGCTTGGAGGCACTGTCTATTTATAGGCAGGCATCCATGCCTTTGTCTTGCAAAAGACATGAGGCATTAATTGGTGCTGCAAGTAGCACTGAAATGGTGCCTAACATTGTTGACTTAGGCAACACTAATTAATGCCCAACTGACTTTATATTCTCCCACTTGAAGACTTTAATGATTTAATCAGGCCTTCACACTTGATCATCTATGATTCTTATATCCTTTTTATACTTGTCATCTTCATGTTGCTTACGTTTCTACTAGGCCATAAGAGGATCTGCACCATATGTACTTGTCAGTGTTGACTGGTTTGGTCAGAACATCTGTTAGGTTTTTCTTCGTGTGAATCTTCTGAAAATCCACACTTCCATCTTTCACCACTTCGCGAACAAAGTGTTACTAAACATCTATGTGTTTTGTTCTTGAATCAAACGCTGGATTCCTTGCAATAAGCAAGACACTCTGACTATTATAATACAAAGGAATCTTCTCTTATTTGTGCCCGAGCTTCTCCATAAGTTTCCTCATCCATGTTGCTTTTTTACAAACTTGTGTAGCTACCATGCACTTAGCTTCTGTTGTGGATAACGCTACAACCGTATGAAGTTTAGAGACCCAGCTGATAGCTCTTCTTGTAATTGTGAACACATAACCTGTAGTGGATTTTCTTTTCTCAAGGTCACCAACAAAATCTGAATCAACATAACCTATGACAATAGATTCTGATCCTCCATAACATAATGTGGCATCTGAGGTACCCTTAATGTATCTTAAGATCCTCTTAATAGTATTCTAATGCTCTTTACCAGGATTTGTCATGTATCGACTAACTGCTCTCACTACTTATGCAATGTCTAGTCTTGTACATATCATGGCAAACATTAAACTTATCACTACTAATGCATACAATACTCGAGATATCTTCATCCTCTCTGCTCCATTGCTATGAGACATACTTGAGGATAATTTGAAGTTAATAAGAAGTGGGGTGGAAATTGACATACAATCTTGCATGTTGAAGCGTTGCAAGATTTTCTTCAAATAATTCTTCTAAGAAAGCCAAATCTTCCCTTTACTTCTATCTCGGTGAATTTGCATCCCTAGAATCTTGTTTGTTGGTCCCAAGTCCTTCATATTAAACTCCCTAGCCAATTGTGCCTTCAATTATTCGACTCAATCTTTGTTGGGGCCTATTACCAACATGTCAACCACGTACAATAACAGAATGATGAAATCATCATCTTTTTTTAAACCTTTTGTAATACGTACAATGGTCTAAACTGAGTCTGTTGTACCCAAGACTAATTATGAAGGAATCAAATCTCTTGTACCAACACCTTAGCACTTGTTTGAGACCATATAGAGATTTGTTCAACCTGCAAACCAAGTTCTCCTTACCTGTTTCAGCAAAATCTTCTGGTTGAAGCATATAAATTTCTTATTCAAGTTCTTCATGAAGAAATGCAGTTTTTACATCTAATTGCTCTAAGTGAAGATCAAATATAGCACACATCGCCAATACTACTTTGATTGTAGTAAGTCGTACCACCAGAGAAAATATTTCATTGAAGTCTATTCTTTTTTTCTGAGCATATCTTTTCACCACAAATCTTGTACGATACTTCTCCACTTGATCATTGTCATCACACTTTATCTTGTAAACTCATTTTTTGCCAATGGCCTTCCTTTCTTATGGTAGCAGAACATGATCCCAAGTGTTATTCTTGTGTAGAGCTTCAATCTCCTCTTGCATTGCTGTCATCCACATAGATACATTTATGCTTTTTATAGCCTCATAGAAATTTGATGACTCTTTATCCTATGTTAGAAGACAGTATGCAATGTTGCTCGCCGTAACAAATTCTAAGTGTCAGGTCGGTGGTCTTCTTTCATGAGATGACTGTCGAACTTTAGGAGTTTCAGACTCTATCTATTCTTGTTCTTCATGCTCTAGTGCAGCTTCAAAAAAGTATGATTCTAAGTATTTTCTATCTAAACTGTTATAGTCTCCTTTAAAATGCTATTATTTTCTTCCATTTGCATTTTATCTTCTACAACTATGACATCTTTGCTAATGACTAACTTGTGGGTAGTGGGATCCCATAAGTGATACCTCTTCACTCCATCAGCATATCCCAAGAATATATATTTTTTGGATTTTGAATCCAGCTTGCTAATTTCTTGAGTATTGTACATCATGTACACAAGACTTCCAAATATATGCAATCGAGAATAATCAGTTGACTTCCTAGTCCATATCTCCATCGATATCTTCAACTCAATTGCAGTTGATGGAGATCAATTTATCACATAATAAGCGGTTTTGACTACTTTTGTCCAGAATGGCTTTTTAAGACCCGTAGCTTTCAACATTGCTCTTGTTCTTTTTAATAAAGCTTTATTCATCCACTATGCCGCTCTATTTTGTTGTGGAGTGTATGCTGTTGTGAACTGCCTTTTGATACCTTCATGTTGACAGATGTTTATCAAATTCATCACTAGTAGTCTGGTATATTCTTCTCCATTATCAGTCCTCCAACACTTGATCTTCTTTTCAAATTTAAGTTCTACCCACGCTTTGAAGGTTTTAAAGACTGCAAGCACATCTGCCTTTCTTTTAATTGGATACACCCAACATCTCTTGGAGAAGTCATCTATAAATGATACAAAGTATCTTTCTCCTCCCAAGGATACAACCGGTGCTTGCCAAACATCAGAGTGAATCAGGTCTAAAATGCATTTGCTCTTAGTTGTTGATGTGCCAAACTTTAACCTGTGTTGTTTACTTGTAACACGATGCGCACAAAAGGGTAAAGAAACCTTTATAAGCCCAGGAAGTAACTTCTGATCAGAGAGATTTTCAAGCTTTTCTCTAACATATGACCTGGTTTTTTATGCCACATCATCGTCTTCTCTTCTACAGGATTGGCTGATGCAATTGACGTCTTTGCCTCACAATGTGTTTCACCCATTAGCACAAACAAGTTTGCAACTATCTTTCTTGCCTTCAAAACCACGAGCGCTCCTTTGACAATTTTCATGATTCCATTGTCTATTCGAATCTTACAGCCAAGACTATTAAATTGTTCCATAGATAAAAGATTCTTCTTGAAGCCTTTTACATGTCGTACTTTTGAAATAATACGAATTGAGCCATCATACATCTTCAATTTGATGGTGCCAATGCCAGCAATTTCTAAAGCATAATCATTACCCATAAACATTAAGCCTTTAGAGATGGGTTCATATGTCACGTTGCTCCTGAATCCATTAACCAAACCTCAACGAGCTTTTTTCTACCCTTTTTAAACCAACAATCGCTTTTGAAGTGTCATTTATACTACAGTTGTAGCATTTCACAATCTTCTTACTTCTTGATTTGGACCTCCCTTGCATTTGACTCCCACTAGAGCCACACTATATTGATCTTCCTCTTGACATCAACAACGCCTCTACTTGGTTTGAACTATTTTTGTCTTTTTTTCCGTCTATTTTCTTCTTCTAAGATAACGGCTACAACATCATCAAATGCTAAATAGTCTAAGAGGATATTATTGGTCAAATTGATAATGAGTTGATCATACGAATCAGGAATACTTTGAAGTAGATGCTCTACACGTTCATTTTCCTCTATTTGTTTACCCAACGTAGTGAATTGTGAAAATATAGTTCTTATTGTGTTGATGTGGTCAATTACCGACGTGGTTTCTGCCATTTGAAGGGTATAAAGTCTTCGATTCAAAAAAATCTTATTGTGCAAAGACTTGGACTCATACAACTTTGTCAGAGTATCCCATATCTCCTTATCCGTTTTCTTATCCGCCACACTTGATAATAATTCATCAGCTAATGCTAAATGTATGTTAGCAATATCATTGCCATTCATCTCATTTCATTTTACATTATCAATGATCTCCGCTAGCCTATCTCCAATTACTGCCAAGCAATTGTCTTTCTTTAAAACTGCCTTAATTCTTATTTTCTATAGTGAGAAATTTCTCCTCTTGAACCTCATAATCTCGTACCTTGCTGTCATTTTATTCACCGTGATCTATTCAGCTATCACCGTTTCACTAACCTGTAGTAAATACGGAAATAGTATCATGTGAATAATACTTCACTAAGTAAGTTCCTAGAAAAGATTGGAGGGGTCACAAACGGTCCCTTTAAAACTCAATCTCCTTAGACAGAACTTCATAGGCTGTAATGTTTTGAATTAAAAGAGTTAGGAAAAGGCAATAAAGCCCTTGAAGGCTTATATGTAGGAATAAATGAATGAAGGGTATTGTAGTAATTCAACAAACTTGATAAATATAAATAGAAAGAAGAAAAACAAAAGAAGAGATCTTAATATTTGAGAGAGAAGGGAGAAAGAAGAAGAAGAAGAAGAGGAGAAAAGAGAGAAATTAGAAGGGAAATAAAAAGGAGTTGAAGAAATAAATTTAAAGGTAAGATTTAGGTTGTTAAATGTATAAATGTATGTTAATTGAACTTTAATTTCAGTTTTGATGAATGTTAGGGTTTTGAAAATTTGTTTTTTGAGTTTGATTGATGAGTTAATTTGAATGTTATAGGGTTAATTGTTGTAGGTATTTGATTATTTGGTTGATTTTGAGAGATTGAATTGAAAGATGATGATTTTGAGTTATGATTTTGTTTGAATGGTGAATTTGTGTTAGAAATAAGGAAAGAACAGTGGGTTTTCTGTTGAAATTCTGGGTTGGAGGTTGAAGATGACAAAAATTCAATTTGATCCCTCAATTTGTGGAAATTACAGTTTAGTCCCCAAACTTTGGAGAATTTACATATTGGTCCTTGGAGCCTATTCCAAGATTCTGAACAGAATAAAGGATGAATTATGGGCAGAATTCTTGTATAGTTATGAAATTTTAACACTTTCAATTTAGTCCTCCAATTTGACAAAAATTACAATTTGACCCTAAAAATTTGGTAAAATTCCAGAATAGTCCCTGGAGTATAATGAGATATTCTGGAAAGAATTGAGGATTAATTGTGGTCATAATTTCAGTATAGTAATGAATTTATGACAATTTTAGTTTGGTCCTTCACTTTGACAAAAGTTACAATTTGACCCTTAAAAATAGGATAAATTATAGATTGGTTTCTAGCTGTAATATTAAATTTTACAGATTGCTTTGATGAATAATTGAGGGTTATTTAGTGAATTATTACTAATTTTATTATTTGTTTTATTATGGATTAGATTTCGGGAAAACCGTTAAATGTAGGGTTTTTAAGAAAAATAACTAGTTAGTTCAAAAACATATAGGGTTATGGAATATACCCTTAGATAAGTGTATTAAATAGGTTATATATTCTTTTGAGTCATTCTTGAATATGTCTCCTTTATATTCAGATAATCCTGATATTCTACCGGCGGGACGTCAATAGGATTTTCTTCGGTGTCTGCTTTTGAATTCTGTTTGCTTTCGAGTCAGGTGAGTGGATAATTTTTCATATGCATGAGAAATATTATAAATATTTGATTTTTTAATATGAATTGGATCATGCTTCTTGATAATATATATGTTGATTATTATCCTTCTTTTGATAAAGCATGATCAATTATTGAATCTGAATTATTGATATGAACCAGTATATATATTCCGAATTGACTTCTGAATTGATAGCTCCTCATTTGATTGATGTCATGAGTTGAGCCTTGAGATATGAATATGTCTGTTTGATTATGAACCTGTGGTATGTCAGTCAGAATATCCATGCTAACAGGGTAGTGTTAGTCTTTGTGCACATCGTATCTGAACCCTGGTTGGTCGGGGGAGTCACCAACCTGTGTGGACTAATCATCCCATAGTACGGAGCCTCATGCTCACTGCATTTTGATTTTCTGACGAGTTTTACCATATGATCTTCTTGTTATGGCTAATTTGAGAAACATTTCTAATAGAACCTAAAGCCATACTTGTATATATATTTCTCATTGTTGTATTACCTCGTGTGTGTATATTGAACGTTATCTACTCACTGAGTTGTTGAACTCACTATCTCATTATTTATCTTTTCAAGCTTCTAGCTTGATAGCAGGTCACTTTGTTGAACCTTCCGAACCTGCTCTTTTTTTTGTTGTAATTTGTACCTTTCTTTTATGTCTAGTTAGTGCTCTAAAACTATGAAATTATATTAACTCTTGTATTAAGACAATGAAATTTTATTATGAAATTAGTTTGTTGTTAATGCTGCGTTAAACTCTGATTGAGTTAGGAGAAGTTTATGTGTAAGTTTGGGTTCGCATAGGTATGGAACCTTGGAGGGAAACCTTGCCTATGTGCCAGTCATCGATCCGAGAATCGGGTCGTGACATAGGCTGTATTTATTCACCGCACTGACTTTTTTTATACGCCAACAATAACGTATATGAACAGTACCATATGGATGAATAGTGTTGTATAGGTGAACGGTGTTGTAGACGTGAATAGTAACCGTATACACGAATAACTTTTGTGTGTTAACAACATCAACCCGAAGGCTCTAATACCATTGTTAGGATACTGGCATACAAAGCCGACAAGCTAAAAGGCAAGGGACATGATAAAATGAGAAATGAAACATGCAAGAATTTACGTGGTTCACCTAAATTCAGCTACATCCACGGGCAAGTATAGAAGGATTTTACTGAGTAATGTGACTCTACTAATAGGAGAACAATTGAGAATCTCTCTATTAATAGGATAAAATATCTCATCTACTCTCTTACTAATTCCTCACAACTTTGTGGGATCACTTTCCTTCTTACTCTTCTCTTCTTTCTTTTTTGTGGTGCATCTTAAGGCTTTGATGCACTGCCTATTTATAGACAAGCATCTATGCCTTTGTCTTGCAAAAGACACGAGGCATTAATTGGTGCTGCAAGTAGCACCAAATTGGTGCCTAACATTGTTGACTTAGGCAACACCAATTAATGCCCAGCTGACTTTACACTATTTTAAACTTTGAAGAGGTCGTGGCTCTCGCCTGCCCCCTAGTTCCGCCATTGTTCGGACATAAGCAAATAAAAAATTCAAATTTAAAATCTTTTGAGAGAAAGATAATACTAATACTAATTCCTTTCGTCGGAGAATATGATTTTGAGATATTATAGATATGTAGAACCTATTGAAGAGACATACAAATTAACTGAGGATCCTTATTCAGAAACAATGAGAAATCAAATATTTTTCTGACTTGTTTTCCTGTTCTCCTAACTCTTTATATACATAGATAGTTAAATATTGATAATTCTGACACACACATCTAACAATCTAGTGTAAATTTTAGAGTAAAATCCACCAAATAAACTTCAAAAGATAAGTTGCAAATAAGATGCTATAAAAATAAATTAGTAGTTATTAAATTGGGAATAGATTACTCAATACAAGATTTAAAATTTTTTAATGATAGCTAAATTCAATTATCAAATTCAATCTAAGAAATATGACTACCATTCACTACTAAAAAATTAACAGATACAAACAAAAACCACGATGAATGTTTTTCGTTGGTATATGAATTTTTTTGACCAAATATGCCTTTATAGTATCCATCAGAAAATACCGACGAAAATATATGTTGAAATATCCACTCGTTATATACCGAGGTAGTTACAATAGAAAAATAATGAATGAAAAAAAAAGATAAAAAGTATTATGACGTGTCATTTTTATAGACATAATTACCATTTAAATCAACTTGTTAAATTCATTGGTAAATTCATTTGTAATATTTAATTTATGATAATCTAGCAACAAAAACTATTTTACATTGATGGAAAGTAAAATAGAAAGGATATCACCGGCAAATTAAGTTTGTCGATATATTTCAGAGAGCATTAAAACATTTCATCTCTCAATTGCACTGTTTATTATGTTCAATACATAAGATATCATTGACAGATTAAGTCTGTTAGTATATTTCAGAGAGCATTACAACTGTTCCCTTTTCTCAGTCTTTGTTTATTGTGTTCAATACAGAGGGTTTCACTGATGAATTAAGTCTGTCAGTATATTTCAGAGAGCATTAGAATTGTTCCCTTCTCTTAATCATTGTTCGTTGTGTTCAATATAAAGGGTATTACCAACATATGAAGTCCGTCAATCTATTATAAAGAGAATTGAAATTGTTCCCTTCTCCTAGGTCATTGTTTATCGTGTTCAATACAGAGGGTATCACCGATGGAAAGTCTGGTAATATTTGGCTGGTTTCTGAAAATTTTAATCAAATTGAAAATTTCAATTAGACTTTACATACGAGATTACCAATATTAAAATTTAATTTTCCAACAGGAAAGTGGTTGGTAATTATTTGGGTATGCATATGAGATTACCAACAGATTGTAGTTGTCGGTATATTCCAGAGAGCATTGGAACTGCTTACTTCTCCATGATATTGTACATTGTGTTCAATTCATATGGTCTCATCTATGGATTAAGACCGTTGATATATTCCAAAGAGCAATGAAAATGTTCACTTTTCGATGTCACTTTTAATTATTGTTCATTACATACATACTCTCCAATGAAATGAAATATCATCAGTGATATTTGGGTGGCTGTTGAATTTTTTTGATAAAATTAAAAATTTTAATTAGATATTACAAATGGAAACTCATACTGAAATATTAAAAATATTAATATTTAATGTTTTATCAATAAACTATCAATAAAACTGTTGGTAAAAAACCCCAAATTAAATATCAAAAACCCTAAAATCACCAAAGACGCGCTTCTCTCTTCCTTTGCATTTCTCTCTCTTTCTTTCTCTTCTATCACTTCTTCTGAATCCTTTTCTCCTCCACCCGTGCCAGGTATGCCCTTCTCTTCTCTTCTTATTTTCTCTTCTCATTTTTCTTTTCTTATTTTTTATTAGTCAACGTCTCTCTCCTATTTTAATGTTACTTAATTTTTTCTCTCCTGAGCTGAAATTCACAACAAAAGTAAGGTAAGAATTTTTCTATTATTTTTTTGACATTTGTTTTGCATTATTTATTTTGTAATTTTTTTGTTCTTAATAATTGTATGAAATGAATGTAATTGTTGAAATTTTTTTCATATGAGAACATTTTGTTGAATTTTAGTTTTTTATTATTATTACTTTGAATTTTTGTAAATTAAGATTCAATTGGTTTTAAATCGCTAAAACCGTTAAATTTTACAGTCGATGTTATCTTCACACAAGGAAGTTTCGAAAATGGATCAACGAATTATGCATCATGGAGATAAGTGTTGGAAAGACAGCAAAGTTAGTCTTGAATTGCTACAAAAACTTTATCCCTTTAGAGTATTAATTTTTACTTTTCTGAGGAACTTGGCCCCGCAAGTCTTCGGTCCAGGATCTGCTGCTGCTTGTTGCCTCCTTCGAAAGTTCTCCTCTTGCATATATATGGCTTTACCCTTTTTTGCCACCCATTAATCTGTCCCTTAAACGCATTTTTTCACTTCAACACGCTTCAGATTTCGGACATCAGCTAAAACTAATGTATGGTGTGAGCTTATGTTA
>Ga0325400_1004862_pt1 | contig 12532 bp, 8 predicted proteins | sample PopdelMetagenome_2_FD_205662 | JGI IMG/M metagenome (GOLD analysis project Ga0325400, IMG submission 205662) | Populus deltoides microbial communities from Bellville, Georgia, United States - Xylem-PdKOR-R1 | ecosystem: Host-associated > Plants > Phyllosphere > Stem > Wood/Secondary xylem...
CCGCTGGTGGCAGCTCCTGTCCAGGGCCCTGTTCCACACCGAGATCCAGGGCCGGCGGTACACCGTCGACGCGCCGCACTGGAAGCAGATGACGGACGAGGACGGCAAGGCCAGCGCGTACCTCTACCGGGACGGCGAGCACGTCGGGACGTCCAAGCTGCCCGCGTCCTTCCCCGTCCCCGGCGGCACCCTCGAGGTGCAGAACTCGACCTTCGGCCTCAAGCGCTGCCACTACGTGCGCGAGGACGGCACCGAACGTCAGCTGGACCCCGACCCGCGCTCGGCCGAAGGACGCCGGGCGAGGTTCGGGCAGGACCACCCCGTCGCCGGGCGCGTCGTGGGAGCGCTGTCGGTCCTGGTGCTGCTGGTCGCGGTGATCCCGTTGCTGCTGCAGATCGGCGCCCAGGTCAGCCAGATTCCGCCGATCGCCGAGAACGTGGGCTCGTTCGCCTCACCCGTCGAGCTGTCGTTCTGGGGCAACGCCGCGCTCGCCGTCGCCGCAGCCGTGGCCAGCACCGAGCGGGCGTTGCGCCTGCGCTACAACGCGTTCCTGGACGGGGCGGCCAACTGAGCCAGCTGCTGACGTCCCTGTCCGACGGGCGGGTGGGCGTGGTGTCGGGAACCTGCAGCGACGCGTGCAGACGGGACGCGAACGCCGGGGCCTCGGCCGGCGATCCCGTACCGACGACGGGCTCGCCCCCGGTCGTCGGGGCAGGTCGCCGGAGAGCCGCTGCACCTCGAGCGGTCGCGTGCGGCCAGTTCCACGAGGCGGGACGGCAGTTCGGCGAAGGAGGGGACGTCGAACCGCCGTGTCACGACCGCGTCGTGGAGGAACACCTGCGGGCACCTCCCGGCGGCAGGCCCTCGAACTCCGGCGCCCGCCGCCGGGGCCGGTCGCCCGGGCCAGGGGAGTCCCGTCGAGGGCAAACAGCCGACGCGGGTACCGGTTCCGCCGGAATCGACGGCGATGACGTACTCGGGACTCCTTCGGCTCACCACTGTGATGTCAGTGACCCGTGTGGCGCCCTCGTGATCACAGGAACGGTGGGTAGGGTCACGGATCGTGTCGCCCCTGGTCCGCATCGCGACGCGGACCTACCCACCGGACGTGGGGGCCGCGCCGTTCCGCCTGCGCGCCCTGGCCCGGGAACTCGTCACCCGCGGCTACGAGGTCGAGGTCGTCACCGTGGCGGCGTCACAGGAGCACACGGACCCCGGGATCCGCACCCGACGCGCGCCGGTCCTGCGCGACGCCGACGGCAACGTCCGCGGCTACCTGCAGTACCTCTCCTTCGACGTCCCGTTGACCGCTCGACTGCTCACCGGTCGGCGTCCCGACGTCGTCGTGCACGAGCCGCCGCCGACGACGGGGGTCGTCACCCGTCTGACCTCGCGGGTGCGGGGGATCCCGTACGTGTCGTACCTGCCGGACATCTGGTCCCAGGGGGCCGTCGCCGCGGGCGCGCCGAAACCCGTGCTGAAGGGCGTCGAACTCGCCGAGTTCCTGGCCTTGAAGGGGGCCGCCCGGGTTCTGGCCGTCACCGAACCGATGGCCCGTACGGTCATCGCCGGCGGAGTCCGTCCCGAACGGGTCCGCGTCGTCGGCAACGGCGTCGACGTCGAGGTGTTCCGACCCGCTGAAACCGCCCGAGGCGAGGGGCTGCACGCCGTCTACTCCGGCACGATGTCGGAGTGGCAGGGGGCGGAGGTGTTCGTCCGCGGTTTCGCCGAGTTCGTCCGGGACCACCCCGGCGCGAAACTCACCATGGTCGGCGGCGGCGTCGACGTCCCGAGGTTGCGCAACATCGCGCGGGAGGTGTCCGGGGTCGAACTCCCCGGCACGGTTCCCCCCGAACGGGCGGCCGAGCTCCTCGCGGGGGCCGACGTCGCGCTCGCCTCGCTCGTCCCCGGCACCGGGTACGACCTGATGTCGCCGACGAAGATCTTCGCCGCCACCGCCTGCGGAACCCCCGTGCTGTTCGCCGGGGTGGGTTCCGGGGCCGATCTCGTGCGGGAGAACGACCTGGGCTGGGTGGTCGAACACGATCCGGCGGCGGTGACCGACACCCTCCGGGCGGTCCGGAAGCCGGAACCCGGCACCCGGGAACGTCTGCGGCAGTGGGCGATCGCGAACGGTTCGTTGGCCTCCGCCGCCCGCCGAGCGGGCGATGCCGTCGCGGAACTGCTGTGAATCCCGTCGTGAACCCCGTGACGGGCGGAACTCCGGCCGGGGACGCCCTGACCCTGCTCATCGCCGTCGCCTGGGTCCTGGTCCCCGGTGTTCTCGTGCTCGCGGCCGGGGGAGTTCGACGGCTCCCCGTCCTGCTCGGGGCGGCTCCTGCGGTGAGCATCGGCGTCAGCACTCTCGCGGCCTCGGTGACCGGGCTCCTCGACGCCCGTTTCTCCTGGTGGACGGTGCTGGTCGCCACCGCCGTCGCGGCCCTGCTGGGTTTCCTGGTCCGGGGCCGTCGCGCCGAACCCCTCGAGGGTGGATCGCCGCGCGCCCCGCTGATCGCCGCCGGAACTCTGGTGGTCGCGGCCGCCGCGACCACGTGTGAACTGTTCCGGCGGGGCCTCGGGACGTTGGCCACCCCGTCCCAGGAGCACGACGCCATCACCCACACCCTGGTGATCGCGCGCATCCTGAGGACCGGGAACGCCGAACCCTGGGCCGCGCAGGCCCTCGACGTCGTCACCGGAGACCCAGCGCAGTACTACCCGAACGGCTTGCACCAGTGGGCGGCGCTGATCGCCCAGACCCGGGGCGTCGACGCCGTCAGCGGGTTGAACGCCACCAGCGTCGTGGTCCTGGCTGTCGTGCAGACCCTGGGACTGCTCGCGCTGGCCGCCCGCGTCCTGCCCCCGACGTGGCTGCCGGCCGGAGGGGTCGCCGCCGTCGCGGCCTCGCTGGCCTACCAACCGCTGCAGGCCATGCACCACGACTCCGGCGCCCTGCCCAACGCCGCCGCCATCGCCTTCGCCCCCGGCGTCATCGCCCTCCTGCTGCCCCCCGGCCGGGTCACCGGACGGGCCGTCGCCGCCCTGGTCCCCGCGCTGACGCTGGCCTGCGCCGGCGTCGTCACCGTCCACCCCAGCGCCGCCCTCACCGTCGCCGGCGGCTTCCTCGCGTGCTTCCTCGTCACCCTCCTCCTTCCCGCCCCCACGAGGGCGGAAAGTGTGCTCTCCGCGGGGAAGTGGGTGGCTGGCCTCGCCGCGGCGGGGGTGCTCGTCGCGGCGTTGGTGGGCACGGCGCTCGCCCAGGCCGCGTCCTCCGGAGGTGGGTCCTCGTCCCGGTTCGAGCGGGACGTCCCCGTCGAGTCCCTGCCCGACGCGCTGCACCGGATCCTGACCCTGCCGCTGCAGGGCGGACTCGATCCGGCCGACACCCGCTCGCAGTGGTGGATCGCCGCCGCCGTCGTCCTCGGCGCGCTGCTCGCCGGACGCAAGGGCCTGACCGTCCTGCTCACGTGGCTGGTCTGGTCACTGCTGGCCCTCGGCTACCTGCTCGGCTGGCGGGGTTCCGTGCTCGACCTCGTCTGGGACAGTGCCTGGAACTCCTACTACCGCGTCGCCGCCCACGGCAGCTCCTGGGCGTGGTTGCTGGCCGGGGTGGCGGTCGTGCGGATCGCGTCCTTCGCCCGGCGCTCGCAGAACCTGGCCGCGGCGACCCTCGGCGTGGTGCTGCTGGCCGGTTCGGCGACGGAGTCGTTCGGTACCGAGGTCGGCGCGCTCCAGGCGCGGTACGCCGACCCGGAGTACCAGCGCATCGACACGGACGACCTGGCCGCGGCGCGATACCTCGCCGAGCACGTCCACGACGGCGAACGGGTCCTGAACTCCGGCAACGACGGGTCCACCTACGGCTACGTCCTGCACGACGTCCCGATCATGGCGACGACGGCCGTCCCCGGCGCGGCCCAGCCGGAACTGCGCACCCTCCTGCGGGACCTGCGCCAGCTGACGCCCCAGGTGCGGGAGCTGTTGCAGGACAACGACGTCACCTACGTCGTCGTCGACGCCGAAGCGCCCGGCCTGCCGCTGAAGGCGAGCGACGCGCAGTTCTACGGCGTCGACGCGTTCGCGGTCCCCCCGGGCCTGGTCGACCTCGACGGCGTCGACGGTCTGCGACGGGTCTTCACGAGCGGCTCGGTGGGTGTCTGGCAGGTCACGCTCTCGTGACCTGGCACCCTGTGGCGGTGCCATCCATGCCGAAGGTGATCGCCGTCGTCGTCGCCTACGACCGCCGCGACCTCCTCCTGGCCGGGCTCGACGCGCTCGCCGCCCAGACCCGACGCCCCGATCTCGTCGTGGTCGTCGACAACGCCAGCTCCGACGGGTCCGCCGCGGCGGTCTCGACGTGGGCGCGGCAGAACGACCTGCCGCTCGAGCTGGTGGTCCTGCCGCGCAACACCGGGGGAGCGGGCGGTTTCGCGGCAGGGCTGGCCCGCGCGGTGAACCGGCACGCGGCCGACGCCGTCTGGCTCATGGACGACGACACCGTCGCCACCCCGACAGCCCTGGAGAACGCGCTGAAGGCGCTGCAGGACACGGGGTCCGCCGTCGTCGCGAGTCGTGTCGTGTGGACCGACGGTCGTGACCACCCGATGAACACGCCCCGTGAACGCCCGGGCACCAGCCCCGCCGACCGCGCCGCCGCCCGAGGTCACCTCCCGATCCGGTCGGCGAGTTTCGTCGCTCTCCTCGTGGACGCGGACGCCGTGCGCGCGGACGGTCTGCCCGAGGCGGCGTTCTTCCTGTGGAACGACGACTTCGAGTACTCGACCCGACTGCTGCGCCACCGTCGCGGGGTGTGGTGCGCGGACAGCGTCGTGGAACACCGGACGAAGACGTTCGGGTCGACCGACGCCGACCCCGGTGAACGGTTCGTGCTCGAGGTGCGCAACAAGATCTGGACGTTCACCCGGTCCCGGCCGTTGGACGCCCGCGACACCGTTCTGTACGGCGGCGCCACCGTGCGGCGCTGGGCCCGGACGCTGGCGCGGTCGCAGCGTAGGGACGTCCTGGTCAGGGGACTCGTCAGCGGCGTGAGGCAGGGGGTCACCCGTCCTGCCCCGACCGCGGACGTGCTGGCCGACCTCGGCGAGGTCACCGACGACGTCCGCGCCGTGGAAGCCGCCGCGGGCCGAACCCCCCGTGATCATGGACCAGTCCATGATCACGGAGGGGTGGTGGAGGGGTTCTCCGTCCTGCTGCCGGTGTGGGCGGGGGACGACCGGGACCAGTTGGACCGCGCCCTGGCCAGCGTCACCACCGACCAGACGCTGCCACCTGACGAGGTCGTCATCGTCCGCGACGGCCCCGTCCCGGCCGGGCTGCAGGCGTACCTGGACGCGCTCACCCAAGCCCGCGTGGTGGAACTCCCCGAGAACGTCGGCCTGGCCGGCGCCCTGGAAGAAGGGTTGCGGCACTGCACCTTCGACGTCGTGGCCCGGATGGACGCAGACGACGTCAGCCTGCCCGACCGGTTCGCCCGGCAGCTCCCGCTGATCGCCGCCGGTGCGGACCTCGTGGGCTCGGGTCTGCTGGAGATCGGCGCCGACGAGGACGACGTGGTGGGCCGTCGCGTCCCGCCGACGGGCGCGGCGGAGATCGCCCGGTACGCCCGTTTCCACGATCCGTTCAACCACCCCACGGTCGTGTACCGCCGCAGCGCGGTCGCCGCGGCCGGCGGGTACCGCGACCTGGACCTCATGGAGGACTACTGGTTGTTCGCGCGGATGATCGCCGCGGGCGCCCGGGTCGAGAACCTCGCCGAACCGCTGGTGAAGTACCGCGTGGGGGCCTCCCCGGACGCCGGGTCGTACGCCCGCCGGGGTGGCCTGCGGTTGTTCCGCTCCGAACTCACCCTGCAGTGGCACCTGCGCCGCGAGGGGTTCACCTCTGGCGGGCAGGCCGTCCGCAACGTCGCCGTCCGCGGCGGTTACCGGTTCGTGCCCACCAGGATCCGTACCGTCGCCTACCGCGCCCTCATCGCGCGGGGAAGGACCCGATGACCGCCCAGCGCATCCCCGAGGTCCGCTCGATCACCGGCCTGCGGATCATCGCCGCGGTCTGGGTCCTGCTGTTCCACTGGAAGTTCACGCCCCTGCCCGACTGGGGCGGGGTCCGCGCCTTCCTGACCCCGGTCCTGGACTCCGGGCACCTCGGCGTCGACCTGTTCTACGTGATCTCCGGGTTCGTCATCACGCTGACCTACCTGGACAAGCTCGGGCAGCGGCCGAAGCTGCGGGGGTGGATCGACTTCTGGTGGGCCCGGATCTGCCGGGTCTGGCCCGCCTACGCCGTCGTCGTGGTCCTCTTCGGCGTCTGGCTGCTGTGGCGGCGCAGCATCGACCCGGCCTTCTACGCCTACCAGGGCGTGCAGCCCGACCTCGGGCCGATGTCGTGGATCGAGCAGCTGCTGCTCGTCCAGCTGTGGCACCGCCCCGACTTCGACGGGGCCAGCTTCGTCGGCGCGACCTGGTCGGTCTCGGCCGAGATGGCGGCCTACGTCGCCTTCCCCGTGCTCGCGCTCGTGCTGTTCCGGGCCAGGAAGCTGCCCTGGTGGGTACTGCTGCTGGGGGCGGTCGCACTGATGGCCCCCGCGGCCCTGCGCAGCTACCAGACCGGCGAGATCTACTGGGACTACAGCTGGCTCTCGCGCATCTTCACCTGCTTCGGGGCGGGGGCGCTGGTGTGCCTGGCGGTGCGCAAGCTGCAGTCGGGACCCGTGAGCTCGGAGCGGGCGGCGCGCTGGGCGCCGACGGTCGCCTGGATCCTGGTGATCGAGTCCGTCCTCGTCATCGGTTGGGCCGCAGGCCGTCCCTACGACCGGTACGCCGTCGTCGCCATCGTCTTCCCGCTGCTCGTCGGGGCGCTGGCCCTGACCGACCGCGGCCCGTCGGCCTTCCTGTCCAGGCCGGCCGTCGTGCTGGGCGGACGGATCTCGTACAGCGTCTACCTCGTGCACGTCCCGGTCTACGAGATCTTCTGGACCTTCCAGAAGGAGATCCCGCAGATCGCGCCGGGGGGTCCATGGACCGGCTTCCTCGTCCCCAACCTGCCGATCGTCGCGATCGCGCTCGGGTGGGTCCTGTGGAGGTTCGTCGAGGAGCCCGCACGGCGCCGCCTGAAAAGCGTCCTGCGCTCACCCACGCCGACGAGTCGTTGAGCGGGCTGAGCGTGCAGGACGGCTAGGCTTCCCCCACCATGCCCGAGCACAGTGCTGCCCATGAGACCCACCGAGAGAGCGAGCGAACGAGGGTGACCCAGAAGTGAACGCAGACCTCGTCGTCGTCGGATCGGGCTTCTTCGGGCTCACGGTCGCACGCCAGTGCGCCGAGGACCTGGGCCTGAAGGTCCTCGTGATCGACCGCCGCCACCACATCGGCGGCAACGCGTACTCCGAGGCGGAGCCCGAGACCGGGATCGAGGTGCACCGCTACGGCGCGCACCTGTTCCACACCTCGAACCAGCGGGTCTGGGACCACGTCAACCGGTTCACGAAGTTCACGCCGTACGTGCACCGCGTGTTCTCCACCTACTCGGGCAACGTGTACTCGATGCCGGTCAACCTGCACACGATCAACCAGTACTTCGGCAAGGCGCTCGGTCCCGACGCCGCCAAGGCCCTGGTGGCCGAGCAGGCCGGCGAGATCGACACCGCGACCGCCGAGAACTTCGAGGACAAGGCGATCTCGCTGATCGGCCGTCCGTTGTACGAGGCGTTCTTCAAGGGCTACACCGCCAAGCAGTGGCAGACCGACCCGAAGAACCTCCCGGGTGCCACGGTCACCCGCCTGCCGGTGCGTTACAACTACGACAACCGGTACTTCAACGACACCTACGAGGGTCTGCCCGTCGACGGGTACACCGCGTGGCTGGAGCGGTTGGCCGACCACCCGAACGTCGAGGTCCGGCTGAACACCGACTTCTTCGACCCCGACCAGGCCGTCCGCAAGGGCAACGTCGAGGGCAACGTCCCCGTCGTCTACACCGGCCCGGTCGACACCTACTTCGGCAACGCCGAGGGTGAACTCTCGTGGCGCACGCTCGACTTCGAGCAGGAGGTGCTGCCCATCAACGACTTCCAGGGCGCGCCGGTCATGAACTACGCGGACGAGAACGTCCCGTACACCCGTATCCACGAGTTCAAGCACTTCCACCCCGAGCGGGACTACCCCCAGGACAAGACCGTGATCATGCGCGAGTTCTCGCGTTTCGCGGTCGCGGGTGACGAGCCGTACTACCCGGTGAACACCCCCGAGGACCGCCAGAAACTCCTGGCCTACCGGGACCTGGCCTCGCGGGAGAAGAACGTGCTCTTCGGTGGGCGCCTCGGCACCTACAAGTACCTCGACATGCACATGGCGATCGGTGCGGCGTTGTCGATGGTGGACAACAAACTGACTCCGCACTTCAAGGACGGCGCGGCCCTGGTGGCCGGTGGGGTGGACGCATGAGCATCGTCACTAACGACCTGCAGCTCGAGGGTTCGGCGGGCCTGGCCCCCGACGACGGGATCTGGCGCGAGGTCCACCGGATCGTGTTCCCGTCCAAGGCCGACATCGACGTGCTGCCTCTGTACGTCGACTTCTCCCAGTCGGAGGGTTACGCCTCCGCGGAGTCGGACTCGATGGAGTTCGTCAACACCGGCGGGGAGTCCGACACCGAGGCCGCCGGCGACCGCCGCAGCCTGACCGTCCCCTCGGGCAAGCGCTACTCCCTGGGTTCGTACTTCAACGCGTTCCCGGCCAGCTACTGGCGCAAGTGGACCCGCGCCGAGAAGATCCGTTTCGACGGCACCTTCTCCGGGTTCGGCACCGTCACGCTGTTCAAGTCCAACGCCCGCGGCTCGCGTCAGCGGGTCACGTCGTGGCGGGTCGAGGGCGAGGCGACGCTGAGCGAGGAACTGACGCTCGCGCCCTTCGCCGACGGCGGCTGGTACTGGATCGACGTCGCCGGGGGTTCGGACGAACTGACCCTGGTGCAGGCCGCGTGGAGCGCGCCGGTCGCCGACCAGCCCGCCGGCAAGGCCTCCATCGGCGTCACGACGATGAACCGGCCCGACTACTGCGTCAAGACGCTGAACGCCCTCGCCGCCGACGCCTCGGTGCTCGAGGTCCTCGACGAGATCGTCATCGTCGACCAGGGCACCCAGCGTGTGCGCGAGGAGGAGGGTTTCGACGAGGTCGCCGCCCTCCTGGGCTCGAAGCTGCGGATCATCGAGCAGGCCAACCTCGGCGGCTCGGGCGGTTTCGCCCGCGGCATGTTCGAGGCCGTGCGGGGCGAGAAGAGCAAGTACGTCCTGCTGCTCGACGACGACGTGAACATCGAGCCCGAGGGCATCGTGCGCGCCGTGCAGTTCGGCGACGCCTGCCGCAAACCGACCCTGGTCGGCGGGCACATGTTCGACATGTACGACCGGTCGGTGCTGCACACCCTCGGTGAGTCGGTGAACCTCTACCGGTTCTTCTGGGGCCCGGCCCGCGGCCTGTACCACGGTCACAACCTGGCGGCCTCGAACCTGCGCCAGACGCCGTGGATGCACCGGCGCGTCGACACCGACTACAACGGCTGGTGGATGTGCCTCATCCCCGTCGAGATCGTCAAGGAGATCGGCCTCGCGCTGCCGGCCTTCATCAAGTGGGACGACGCCGAGTACGGCCTGCGGGCCATGGAGCACGGCTACTCGACGGTGTCGCTGCCGGGCGCCTGCGTCTGGCACGTGTCGTGGAACGACAAGGACGACACGATCGACTGGCAGGCGTACTACCACGAGCGCAACCGTTTCCTGGTGGCGCTGCTGTACTCCCCGTACGAGCGCGGTGGCCGGTTGTTCCGCGAGAGCAGCTACACCGACGTCAAGCACCTCATCTCGATGCAGTACTACGCGCAGACCCTGCGCAACCGGGCGCTGACCGACCTGCTCAAGGGTCCCAAGCACCTGCACGAGACGCTGGAATCGACGCTGCCGGCGATCCGCGCCTCCCGCGCCGACCACCCGGACGCGCAGGTCGCGGCCGAACCCGACGCGTTCCCGATCCCCAAGCGCGGCAAGCCCGCGCACAAGGGCAAGGAACCGCAGGCGCCGAAGAAGCACACCCTCCTGCCGTGGGCCGCACAGGCCGCGTTGCGTCAGCTGCGCCCCGTCAAGGCCGAGGCCTCGGTGCGTCCCGACGCAACCCTGGCCGCCACCGAGGGCAAGTGGTGGGAACTGTCGCTGTACGACTCGGCCGTCGTCTCGATGGCCGACGGCAAGGGCGCGGTCTGGTACCGCCGCGACGCCAAGAAGTTCCGCTCGCTGCTGGCCGAGTCCGCCGAACTGCACCGCCGGATGCTGACCTCGTGGCCTCAGCTGCGCGCTGCCTACAAGGCGGCACTGCCCGAGGTGACCTCCATGGAGGCCTGGGCGCAGACCTTCGGCGTCGACCTCTCGGAGAAACGCTGACCGTGGCCGCCTCCGACGTGACTGCTGCGCCGTTGGTGGCCCCGGGCCACGGCTCGGGGCTGCTGGACGTCGTCCGTTACCGGTACCTGCTCAAACTCCTGGTCCGCAAGGAGATGCGGGTCCGCTACCGCGGCTCCGTGATGGGCCTGCTCTGGTCGTACGTGAAGCCGGGTGTGCAGTTCGCCGTCTTCTACTTCGCCATGGGCGAGTTCCTCAAGCTCAACGAGAGCGTCCCGAACTTCGCGGTGTACCTGTTCTCGGGCATCGTCGTCATCAACTTCTACACCGAGGCGTTCGGCAACGCGACGCGTTCGGTGGTCGGCAACGCACCGCTGATCAAGAAGATCTTCCTGCCCCGGGAACTGTTCTCGGTGTCCTCGGCGTGGGTGGCGGCGATCCACTTCCTGCCCCAGCTGGTGGTGCTGCTCATCGCCTGTTTCGCGACGGGGTGGCGACCGGGGCCGATCCAGATCCTGGCCGCGTTCCTCGGGTTCGCGATCGTCGGGATCCTGGCCGTCGGGCTCGGGTTGCTGTTCGGCGCGATCAACGTGCTGTACCGGGACTTCGAGAACATCGTCGACCTGCTGCTGATGATCGTGACCTGGACCTCGCCGGTCCTGTACGACTGGCGCAAGGTCGCCGACGCCGTCGGCGGGCCGAACTCGTGGTTCATGACCCTGTACCAGCTGAATCCCGTCACGGCCGCGGTCGAACTGTTCCACTGGGCGTTCTGGTACCCCACGGGTGCCGTCCGGGACGCCTCCATCCCCGTCGAACTCCCGCCGCACCTGCTGTGGTCCGGGTTGTGGGGGCTGCTCATCGCGCTGGTGCTGCTCGCGGCCGGGCAGGCCGTGTTCCGCCGCATCGAAGGCCGTTTCGCGCAGGAGCTGTGATGACCGTGACGACCACCCCGCAGACCACCGCCACCGCCATCGAGGTCAAGGGCCTCGTGAAGGACTTCACGCTGCGCCACAACCGCTCCCTCAAGGAGCTGGCGATGGCGAAGATCCGCAAGCGCCCCATCTCGGACAACTTCCGCGCCCTGCACGGGATCGACCTGACGGTGCACCAGGGTGAGTCGTTGGCCCTGCTCGGGTTCAACGGCTCCGGCAAGTCGACGCTGCTCAAGCTCATCTCGGGCGTCATGCGCCCCGACGAGGGGACCATCGGCGTCCGCGGCCGGATCGCCGGGCTCATCGAGGTCGGCGCCGGGTTCCACCCCGACCTGACGGGCCGGGAGAACGTCTTCCTCAACGGCGCCATCCTCGGGATGGACGAGGCGACGATCACCGCGCGGTTCGACGACATCGTCGCGTTCAGCGAGATCGAGCGGTTCATCGACACCGAGGTGAAGTTCTACTCCTCGGGGATGTTCCTGCGCCTCGCGTTCGCCGTCGCCGTGCACACCGACCCCGAGGTCTTCCTCATCGACGAGATCCTGTCGGTCGGGGACGAACCGTTCCAGAAGAAGTGCCTGGCCCGGATCGAGGAACTGCGCGCCGAGGGCCGCACCCTGGTCATCGTCAGCCACGACCTCGACATGGTCGCGAACCTGTGCACCCGCGGGATCCTGCTGGAGCAGGGCCGCATCGTCGCCGACGACACCGCGACCAACGTGGTGGCCAGGATGCGCGGCGAGGCGTGAACCGGCTCCGCACGTTCGTCCCCGCCCTGGGCGTCGGGGTGCTGGCGGCCTGCATGTTCGTCCTCCTGCGCACGGCCCTGGTCGACGACGCCTACATCACCCTGGCCTACGCCCGGAACGTCGCCCTGCACGGGACGTGGGGCCTGCTGTCCGACGTCACGTCGAACACCGCGACGTCGCCGCTGTGGGTGCTCTTCCTGTCGGCCGTCACCGCGATCGTGCGCCGGCCGGTGGTCGCGTTGGGGATCCTCTACGTCCTGGTCTCGATCGGGCTCACGCTCACGCTGACCTCGGCCGCCCGCCGCACCGGGCTCCCCGCCTGGGTGGGCCCCGCGGCGGCCGTCGCGATCGGCGTGAATCCGCTGCTGCTGAGCTCGGTGGGCCTGGAGTCGGCGTTCCTCCTCCTGCTGTGTTCGCTGCTGCTGCTGGCCGCGATC
>Ga0325400_1004863_pt1 | contig 12529 bp, 4 predicted proteins | sample PopdelMetagenome_2_FD_205662 | JGI IMG/M metagenome (GOLD analysis project Ga0325400, IMG submission 205662) | Populus deltoides microbial communities from Bellville, Georgia, United States - Xylem-PdKOR-R1 | ecosystem: Host-associated > Plants > Phyllosphere > Stem > Wood/Secondary xylem...
AAAAAAAATAAGTCGAAAAGTTGAGATAAATATATTATTTCTTAAAAAAAGTAAATATTTGTTTTAATTTGAAATTGGACTCTTAAACTTTTAATTTGTTTTAATCAATAAAACTAAATTTTATTTTACCAAATCAAGTATTAATTCAAAGTCAAAAATTATTTTTGAAATTGTAAGAGTCCTATATAAAGCCAATGAAAACAAAACATCAAACCTAATCACAAATCAACCTAATATTAAAGGACTAAATTGACAAATAAAAATTAAAAAAAAAAAAGCAAAGCAAAACACTAAAGGTAACTATTATAACCCGTATTGTTTTGTGTCTTGCTTCTATGTTGCATTTCCACTATTTTTTAAATGTTTTTTCTATCTCACTCTCCCCTGGGAATGACTAAGAGAATAACCCATCTCTTTTGGGCTCAGCAAATACAATGACCCTTCTTTTTTAGGCTCTGCCAAGGGAATGACCCTCCTCCCTTGGAGGCCAAGGGAACAACCTCCTCACTTAGACATGGTCAAGGGAACAACCTATCTCCCTTGAGCACGGTTAAGGGAATGACCCTTCTTTTTTAAGTGTGATCAAGGGAATGACCCTTTTTTCTTGAGCTCGATCAAGGGAATAACCTTTCTTCTTAAGCACGACCAAGAAAACGACCATTCTTCCTTGGACACAGCCAAGGGAATGGACCTTCCTTCCTTGGGCTCGATCAAGAGAATGACCCTTTTTTCTTGGGCTCGGCCAAGGAAAAGACCCTTCTCCCTTGGGCATGGCCAAGAGAATGACCATCTTCCCTCGGGCTCAACCAATAAAATGACCTTCCTCCTTTGAACTCTACCAAGAGAACAACCCATCTCCCTTGGACATGACCAATGAAATAACCCATCTTTTTTGGGCTCTTCCAAGGGGATAACGCCATCTCTTTTAGGCAGAACCACAAGAATAACCCTCTTTTCTTCGGCTAAGCTAAAAAGGAATGGTCCTTCTCCCTTAGGCCTAGCCAAGGGAACAACCAATCTCCCTTAAACACGGCCAAGGGAATGACCCTTCTCCCTTGGACATGGCTAAATGAATGACCTTTCTCCCTTAGACTTAGCCAAGGGAATAATCATTCTCCGTTATGATCAGCCAAGGGAACAACCCATCTCTTTTAGGCATGATCTATCTTCCTTGGACATGGCTAAAAGGACAACCCATCTTCCTTTAGCACGGTTAAGGGAATGATCCTACACCTTTGGGCACGACCAAGAGAATGAACCTCCTTCATTGGGCTCTGATAAGGGAATGCCACCATCTCTCTTGGGAATGGCCAAAGGAATGACCCTTCTCTATTGGGTACAACCAAGGAAATAACCCTATTCCCTTAGCATAACCAAAGAAATGATCCTTCACCTTTGGGCTCAGCCATGGGAACAACCAATCTACCTTAGGCACGACTAAAGGAACGACCCTTCTCCTTTGGACATGACCAAGAAAATGACCCTCTTCCTTAAAGCTAAGCCAAGGGAATGACCCTCCTCTCTTAGGATCCACAAAGGGAACAACCCATCTTCCCTGGGCACGATCAAAGGAATGACGCTTATCTCTTGGGCACGACCAAGGGAATAATTCTTCTTCATTAGGTATGGCCAAATGAATGACCCTTCTTTCTTGAGAACGACCAAGGAAATGGCCCTTCTTCCTTGAGCATGACTAAGGGAATGACCCTCCTCTTTTAGACTTGGCCAAGAGAACAACCCATCTTTCTTGGGCATGACCAATAGAATAACCCACATCTCTTGGGTTTTGCTAAGGAAATGATGTCATCTTATTTGGGCATGACCAAGGAAATGACCCTTCTCCCTTGGGCTAAGTTAAGGGAATGATCCTTCTCTCTTAGGCTCAGTAAAGAAAATAACCCATCTTCTTTGGGCACGATTAAGGGAATGACACATCTCCCTTAGGTTCGGCTAACATCTCCATTAGGCTCTACATGAGAATGACTCTTCTCCCTTGGGCATGGCCAAGGGAATGACCATTCTTCTTTGGACTCAGCCAAGGGAATGATCCTTCTCCTTTAGGATCATCTAAGAGAATGATCATTCTCTTTTAGGATCGGCCAAGAGAACATCCCATCTTCCTTGGACATCACCAAATGGATGACCCTCCTTCCCTAGGCTCAACAAAGGGAATAATCTTTCTATTTTAAGCTCAACCAAGGGAACAACCCATCTTTTTTGGGCACGGACAAGGGAATAACCCTTCTTCATTGGACACGACTAAAGAAATGACCCTCATTCCTTTAGTTTAGTTAAGGGAATGATCGTTCTCCTTTAGACACGGCTAATAGAATGACCTTTCTCCACTGACCTATCTCTCTTGGGCTTGGTCAAAGAAATGACCCTTCTTACTTGGGCTTGGCCAATGAAATGACCCATCTCTTTTTAGCACGACCAATAGAATAATCCTTCTTCTTTAGGTACAACTAAGGAAATAACCCTCATACTTTAGGCTCTACCAAGGGAATGACACCATCTCCCTTATGTTCGAGCTATTGAAATGACCATCCTCTCTTGGGCTCAGCCAAAGGAACAATTTATCTCCCTTGGGCATGGCCAAAGGGATGACCCTACTTCCTTGGGCTTCGTCAAATGAAAGATCCTTCTCCCATCGTTTTAGCCAAGGGAACAACCCATCTCTCTTGGGCACTATCAAAGGAATGACCCTTCCTCATTGGACTTGGCAAGGGAATGACTTACCTCCCTTGGGCTCAGCCAAGGGAAGAACCCAATGCACTTGGGTTCATCCATGTGTTGAGCCCAATGCAACATGGGTCTAAAAACTTACTAGACCTAATATAGTTGGGTCCATTCAAAGGACGAGCCTAACTTCATTGGGCTCGACCAAAGGACAAGCTTAACTCATTTGAGCTTATCTAAGAAAAGGACCTAACTTTCTTGGGCTCAGGCAAAGGAATGACTCACCTCTTTTGGGCTCAACCAAAGGAAGGACCCGTTAGGTCTAGCCTAGGGGAAGAGCTCAACCTCCATGGGCTCAACTACTTTTTGTATCCTACTCTCTATACACACCTAGGTGTTTAAAAATCTCTTAAAGGCTTGCCATATTTATCCCTTTTTAAATGATATTAGGAAAAAAATGATATTTCAACCCCTTTTCTTCAAAAAACAATAAGACTCATGAATTACAATTACCCTATGAATTCTTCAAGCTCTAGGTTTATAATCTTTTCACTCTTAATATTTGTTAGTATATATATTTTCAGAGTTTATATCTCTAAAACATTATTGAACTTTCTCTCTCTAAATTGATACTTACTTGAGCATCTGAGAATTTCCGCATTCATCAAAGGGGATCTTTTGCAGGTACCTCCTACCAGTCACCTTGGCTTACCAGGCATCATCTATAAACTAACTTGGCTAGAGAGAATGGATCAGATTACTAGAACTAAGTAATCAACTGATTATCTAACATAAGAGCCTTGTTTATACGTTACTTGGATTTTTTAGGACATCATCACATAGAAATGAAATCTTTGGCATCAATGCAATAAAGATTTGTAGCTAATATAGGACCTCATAGATTAGAGTTTGATTCTACAAGTGGTTCAATATGAAAAAGAAATTTTAAACTCGCTAATAAGAAAAGAGTAAAGGATAAAGCAATGCCACAAGCTCTGTTAATCTATTTTTCATTGATAAAATGATGAGTTCCTTTTCCTTTTTGTGAACCACAGGGAGTGCTTCGATGAGCAAAGCTCATTCTCTTTTCTTAGTAGATAATTAACAACCTCACACTTTCTCGAAATGCATGTCACACCCGAACATCGCGGCGACCAATTAAAGATTTAATTTCAATGAAAAAAGAACAGATCTCTGACATCTTGTTCTTGGGGGAAAAGATCTAGTTCAAGGAGTTACCACCTAGTATTATGGTCACTAGGAACCCTAACTTGTCAACAAAGATTCTAATGGTACATGATTGGTTACACGAAAGGGAAGATGCTATCACCCCTTAAGCGTCCTACCTGAGGCAGACTACATTGCTGGTTTTGTCTAAAATTGCTAAGAATATGTTCTCCTTTTTCTTTATTCTTCCTCTCATGTTCCTGATTCTAGCGTCAATAAACAGTTCATAAGAATATTTTCATCTCTGACATTGGTAAATATTGCACAAACCCAAAAAAAATGCGATATTCCTGACTCTAGCCTCAGTAAATAATTTTGCAAAAAAACTGAATTTGAAGAAGAATTTTTCTATGTCATTTTTTTTATCCTTTATTATTATTTGCCCTTGTTAGATGGAAATAAAAAAAGCATTGCACAACATATTTTCATTTAATAATAATAGTCTGCAGATTAAGCACAGAGTAGAAAAAATACAAAGCACAAAGAAAAATATAAAACAAAGTGCAAGGGGCCTATAAATAAATCAACGAAGGTCCTCAAATATTTTTAGAAATTTCAGATATTGAAAAGAGGCTTGTTTGACCAAATATCAATCTAGAATGGACATAAAAATTATGATCAAGGCATAAGGGTGTGTTTTGCCCAACACACCCTAGGTAAATGCAATTTGGGCCGGCTAGGCCTAAAGCCTAAACCTGACCCTCTTTTTTTCTGTTTTTAGGCTGGGTCTAGCCCAACTGGTATGGGCTGGCTTGAACCCAGCCAGCCCACCTTGGTCACCGGCCCAAGCCAGTGACTCGGCTAGGCAGCATGCACGCGTGAATCAACTCATGCGTGCACTGCACAGTGCAAAGGTAATTAATTACCTTCGCACTGTTTTGTAAGAATTACATTGAAACATAGCAAGAGAAGAAGACTTTACCTGGCAAAGACGAAGATGAAGGTAACGGTCCTAACACCAGCCGGAGAATACTCTCTTCTTTCTCATCCTTTCAGTCGCTCTTCCTTCTGTTCTTGTGTTTTTTGTTATGGGTTCTCTCCTTTGTTTTCTCTTTTTTCATCCCTCTGCTGTTTCCTTTGTTCTCTCTGCTCTTCTCTGTTTTCTCCTTCTGTTTGTTTTCTCTTCTTTGTTTCTTTGCTTTTTTTTTTTCTATGTTTTTCTTCCCTCTTTTTCCGTTATCTCTGCTTTCTTTCCCTGTTTTTTGCTCTTTTTTTCTCTCTGTTTTTGTTCGCTCTTTTTTTTTCTTTGCTCTGCCGATTGTTTGGTATTTATAGGGATCAATCTTCCTCTCCCTCAGCCTATGTCTCTCCTCCTAATAAGCACAGCTGGGGGAGTCAGTTTCTACTAAGACTTGGATGCGATGTCCAATCCTTATCTCACCAGGTTGTGATCATCATGAAGATAAAGATTGCTCTTTTATGTTTTGATAGGACTAGGATGCTGGAGTTTCACAATTTCCTTCCCTTCTTTGCAGGCGGGCTTTCAGTGTTTGAAGACAAAGAACAACGCCTGATTGAAACGACGTTGTTTTTGGACTGTGAATGACCATTTTCAATTTGGTCCTTAAAGTTTTGAAATTTTGTATTCAAACCCCTAATATTTTAATTTTAAGTTTTAACCCTCTTAACATTAAATTGAAAAGCAAATTGGTCAAAATTTAGGTTACAATAATGCATGTATGCAACGGAAATGGTAAATTTAGATTTTTTTAGTAAAGAGTGTTTTGGTCATTTTAATCAATAAATAAGCTTACAAGTTTCATATGATTCCTAATCAAAAGAATCAAATATCCTTCTTTACGTAACTTAGTGATTCTTGTTTCATTGGTATGACTTAGTCTATAATGTCGTAAAAAATATGGATATTGATTATCTAATATTTTTTTCTTGCTATTTATATTGAATCTTAGCATTTAAAGATCTGGCATGTACAAACCATTTATACAAGTGCCAAATCTATATTAAATATCATTATTATAGAAGGAATAATATTTTCATAATCATAGTTTTTCAATGAAAACAACTTTATAAGAAAAATAGAGAAAAGGCATGACATGTAGATCCTATTTAATATTACAACCATTCAACTATAAAAACACAATCACATTGGCCTTTAAATTTTAATAATCATCCATCATGCATAAGAACATATTAATATGTATAATAAAACTATAGCATGCTTAAATTCTAATTTTTAGCTTTAAAATAATATTTATAACACTTAAAAATATCAAATTCAACTCTAATTTGATAATTCTTGAAATATAATAAATTTTTATCTAATATAAGTTTTCATTGAAAAACTATTTTTCAAAATTTAATAAGAAGATTAATCATTTTAAAATTCTTATTAATAGCCTAAACTATTTCTGGATCAGTTAAATAAAAATATTTTAGCTTAAAAGCTCCTTTTACATTACAAAAGTCATTTTTCTAAATATTATTTAATTAAACATTATAATTAAATCCTATACTAAAATGTAGTTAGATATAAGTTACATGAGTATAATTATAATTCTACCCCTCGAATAACCTTACACAAAGTTTAGAGGTAGAATCATAATTCTTGCCTTATCTTTTTTTTTTTTTGTGTTGTTGTCGATGTGGGTTGCCCACACTAGCATCAACATTGAACAACGACAACAGTGCTATCGTCGCACCTGGTGTTAGCGTAAGGCAACAACCCTTACGTTGTGTGTAGTGTCCATGGTTGTACCTAACGCTACTACTAGCAGCGACTAGCTGTGTGCATAGCACAACCAGGCGCTCCAATTATGCTAGCTTTTAGTGGTGGCTATTGTAGCCACTTAAAACCATTTATTTTTTAAATTTCAATTGTGGGTTTCAGTTGGGTTAAACAATTCCAGCTAGATTTAGCTGGAATAGTAGCCCAAAAGATCTTTTTTTCTAAAGAACAATGAGAGAAAATTACTTTTGAGAAAAAAATCAATTTGCACACAGAATTAATTCACAATTAACACTAATAATAACTAAAACATGCAATGACAAACCCTAATTGTCTAACAATAGTTGTGATACCATTGTAGGGTTTCTCGAAATGCATACACATAGTGAAAAAAATAAGATTAGAATTTTTTAGGAGTCCTGAAGATCCTATTAGATAGATTTAGAGTTGTTTAGGGTTTATATAAACATTACCTGAAGATCAAATGTTCTTTTTAGCTTCGAATAATTGCTATATAGCTAGATGTCGCAAACCACAAACTATTCAATTATACGACCTCTAACTGTAATCCACACAAATCACCAATGAGAAATCTCCTTAACTTTTTAGGAAGAGAGATTGTTATTCCTTTGAGTGCTGCCCTTTTTCTTTTGTGTTTTATGTGTTTTAGTATGGTGCTATACTTATAGAAAATAAAAGGCATAACTTTTTTATTTATAGGGAAACCTAAAAACCCTATAAATGAAAAAAAATATCAATTTACCCCTTAAATTATATCATATATATTATTTTAGGCTAATTGTAGAAATTTATTCAATTAAGTCCTTAATTGATTGTTTCTAGGTCTAGAATTGTAATCTCTTGTATTAATTACATTCTAGTCCTTATTTTCTAAAACTTATTTACAATCATGTCACACTTGATTAATCATCTTATTTTAATTTCTGATCAATGATTCTTATGTGTTTGACCTATTAGGTTTCATAATAAGTTAGCTCAAATATAAATCATAACCTTAAATGAAATAAGATTAAATAAATTAAATAATTTAATTTATTATCAATTCAACAATTGATCGATTTATATTTGAAGATCAAATACAATTTCTAACAACCTGTCATGACCGTCAAATATTAAGAAAGTCATAAGTGGTTTAACTTAACATTTTAGTGACTAATTTTTCAGTGACTAATTTTTCAGTGTAATTATTATTCATTTATCAAGAATGTTTTGATTTGGACATTGTATCATGGAGTATGTCTAGTTTGATAAATCATGTTAGTTTTCAACATTATAGTCATTAGTTATTTGAATAAGATTTTGAAACTCTTTTCAAGACTCGTTCCGCCTAGGCCAAGAGTTTCATAATCAATACTATTTGAGAACATATATAACATTTTTTTTAATTCACCTTGGATGATGAATCCTTTCTTGATTACTCAAATACCTTTATATAGTTTATGTTATATCGAATATCTACCTATTTGTTACTCTTGATTTGGACAACGTGTGGTCAGGATCAAAACATAACACTCCTTATATAAGATAATTTAGTGATCTGAAGTCTAAAGATCACTTACACTACTATTACGTGAGCCTTTCCATTGACATATGTGATCTCTCTATATGAAATTCTCTTGCGGGTCAGTTCAGTAAACATGTCATCTAACAAGCACCTGCATGTTAGTTCTAAGTATTTCTTACACCTCAGTTTACGAAAGAAATTGCTTCTTTTAATAAATTAAGGAACATTGAATCAATCTCAACAGTTCTTATTAATGTTCAAGTTTAATAGAACATTGATTAGAAACATTTAAGAACAATACTTCGATACAATAGAAATATCAAAATTACAACAACTTTATAATTTCTTATATAAAACGTTTTTGTTCCATGAACTTTATCTTTACTCTAGATTCATTAATTAAATATCAGATTCATTAACCAAATATAATTGAATATTAAAGATAAAGAAAGACTTTATTAATAATAAATATGTTTTACATGAATAAAATCAGTACTACATATAACCAATTAATTGGCTACATGACATATTCACTAACAACTAAACCTCCATAATGTTAGAACTAGGTTACTTTCTCGTGCTATATCGCGGGTTGGACTGATTTCTTTTAAATAAAAAAAAGAAAAAAAACCCAAGCACTTGGATTCAAAGGAATCCTGGATGTCTAATAAAACTTTGGTCTAAAATTAAAAAAAAATAATAATTCAAGGTGACATTTTTCTAAAAAAAATATTGAAACGGCGACATATTAAATCAATTTGGGTTAACCTAGGTTAATATGTTAAACTCGTGAATCGGATTATGAGATTATGATAACCTTATAAAAAACAAATCAAAACTAATTAATCCGTCAAAAACCAAACCGAGACATATTATGAAGACTAATTCAAAATAAATCAAATGTTTTAAAAAAAATTCAAGATGATATTATTTTTAAAAACAATATTGAAATTATAATATATTGGATAAACCCAAACTTCACAGTTTAATCCGCTAAACTCAAGATCTGGGTCATTGACTGAACTGAGTTTAATAATTTTGTTTGTAAAATAATTTTTATTTAATTATATAATAACCAAAGTAAATAAAATATTAAAAAAGTTAAAAGATGAAATTGGAAAAAAAAAGATTGAAAGACAAAAAAAAAAAATTATTAAAAAAATATGAGAAATAAATAAAAATAAATTTTACAGAAAAACCGAAGAATGAGCTCAAAAATCATGATTTGGGCGGGCAAAGTTTAGCAAGTTCTTAGACTTTCTTCTTAACCATTCCGGCATGTAGACACTTTTAATTCTTTTAAATACATTTTATTATTAAACAAAATCCTTTGTTTGTAACAGAAAAAATTGTCGCCCTCAGGAATTGAACCCGTGACCTTCTACCAGATAAGGCTGCGTGTGTACCAGTTAAGCCACAGAGCAAGATATTATCCCCTTATTAAAATAATATATTAATCTTATTAAATGTTCAGCTAAATCAACCCCAAGCCACGAGGTTGTTTTGTTAATATTAACTAGAGACCTATTAATCGTCACTTTTCCACCCCTTTTTCTGAACCTTGTCAAAGATCTAACCTAAACATATAAACTGTGTGCCATTTGATGACTAACCGAGAAAGCATGGAGCCATGAAAAACATAGAATCATTGACAAGGTTCAGACAAAATTTATCCTTTCAGCGATCTTTGAAAGAGAGTACTGTGCTCTTCTTAATGCCAACAATGGAGTAAAGAACGAAGAATTCAAGGTTTTGACAGTTGAAAAACAAAGGATATAGAGGGTGTTTGAGGATGCGGTAGTGTGGTTGTTTTTCAAAATGTTTTTTTATCTAAAAATGTATTAAAATAATATATTTTTTTATTTTTAAAAAATTATTTTTGACATAAACACATCAAAATCATACGAAAACAATAAAAAATTATTAATTTAAAATAAATAAAATAATTTTTTTAAAAAAATTCACTTTTAAAACACAAAATTAAACAAGAAAATAACCATATCTTGTTCACAAAAGGGAATTCCTCCTCGACCTTTCTGCTTAACCACTCCAGCATATAAACACTTTTAATTATTTTAAACACTTTTTATTATTAAAAAAATCCTTTATTTATAACAAAATAATATATTAATCTTATTAACTGTTCATATGAACCGCTAAACCAACCCCAAGCCATTTAGTTGTTTTGTTAAATTCCTATTAATCGTCACTTTTCCACCCCCTTTTCCGAATCTCGTCAATGATCTAACTTAAACACATAAACTAAGAGTGTGTTTGGTATTACGGTAGCTGTTGTGGTTGTGGTTTGAAAAAAATTGTTTTATAAAAAGTACTTTTAGTTGAGATTGGTTTGAAAAATTAGGTGTTTGGTTAAAACTGTGGTTGAAAATGAGGTCGAAGAAAAAGTAGTTTAATGTGTTTGGTTAAAAGTGCTTTTGAAATTGAGGTTACAAAATAATTTTAAAAAATATTTATTAATATTGATGGTTTTTAATTTAAATATTGTGAGTTTAACTATTGCTATTACATTATAAAATAAATAATATTTTATATAAAATATTTTTTATTGTTCTATTAAACTATTTATAACTCCATCACGTAAGAAATACATACGACAAGGACTATAGTTTTTTTTGTTTCTTAAGCACGCAACAACATCAGGTAAAATATAATCAGGAATAAAATTGGAATTGCGATCAAATTCTATAAATGTTACATCATCTCTGTTTAATTTATGCAGTGTCATTGAATAATATTAAACACTAGTTTTTTTAATAAATAAAACACAATTAAAAAATAAAAAATAATTTTTATTTTTTTATTTTACTGGGTTGGACCTGGTTCAATGCATTTTTAAGCTTTGAACCGGAACCGGTCCGGCCGGAATCGGTCCGACCAGAACAGTGTAGCCATGCTACACTGTTCGTGCTAATTAATTAGCATGAAGGGGGCAGAAGCAGCATTCGTCTGCTTTTTTTTTCTCCTACGTTTTGAACGCTAAAATGCCGTGGGTCCCATGAATAGTAAAATGTTTTTTTTCTTTACCAAACGGGTTGCATGTGCGTTTTGTTAAAAATACAGACGCAACCTCGCTATTAAACGCCCTCTAAGTGTCATTTGATGACTAACTGAGAAAGCATGGAGTAATGAAAAAACGTAGGATCATTGACAAGGTTCAGAAAAAATTTATCCTTTCAGCGACCTTTGAAAGAGAGAGTGTTTTTTTTATTATTATTATTATGGGTATCCGGGCTATCTTGCACATACCTCGATTAATTTTACGAGTTCTCAAATTAACAATCATGTAAATCTTTAATAACCTTAAAATTTATGAGATTTACATTGCTAATTTTTAAAAAATAAATCTTTATTAGCTCTTCTTAATGCAAATGATGGAGTAAAGAATGAAGAATTCTAGGTTTTGACAGTCGAAAAACAAAGGATATAATCACATCTATCTATTGTGTCACACAAAAGGGAATTCCTCCTCGACCTTTCCTATCCATCTTACCATGTCAACTAGGCCAGCAGGAGTTTTGAATCTTGGCTCGACCACCACCACCACTTCAACTTTTTTTGTTCAGACAAGACATAATTTCTCATGCTAACAACACTAACCATCATTTATATTTGTCATGACAAGACATAACAACAAATGATGTTTTACTATGTAAAAAGTATTGGATAACACTGATAAACACTATTTTTTTCCTTTGATGGATTGCCAACTCCATAACTTATCGTGAGCGCTAACTTCTCCATTATGATGAGTACGTTTTCTTCTCTGTAAAGAAAATTCAAGGGCTGAATATATAAATACTTTTAATTACCATTCACTAGGTAAGAGGGTCAGTCCATTATTGGCTATATAAAGCCAGGCCAGGCAACATACATGCCGTACAAGTTCCAGGCCAACTGTAGGCTATATAAATTATGAGTGTAACTTAACTAATCAGGCTCTGAGTTTGTTCTCTAGAGGTTATCAGTTCGAGTACTATAAATCCCAGGACTACTGAAAGCTTACATGATCGTTAACTTTATAATCTTGAAGGATTAGTTGAGGTGCGCGAAAACTGACCCGGACACCCACAATATATATATATATATATATACACACCCTCATGCCATACAAGTTCTAATCCATTCCATGCTATACATATCTAGAGCTACTCTTAGTCATTGAAGGCCATACAAGTTCAAAGCCATATAAATTCTACACCAAATGTAACATACAGGCTACCCACAAATTCATATTTTCTATAAATTCAGTTTACTTTTCTCTTCTTCTTCTTCTTGTATATTATTTCATTCTCATATCTTAACTAGCTTTAGCATCAGATAAACCCCTTCCACTTCCAACAAGGACGACTTTTTGAGAAGCAACCAAGGCCAAATACAAGGTTCAAGCTAAT
>Ga0325400_1004864_pt1 | contig 12529 bp, 9 predicted proteins | sample PopdelMetagenome_2_FD_205662 | JGI IMG/M metagenome (GOLD analysis project Ga0325400, IMG submission 205662) | Populus deltoides microbial communities from Bellville, Georgia, United States - Xylem-PdKOR-R1 | ecosystem: Host-associated > Plants > Phyllosphere > Stem > Wood/Secondary xylem...
CCGTTAATATCTTAAAGCCCGTTTGCAGTCCAAGAAAAATATTTAAAACGTAAGGATTTTCTTATTTGGCAACACCTTTTAATTAGCTTCACCAGCATCCCCTCGTTTTCATGGAAGGATCATTCAATACAACACTCTTTAGGATTAGGGAAGGGATCGAGATGATTTATTAAAGAGCTAGTCTCCTTATTTCATGTGAGCTTCAGCAAAAAAAAAACTTTATTGGTATCGCGTCCAAGAACTGTAGCCTCTTTAGGAGGCTGACAATATTTTTCCAAGAGTGTGGGAGAATCACAACGCCACCAGGTAAGATTGAATTCAAAATATAAATGTTTTATTTTTAAAAATATTCAATTTTATTTTTTATTATCTTAACCGATAATTTATTTCTACGTGTTAGGTTGTATGATTTCTAGTACGAGGCGCTGAAAAAATCAAAAAAACATGCAAAGAAAAGCGGTCTTCTAAGCTAGGAAGACGTGGTTTTGTGGAGAAATTTCAGATCTCCGCACGTCTCAAAGGCTATATGAGAAGCTTATATATATCTAGTATGTGATGTCTGAGCATTTCGTCTATCAGTCGCAATCTGGTGCAGAAAATCTGAACAAGGAGATTCATGGTTCAATTACCACTTGTAGATCCATTCCGTTCATTTCACATGCGAATCAGATGATAAGATTCTGTTTTATTACATATATTTTTTAAAAATTATTGTTTTATATGGAAATATTTAACTAATACTAGCCTTTTTTTTGTAGGCTATAGTTCTTGGACGGATCCTAGACCAATAAAATTTATTTTTGTTGAAACTCACATGAAAAGTAAGGACACTAGCTCTTTAATATATCATCTCGATCCCTTCCCTGTTCCTAAAGAGTGTTGTCTTGAATCCTTCCATGAAAACGAGGGGATGCTGGTGAAGCTAATTAAAAGGTGTTGCCAAATAAGAAAATCTCTACGTTTTAAATATTTTTCTTGGACTGCCAACGGGCTTTAAGACTTTATTTGGTTTTAGTAATTTTCTTTTCCGTTAATATCTTAAAGACAACACTCTTTAGGAATAGGGAAGGGATCGAGATGATATATTAAAGAGCTAGTCTCCTTATTTCATGTGAGCTTCGGCAAAAAAAAAAACTTTATTGGTCTTTGATCGCGTACAAAAACTGTAGCCTAAAAAAAAATCAGTGTTTGTTAAATATTTCCATATAAAACAATAATTTTAAAAAACATATGTAATAAAACAGAATTTTATCATCTGATTTGCAAGTGAAATGAACGGAATGAATCCATAAGTGGCAATTAAACCATAAATCTTCTTGTTCTGATTTTCTATACCGGACCGCGACCGACATACAAAATGCTCAGACATCACGTGCTAAACATATATAAGCTTCGAGACGTGCGGAGGTCTGAAATTCCTCCACAAGACCACACCTTCCTAGCCTAGAAAACCTTTTTTCTTTGCATATTTCTTTGATTTTATTAGTGCCTGAAGAACCAGCAATGCTCATGTCCGTATTACTCTCTAATAACCTTATAAATAATATGAATTATTTATATGAAACTTATATAGAATATTGATGACAGCATATACTAATTAATAATATTAATTAAACAAATTATTAGTACCCAATCAATAATTGCTATATATATATATATATATATATATATATATATTAGTAATTTGCCTCTTACTTCTCACATAGCATAACTAGAATAATATAAGGCATTTTTTTATGCCCCGCGCATTATATTGTAGTTATGCTATGGAAGATGTAAGAGGCGAATTGCTAAAATATATAAATCAGAATCAGAAGCAGAGACACCACAGGAAGCAAACCTGCATCAAGTTGAGAAATAGAGAGATGGAAAATGGCGAGACCAAAACAGTGCCAAAATCATGGGCTATGGTTGGTGGAGATGGACCTCGTAGCTATGCCCAAAATTCTTCTTATCAGGTATACATTCTTTCTCTTAATATCTTCTACAGACTAACTTGAATAGAACACTATGTCTGATACAATTAATTTACTTGTTTCCAAATGCAGAGGGGAGTGCTGGTTATCGTGGATGAATTGATGGATGAAGGCATCAAAGAGACGCTTGACTTTAAAAGCCCTTGTTCTGATTCTTCAAATACTTGCACATTTCGAATCGCAGATTTTGGATGTTCGGCTGGGCCGAATACATTCTTGGCAATGGAGAAAATCATGGAAGCTGTGGAGCAGAAATACCATGCCCAGTTCCAAAACTCCCCACCCTTAGAGTTCCAAGTTTTCTTCAACGATGTCACGGCCAATGATTTCAACACTCTCTTCAAAACCCTTCCATCCTATCAAAAATACTTTGCTGCTGGAGTGCCTGGTACTTTTTATGGTCGTCTATTCCCAAAGTCAACGCTCCATCTTGCATACGCTTCCTATTCCTTGCAATGGCTCTCTAAGGTTCCAGAGGAAGTTGTGGACACCAAATCTCCGGCATGGAATAAGGGTAGCATACAGTGCAGTGGAACCGCAAAAGAAGTAGCGAAGGCGTATTCAGCTCAGTTCAAAGCGGATATGGATAACTTTCTGAATGCTAGAGCTCAAGAAATTATTGGTGGAGGATTGATGGTGATCATAATTTCTGGTCTTCCTGACGGAATCCTTATGTCTCAAACTGTAGTTGGAATATGCATTGAGCTTTTCGGGTCTTGCCTCATCGACATGGCGAAATTGGTAAGCAATAACATACGGCTTGGTTTAGTGCGCGCGCGCGCGGGGGTTCATTTTATTTTTTTAATGAACAGTAAAAAACTAAAATTCTCTTCGAATCTAAGAATAAATGTTTTGTTTCTTTTGCTTTTGAGTTCAGAGTAAAATTACTTTAATATCCTCGAAGCATAAAAAGCATTCGGTCAAGGTTTTCTTTGTCTTTCTATGTTGTATTTTTTTATTATTATTATTTGCTATTTTGTTGATGGCAACTATGGTCTTTCGAATTATAAATGCACAGTAAACTTAAATAAATAAATAAAAAGCCCTTCGGTCACGGGTCTTTTTTGTCTTTTCATATCAATTCTTTCACCATTTGTTGTTTTCGTTAAGGGCATTATTGTTTTTTCATAAAAATTAAATAATAATAAAATTTTAAAAACTACCACATCAACATATAAAAGGAGTTCATGCACTTCGAGCACAGCTAGTGCTCCTCCTCCTAATTGTCAAAACTGTCATTTCACTATGTGGTGGAATTGTCACTGCTTCCCTTTTTTCTTGGTATAGCATGTGTTAACTGAAGTTAGGTGGTTTATCTTTAGTGGATCTTTTCTCTCTCTTTTTTTTCTTTTAAATTACAAGTTGGTCTTTTTTGTTTTTTATTTTTTAGTTTCAGTTTTTTTTTTTTCTTGGCCTTTTTGTTAAAATTTTGTTCTTTTCAATTTAGTCATTTGATCCCAATTTGTCGTGTTTCAATTTTGTTCTTATTTTTTTGATTTCTTATATAAAAGTTTTATTATTTTCAATTTCACCCTTCAATCCAAATTTATGGTATATTTTTTTTTAATTTGATTCTCATTCTTTTGATTTTTTCTTATCATTTTGTTAATGTTATTATTCTTTTCAATTTAACCCTCAATTTAAAAATTTCTGTTGCCCTGAAATTTATATTTTATTTGAATTTTCACCATCATTTTTTTAATTGATATTTTTATTTTGAATTTATTTTGTATAATTTATTTTTTTATTTCGTCCTTAAGCGTTTCATTTCTTGGGGATTGGGCTTCGTGTTTTTTACATGTATAATGCTTCCGGTGTGATGAGTTAATGTAAAATATTTAAATTGATTGACCCTTATAATTCAACAAGCAACTCAGTTATAAATCTATAACACCATCTTCATAGTTCCTTCTATAATAATAAATAATTAAATGTAGCACATCATTTCCTTAATACTAGTACGGTCGGTTTAAACACCATCTTCATAGTTCATTCTATAATAAAAAATGAATCTAGCAAATATTAGATGTCATCATATAGTTATTTCTTTATTTACCTGTTTTTCGATACTTCCAATTTACAACAATGGGATCCAATTCATCCTCCCAGCAATAGTAAGAGAGGGAGAAACAAAACGGTACAGCATAAATTTGAGTTTTTTTTTTTCAAATATTAATTTCATTGAACTATATAATCTTTCTTGTAGGGAGTGATTAGTGAAGAAAAGGTGGATACCTTTAATTTGCCTCTTTACCTTTCTTCAGCTAAGGAGTTGGAAGAGATTATAAAGAACAATGGACATTTCTGTATTGAGAGATTGAACAGGCTGAATCACCCTATGATGAAAATGAAGGTCGAATTTCATATTTCGCTTTTTAGAGCTGTTCTTCAGGGACTATTGGAAGCACACTTTGGAAGGGATGATGTTGACAAAATATTCGAATATTTTGCCAAGAAGCTCGCAGAGAATTATGACTCGGTCTTCAATGCGGCAAAGCATCAACACGTCGAGCATTTTGTCCTGCTGAAGCGTAACATTAATTGATGAAAGATATGCGTTATTGGATTTCAATGTTTTGTCTTCTTATTACCATACCAAATAATGTTTGTATCTTTTATGCTCTGTTAGCTATACTGCTACGATTTTCTTTTTTCTTTTTTCTTCTATCTGTCTGTTCTTGTTCTTGCGAGTGGTGTAGGGTGCCCATAGTTGAATCTTTTAAAGCAGAGAAATCGTGCATTGAGATTCGGCCATTGGATCCGATCCTTACAACGATCTACCCAGTTTCCAAGGAAAAACATTAGCTCGTTTCCAAAGAATAATACCCTTCACAGGCTCCCAATAGGGGTCGAAATGCTTTATTACATCAAGAATATTCGTTAACAAGGATAAGATTACCAGAAGGGAATAAAACAACTCTTTATTACGAATACTATGATGCTTCTGTACAGTTAAACGCAAAGTTCTACAAAATAAAATAAAATAAAATAAAATTCCCAGAAGCATCGTTGATAGTTTCTCAAGACAACAAAATAAAATAAACAAAACAAAACGAAACAGCGAGGATTCTGCACCAATACTGCCACACCGGGATGCAACAGGCAAAGATGGGAGCTGAAACCAAATTCAAATTCCGAGACACCGAGCACCATTCCCCAATCATCGTCCACGGCACCCACCAAAAGTATATTCAGAAAGGATTCGTTTAGCTTTTAAAATATTTTCTGCAGAAAAGCAATTATTGTCTTGTTTGGTTGGAAAAGTCAACATTATGAGATGATTATTTATGATGTGAATTTCGAGTGTTAGCCGTACATCAATCATGTTTAAAATCCAATTTGCATGTCTAAATCCATAGAGGTTAATCTTCACAACATTTGTAGACCAATTTCAAGTTATAATTTAAACATTTCAGCCAAATATTGCAAATTTGAATAGAAGACTTTGCAAATTTGTAGACCATTTCAAGTTATAATTTAAACATTTCAGCCAAATATTGCAAATTTGAATAGAAGACTTTGCAAATTTGTAGACCATTTCAAGTTATAATTTATGCTAGATCAAAATAATTTAAAACTTAAAAATGTTTTAGTTATCATAAAAAAATTTGCATTATTATTCAACTTAAATTAGAGAGTTAATTGTGTAAATGTTATATTGATAAGATCCGATTAATTTGATAGATCAAAACCCAACTTGAAATACTAGTAAAAAAACATGGCTTCATTTAAAATAAAAAAACCTGATAACATATATTTTTTAATATTAAATGGCAATATATTAGATTGACACATGTTTCTTAGGTTAATTCATCAAATCTGCAACTCGGATTATAGATTCCATAGGTTTTCTTAACAAGTTTGTTTTTAAAAATATTTTTTTTACAACAAAAATACCCGTCTACAAAATTAACATCAACCAAATATTAGAATGTTTGTTTGAGACTGTGATGACCTATAAAAAAAATTAAAACAAATTATGAATACTAATTCAGAATCAACAAGATATTCAAGGATAAAATTGCTTAGAAAAACCAAAAAGGATTCAATTGAAAGAAAAAAAATGAAAGATGGAATTTAAAAAGAAAAACTATTTGGCATTGTTATTAAACCTAACCCAATAAGTTAACTTTAAAACCTCTCATCCTGACTACTTGATAGCCCGGGTTTAAAATTAATCAGTAAAAAATTAACTCTACATAATTCAGTTTACATGTTTAATCCGAAAACAATGTGGAAGAACGGTAAAAACATAGTTTATATTTTTTTAAAATAACATCTTTTTTTAAAATAAAATATTAAAACAACATATTATATCGACATGTATTTCATGGCTTAAGTCGCAATACCAACGACCTACATCATGAAATCCACCAGGGAGCTCTCATACTCCACTGATTTAAAAATAAAAAATTAATTATTTTTTATTTAATAACATGATAAAAAATACTTGTTAAAATCTAGTGATAATTTTATAAAATAACAAATTATGATGACTAATTCAAAATTAATATAATATTGAAAGATAAAATTATAATTTAAAATAAATCAAATATTAAAGGGTGAAATTAAAAAAATATAATAAATAAGAGTTTTTTTTTAAAAAAAAAAGGTTTGAAAAAAAAAATTAAAATGCTTCCCTATTAATATGTATTTTTATAGCACCTTCGTTTTTTTTAATGAAGAAAATATACATTATAACACCTTGTGCATGTAGAGTTTGGACGACATTTGATAAAATCTCAAGAGAATAATAAGAGAAGATTTTATTTTTGGATGGGCCAAAGACATGGCTTTGGTAAACTTGACCCTTTTCTTTTCTGCTGCATGGTTTGGTTGATGGAACAAATTATAATCAGCAGGCCTGAATCCTGATCGCTGCTTGACTACAGACAAATCACACGACCCGAGTCTCCACATGAAAATCCAACCTAAGCCAGAGGAATCCAGGTCGACCTCACTCGTTACAGTGCCACCAGCTACAGTGATGTAGCCAAGCTTGTCATTATGTAGCCAAGCTCGATTTCATTCAAGTTTCCAGGTCGTGGCACGATCAGTAAAGAAAGGGGGGAAGAACCATATCATTTATTCTCTTATAGTTCAAGGAAAAAGAACCATAGGGCTTCAAAATTCCTTCCCTGGAACCACCAAATCTTCCATAAACAGTCAACAACATGACAAACTCTGAAAAATGGGCACTCAACAAGGGAAATTACATAAAATGCCTTCCTTCCCATTCCTTATTTCTCCAAATCTTTCCTCTTTCTCCTCCTTGTGCTTTCAGTTGATATGTGGAAGTTTATCCAAACAAAATCTCAATCCATTCCTTGTAAATCAGAAGTCGCACAGTAAAGCAAGTCATAAAGAAAAGTTGGGTGCACTAACTAGAATATAAAGGAAGAATGGTTTCATTATCTACAAAGGGAAGATGAAAATTCTAACTGCAAACTAAAGGGAAAGAAGTGCGTAGCATGAGGAATACAAACGGACCATTCATTCCAAGGTCTTAAGGAGTCTAAATAAAGCAGCTGCTTCTCTAATCCGTGAAAACTCAATGCAAAACGCTTGGACTTCAATGAAGAGATCCTTAACTGCAACGCCACAAAAGATTTCAACAGAATTGTTTCCGAAAGAACACGCCAAAAAAAAATATGCACCATGCAATACAATTAGTTAAGCAGTTAATTGTTCTGCAAGCTTAAGACATTTACGACAAGTGCAGAACACAGCTTTCCAGACAGCAACTTCACATTCCTTTTTTCGTGCCATCTTCAACTGTAAGTCCCTAACCCATTACTTATTCTCTTCGATCACAAGAAATGATTAGAATAATTTGTTCCTCTTGATTCAGTTGTCTCCAAACAAACTTCTAAAATATTTTTTTTCTAATTTATGTCAGGAAAATAATGCAATCTGAGTTCTTATATTCTTTTATTTTTCTTCTCATTGCATTAAACCTCATGTATGAGTTTAGGCTATAAAAGAACAAAGGATATCATCTGCATATGCACTCATGTCAAATGGCCACTATAACAGTTCAATCACAAGTAGAAATGTATACTGACCATCAATAATTCTGTTTCGGATCAGACTCTGCAGGAAAACACAAACAAGTCTGACAAGTCGGTTCTGCATGTATTTATCCTAGAAAATGAGAAAAGTTAAAATCTTATGTTAATATCTGGTTGGATTATGACCTCAAAAAAAAAAACTAAAAACAAAACAAAACCTAACTGATCTCGTACATGTATTTATCCCCTAGAAAATGAGGCAATTTCGTGGTCTTGTAGAAAAAATTGCATGAGACATTGTCATATGAATAGTTTAAGAAATACCAAAACCACAACTACTACATTTTGAATGCTTGTATCTGTGTGCACACACAAATAACCAACGTAGCACAATCTTTACTAACATGGATACATGCAAATGAATGCTTGACTTTCATTTTCTCCATGATCACCTCGGTTGAATTTCATCAAATGCTTTCATTATGGTTCCCACTATTATTATATGGTTCGTGACCAACTGGTTCCTCAAGCATAACTTTATTTTGTTCAACCAGTACTGTGACATAATCAATGCAATAAATATTCATGGCATTGAATGTACCTTGATATTTTCACAAGATGAAATACAATTAGTTATGTACATCCGAACAAACTCCTTTGGAAGTTCAACTGCTGTTGTAAGCCGGTTCACAACTTCCATGGAATGTAGACTCATGTCCATATTGACAAGAACTGTGAAGTAACTGAACCCACAAATATAAACAAACATCAAACCAGTATCACACACTTGAGGAAATAAAAACAAAAGGAATAAAAATCACAAGCTCCAAACACATACTCTGCAATTTCAGGAGAATTTATCAACTTTGTAAGAACTTCAACTGCAATAAGGGGATTGTTCTCCACCAATTCCTGATGGCATGATGAAAAGGGCCTCTTAATTTCAAGCAATACAACTCATAATAAGAATGAAGCATGAAGTGTCATATGACTTACAGGTAACTTCCTTGGTGCCAGTCCACAGTGATATACAAGCTTTGGGTCATTAGTCAATTCCACCAAGACTTGCTGGACAAGAGAGAGTTTGGAGTCATTACTTCCTTTCAATACCATTTATGCAACAACTATACAAAAAAGATGTTGAGCATGCAAATTGTCTCTTTAAAATTTGATGTGAACTTGAAAAGTCCATCAAGGCAATCTATCTACAAATGAGACATTATTGAGTTAATCAAAACCTTATGAGGAATAATTAAATCTGAAGCACATAGCTTTAATCAGAACCCCTTAAATTCATTTCAATCACAGAGAATAGCAGTCATGAATAATTTGGGATCTCATTGCAACTCAACACAGAAACAAATTCATATAACTTACCAAACTAAGCTCAAGCATTCGGCTAATATTTTAAACATTTTCAGTACGAACACATACAAAAACACAAGCAGTTTGATATAATAATATTAAGGAAAAAATAATTCAAAAAAATCTTGATAGGGTAAAAAAATACCTTGGCAAAAGGCAGCTAGGACGTGTGAAAGCAGGGAAGAGGTTAAGATATGGAAGCTAACTTAGTTAAAAAGTAGGCTGAAAATAAGCAAGCCATTTGAAAATAGTAGGTGATATAGTATAGTCAAATAGACATGGTCAACGAACATCTGCATGATTGCTTTGTAAAAGTACCAGTTTACCACATATCCTTTCTGAACTAGAATTTCACATTTCTTAAGACTCCAAAAGCCCTTTATGAAATCCTAACAATATTTGTGGTCAAAACTACTTGAAAAATCTCTTTATATAAATGTATCTGTGTATAATATATTGAAACATAGAGCAGTAGAAGAACCTCCTGTTGAGCAGGGGCGAGAGGTCCCTTCAAGGCTTTTGCAATCAAGTCCCTAACGGCTGCTCCCTTGCTAGTATCAGCACACATCCCATGATCCCATACAAGCTCATGATTGCTATCGGGATTGAGCCACACTAGCTGGAAATAAGTTTGAAAAGTGTAAGGAAAAATAGCAAATTCCATTAAGCAATCAAACATTTGACCACAAAATGTCCTTACTTCGCCATCTTGTATCGGCAATCTCGGTGGTCGAGGCCTGATCCACTGATGACCAATTCCCTCTGTTGACAAGTTTGCCAACAATCCAAGCAGAGCCTCATCTCTATCTCCAGATCCAAGTTTAGGTTTTGCTCCAGGTTGCAAATCAAACCTACAAAACAACCATTATCGCCTATATGTGGAACAATTCGAAATGGAGTGAAAATGAAAATTGAACCTGGCATGAACTGACAGCAGAAAATAGTGCATAAACAAAATCCAAAAGTCACAACTTTAGAATTGTTCCTCCAATTCCAGGGGACATACTCTGGTGAATTTGCATCACAACCACGGGGTACATCTGGATCTGGCACTATATTTTTCAGCGAATCGTTTTTAAATATGGAATTATGTGCTTCAGGATGGACTTTATCAGAATATTGATGCTGCAATTGTTCACGTGATGGGAAAGCCTGACAATAAGCAGTTTATCAATGTGATGGGAAAGATAAAAGTTCCAAGGAAAAAAATTAAAGGCTTATTTAGCAGAACTGTATCTCCAATATGGTGATATAAATAATATACATGAGTTTAGCATGCATTCACTCATGAAAAGCATGATTTGAGATATTCAAAGAACTTACATGGACTGAAGGATCAAAAAGTTTGATGTAATTCGCAGCTGACTGTTTAAGAAACTGGAAAATAGGGGAAAGCTGTTCTCAGAAATCATTATCATAAAGAGAAACATTTGTAATAGGAGAAATGGAGGAGAGACTAAAATGACAACACGTGAAGAGAAGTGAGTAGTCTGACTAAACTTACAAAACCATCTCCTCGATACTTTGATCTTCTACACCTAACAATGGTAAGAACTGAATCCAAGATTTACTATTCTATTCACCAATTAGGATGTTAAAAGATAAATTTTACTATTCTATCCCCAACAACACGGTTTTCAGAATGATATGTAAAATAGTTAAGAGAATTCCCACGACCATTTCAAATATTCTGCCAATTCTCCAATTATCAATGAACTTCTGGTAAATATTCAACGTATAGATAACCCAACTCCATGAAACATGGTTTAAAGTGTCCCAGAGCGTTCCTAGCAAATAGATTTTACAAAAAAATAACACTGGAAAAAATCACCTGTCAAAAAACCTTATAATAAGCAAGTTTACATGCTAGGTTGCTACATTTCTTCACATGCTAACTGAACTACTTCAAAAGATCATCGCTTAATATCAACAACAAGACAAAAAGGAAAAAAAAGAAAAGAAAATTTAGAACCTCTCTGCTACCGCCGGAGCCACCAGAGGCTAACAACTGAAGAACAAACGCCCTCTCATATTTTTCCGCGTCCTCATCACAAGCAGCCTGTAAAATCCCAACAATAAAACTCATAAACCTTATATTTTCTTTCCAAATCATAGCATTCATCTGCATTACAAATAAACACATTTTTATGATAATAATCTTTTCCATAACACCGGAACACACCAACTGCACTGCTTACATTGATAAACAAAGCCACATACGGATTTGCAGAAGTCGGCTGCGATGAATAAGTCTGATAAAGAATCGCAAACGCAATTAACCGTTCCGTAGACTTCAGCATCTTCTTATTCTGCACTTCACATAAACCCCCAATTCATCATCAACCAATACAAAGTTCATGATTTTAATACCAAATATAATCAAAAGAGAAAAGAGAAAACCCAATCCGTAACAATAATTATATTCAAAGCGAAATCAGCTAAACCCTAGCAAAATCAACAAATTCAGTAAATGCGAGAGAGAGAGAGATTGAAAGGGAGTGCGTTGCTTGCCTGTAAGAGGAGCAAGAGAGAGGCGGAAAGAGGGGAAGAACGAGAGCGATTGATTTTGTTGAGAAACTCAGTGACGATTTCATCGAATGGTATTTGCTCTGATCTCAGTTGTGAATATAACAAGTTTGTTTCTTCGAAGCTTAAAGCCATTCTCTTCTCTTCTCTTCTCTTCTCTTGCTTTGATTTTCGAATATTTCCCACTGGTGGATGGAGGAAGAAGGAAGTGAAGAAGTGGTGGAAGGGAAAGCAGAGATTGTTTGTTTCTTGGGAAAGTGGAGTGGGAGTCTGACATTTTCATGGGCCGGGCCAGACCAATCTTGGTCCGGGCTTTCATGTAGACCTAAGATCGGTCTTGCTTCGATATGTTCTAGCCTGGTTTATAGGATTTCTTTTTTAAGGAATAAGAAACGTTTATTTCAAAGTATTGACAAAGCAACTGCAAGAAACGGTGCTTTGGTGGGTTATTTTGAAGAAAAATTAAAGGTTATGGTTTTGGAAAGGGAAGGAAAGGAGAAGTGAAGGGAGCTTTGGTTTTCTTACATCCATTACTTGAGATATTACCCAATTAAGGTAATAAATACATCCAAATAGATTAATTACAATGAATTTATAGTTTTGTTAATGAATTAGGGTTATGTGAGAATGAAATTATATTGTTTGATTGAT
>Ga0325400_1004866_pt1 | contig 12526 bp, 6 predicted proteins | sample PopdelMetagenome_2_FD_205662 | JGI IMG/M metagenome (GOLD analysis project Ga0325400, IMG submission 205662) | Populus deltoides microbial communities from Bellville, Georgia, United States - Xylem-PdKOR-R1 | ecosystem: Host-associated > Plants > Phyllosphere > Stem > Wood/Secondary xylem...
AGCAGTAAATTTATCATGGTAAGTCAAATCTCACCCCACGATAATTAATTAGTTAGTTAATAGATAGGAGTCATTTTCCAAATAATAATGTTTATACCGTACGTGAATCATAAAAATGTTACAATTATCCATATATAGTAGTGTTATTGCCGGCTATGACATAATTTCTTTGACTCGAATAGTTTTAGATGTGGCATCTCGATCTTGACATGATGAGAGGTGCTAAACACTATCATTATGAACTTAATTTGTTTTCTAAATAAAATTAATTAGCTAGCACCATTAACCTTATATATGTCATGTTACAAATTGTCATTTACCGCAATTAATTTCAGCTAATTATCTTGAAATCAACTATATATTATTAAACTTGGAGCTCGAATATTATCAATTCTAATTTCTCTTATATATATATATATATATATATATATATATATATATATCGAGTGTCGGACTTTTTTCACCATGCATGTTGCTTTATTAATTCATGCTGACTATGGAACTATAGACTTTGGTGGATAAGCTATGTAACATATCAAATTAATTAACAAGTAAAAGTAAACACCCCCAAAGTTTACCATCTTTTATCCTAAGCTTGACACGTGGATAAATTCAGGTTACAATTCAGCGTCTTGCCTGCTTTTCGACCCCACGGTCCAACATAGCAAACACCTGTTGTTTCTATTCCAGCAAAAAACAAATTGACTCTAACCCACAATTTCTAACCTGGAAATTAACTTTCTAATCTGAAGAATTCTCGAAAAGAAAGACAAATCTAGGTCAACAAGGCCATGAGTTCTACGATAAATCTATTTATGATCATATTGAGGCCCCCCTTTTCCCATTTTCACATAAATTTTCTTTAGTGAAAGCTTCATCCTCAAAGCATTGAAACACATGCAAAACGAAGAAAATAAAACCACTGGCAAAGACATCAAAACACTTTCAAGAGCCTACTTTATTCAAAACCATTTAGGAGGGCTTTTTCTTTGGACGGTCGATCAAGAAAGTGAAATCTGTCTCTCCTAAGGTCGGTTTATAGTCAGATACATACATACAAGCAAAAAGTGTCATAAATTGTCCTGTATATATTTTCTTGACACGTCGAGACCTAAACTCTACACAAAATCAAGCATTTTGATGTATAAATGATGCAGAGCTTACGTACACACATGGGAGTTTGGGAGCTTTAATTGACTTAGAGAGTCGGTAACTAGATGTGGATTGAGCTTCTAATCGTACGAGGAGTCGACTCTTGTATGATGTTGCTTGGAAATCAATACGGTGATCTTTTGACATTATGGTTTCCTGTGGTCCTAAGTGCTCTAAATATTCAGGGATTGACCATGTATAGCTGAGCAGAACTTTTCATCCATGTTGTGAGGCTACATTTGATCCAAAAAATTTGCTCTAAACCCTCCTTGATAGTTTTCCCTCTATATATTTTCATTGTTTTAAACAACTACTGCTTGTAATTAAATGATATAACTAGTATCACTACACTTCAATTCCTACACAAAACATGAATTGGATTCAATTGATGATGTTTTGGCTAGCTCATTGTGAGATCAACAAGTCTAAGAGCATAATGGTAATACTTTCAATGCTTAAAGTTTCACAATCTCTCCTAAGATTTGATCTCAGAATTCTCAATCTCTCTGAAATGTTTCCATGAATTAAACAATTAAAGAAAAGAGCGAAATGTTTTCTGTAATTTCTTGCACGTACAATTGAGTCTTAAGTTCAATTTTACAATTTGAGAAATAATCTCCCAGCTAATTTTTAATGGGGATGTGTAATGAATACGATGTTATTGTTTGGGGACACCCATGTAAATAAAATAGAAAATCACTATCTGGGACCAGGACGCCAAGTTCTTCAATTTGGGGAAAATAATTATAAAAGTCAAATAAAGAAAAAGGTTCTGTCTCTCGTAAAGAAGGGAGCTTGATAAATTTTCATTTAGGGTGGCCACTGTAAAATATTAAGAAAGAAATGGAAAATAATAATTATTAATATTTGGATCTTTGGGGTCAAGATTCCCAGCTGTCTCCTCTGACCCGTTCTCCTCGTAGAAAATCCTATAGGCTTCCTAGCAACTAGATCGATTTATTTGAAACTCCACTTTCTTTTCATTTACGCGTAAGGAAGACCAAATATACTAATTTAATTTTTTTTCATGTAGAATTATTAATTCAATCTAGAAAATTTAAGTTATTACATGAGATTTTAAAATATAATTTATATTATTTTTTAAAACACCTTTTCAAATGAAAATTTTTTTAACTTAAAACTTGTATATATTTATATTACATTGTACTTACTTTTTATCAAATAAATAAGGATGGTGAGATTTGAATTTGTAACCGCTTGGTCATTAAGATTTTGATACCATATCAAAAAATCAATCCAACTCAATAACTTAAATTGTTAAATAAATTCTCAAGATATAATTTATATTATTTTTTAATAATTTAAATACCTAAAAAAGTAGAAATTTGCTAGAAGTTCCATGTTCTCAATGATATAAAAATATCACTTAACATGAACAACACCTACCTCAGGATGACACTTGGTTAGTGTTTAGTTAGAAAATCAAAATAAAAAATATAGAGTTAAAGTTTCCATGTTTTTCTTGTCTTAAAATAATAAAAAGTGTATTATAAAACTTTTCCAAAGATATATTTATTTATATATCTCTATTTTCATTCCATTAACTAATTAATACTTTTATAAATATACTTTCTATATAAAAAACTAACTAAACACAACTTGAAATGTTGATAGAGGCAAGAAGGGAAGGAGACACCTTTTGCTCACTTCAAGAAACTATTCAAAGGCTATTCACTTGAGGTTAGAAATTGCCTTTCTGCCCTGGCATGCATCCTTGCCCTAAAGCTTGAACTGTTCCAACATAATTGACCATGGATTTTAGGCATGTGCACGGAAAGACAAGAAAATACAATCCAGCTAGCCTGAGATTGCATTTTGTTTTCTAGTGATTGATTGCTTGACTTTATCATTAGGTGTCGTGAAAGAGGTTGCAATCAGAGAATGGTTTGAATGAAATCTGATTAATCTTCCAAGCAATATACCGAACTTCGAACCAACCTGCACGCAGGAGTACTTTCGTTTACAGTCTGGGCAAGTGAGCATCGTAGTATGCTGCAAGCTTTACACGTAACAGATTATGTATAAATTATTTTTCTGTCATGTTTTACGTTTTGACGTGAGATTCATCTCCTATACCCTTTAATTTTGTAAATCAAGATACGGATAGAGAATATGTTAGAGAATAATAATTTTATGAGTTTAAATTTTAAATCTTATAATTTATTAGAATTTTAATAATTAAATAGTTATGAATTTGAATTTTATAATTTATATTTATTTGATAAAAATTAAATATAAAATAGTATAGGCTTATACAAGTTTTAAATCTAAAATGTTTTCACTTGAGGAGATGTATTACAAAATAATATAAATTATATCTTGAAATTTTATCTAATAACTTAAATTTTTAAATTGAATTAGATTTTTAACAAAATATAACTTTATGATTTGAATTCGATTGTTTCTATAAGTACATTTTCTCGTGTTGTGTCTTGATGTGATGTCTCTAATATTATTGTAAAGTTCTGATATATAGTGTTATTTTTCTTAAAGTTCTCAGTTTGTATATTTTTCTTGGTTTTTTATATAACAATTATGATGATTTTAATATATATCTACTGATATATCTTTTATTTTATTTCTTCCGCTTATTAAAAAAAAATTGTATAACCCTCTAATTTTTGTTATTGAAAACAATAAAAGGCACGTTTTACTTTGCATAACTCTTGACTCTTGAGACTTCACAATAGCTAGCTAGGCCTAGGCTTAACCATATTGAAGTTTTCTTCTTCAAAGTCAAAGAAACTAATATTGGAAATATCGGACTATATCTTGTTGTTGTCGGTTGGTCGAAAATTAAATTGCTCTAAACGGCCATGGAAACATTGGAGGATCCTCGCTGACAGTTCTGCTCTTCTCTCCTTGGTATCACATATATTATTTTTGTTACTTTGGGTTTATCAATTAAATTGTAGCCATATTGTTGATTAATAATTTATAAATTAAATTCAGTATTCAATAAACAGGGAGATAAAAATAAAAAATAATTTTTTAACAAGAAAATTCTGACCGTATATAATTCTCTTTTTTAATGTCTGTATATATATATATATATATAAAATCCTCTATATAAAGAAAAGCCTTAACCTTAGAAAAACGGTAAACCCTAATAATAATTACCAGGTCAACCAGTAACTAAAACCAAGACCTAAATCAGTGGGACCCATTTCTCCTATAATTGAGTCCACATGTAAATGACGTCATTATAACATCTCTGGTTTGAAGATAATAAAGAGACAAAAGCAGCACAAGAGGCAAGAGCCACGCCATGGTTTTCAATAAAGCAAGCCGTGGTCCCAACTTTCAAAAAAACATAAGTCACCGCTAAAGCATTGACACGTGCACACTTTTATCCGTCAAAGCTTTCATAATCCCCCTGCATTTATGTAAATTACTACTTTAATAGTACGTGAAAGGGCAGTTAATCCTACAGGTGGCAGGGACACTTGTACACTTTACATGCTCCGGCTGTTACTCGCCGGAAAGGTCGCCGGATTTTGACTGTTTTCGGGATCTTTGGAGCCGTATCTTACTTCCCTATGATTGCTTGATTGTACAATTTTGTGATCTTTCCATTTTTATTTTCGATTTATAGTGTATTAATTCACAAAAGAAATCTTATTACACAATATATCTCCTTTTGAATTTAATTCTGAAGTAATATTAATATGGAAACAAATTATTAACTTCAACTTGAAAACCAACACCTCAAAAATGGTGTTTTCCTTTTTCTTGTTCGATAAGACACAAGTATTAATTTAAAAATATAAATCTTTTTTTTCGAATATCAAATATAAATCTTATGTGTATAGAAATTCAATTATTAAAGTTTTTATATTAATTAAGTAATGGGTACGTACGTACGTGCGTGATAGGAAGAGAGACATTTTCTTTTTATGATCATTAATAAAAGTAATTAAATCCAAGAAATGGTAATGTGATTGTAATAAGATGGCATGTTAATTAATGGGATAAAAGAAGTGAACGGAGTGATCAACAATGGAAACTTCTACTTAATATAGACAGGAAAGAAAACATGGGTAGCTCGCTTGCTGATAAAGTAATTAAGGTAAGAAAATTCAAATTAGTACTTAATTATTATTTGGATGGGAAAATTAAAGAAGAGAACTATTCTGATCAATTTCATTGATTTCCAATACATTACATTAGATTACATGAAGTTAATAGCATCCAAAATATCTGGGATTTCGAATTTCAAGATGTTGCTGCAGTTGCTTTCCCTCTCATCTTCAGCGCTGCTGCTATTGATGTAAGTTGAATTGGAGTTCAATGGCGTAGGACTTGAAGAAGGAGTTGATAAAACTGAAGCAAAACCAAAGTTCTGGTTGCTGCTGTTGGAGATAAAAGTCGAGGTCTCGGAAGAAGGGTCCATAAGGTCAGACCCATAGTAGCCGTTGCTGTTGTAACTTGATACAACAGGCATATAATAATCTTCAGCTAAATTGGAGCCCATTCCATTGCTTTGCCACTGATCATGAGTACTGAACTGAGAATTTGGAGAGCTAAAGTTGGTAATGGTACTTGACTGGTATTGGTCCACATTAGGGTCCATAATTCGTGCTTCGTTAGAAAATGTAACACAAGGGCTGGTAGTCAATGTGGTGCAAGTAGGCATTTCTTGACCTGGGGTTTGAAACTGGTTATTAGCTTGATGAATCATCGATTCGTATTGGCTTTGTTGGACTTGTGGGTTGGGAAGATGGTTTTCTTCTTGACCATTTTGGATGACGAAGTTTTGGGTTTGGTCACGTTGAGAAGATAAGAGAGATGTTGCTAGCCTTAGAAGTCCTGGGTTCACTAAAGGTTGGACACCAAGCATTCTTGACATGTTCATTTGATCAGAGGAGTTGTAAAGAGATGAGCTCAGGATTGAGGAGAGTTCAAGAAGATCAAGTCTTGGACTATGAGTCACCGGATCAATTCCCATTCTTAGAAGCCTCTTCCTAATGTGTGTGTTCCAGTAGTTCTTGATCTCGTTGTCTGTTCTTCCAGGCAATCGAGCAGCAATGGCAGACCACCTATAATCAATAAATCAAACAAATAAAAAAAAAAAAAGTAAGTTAGAATCAAACTATGGAAAAATTAACCAACCATGCATGTATGCCTGTGAATACAAGACTTACTTGTTTCCCAATATACTATGCAGCTGAATTATTGTCTCCTCTTCTTCGAAAGAAAACCGACCTCTCTTGATATCAGGCCTCAGATAGTTAGTCCAACGAAGACGACAACTCTTTCCACACCTTTGCAACCCTAAACAGAACAAGAAAAACCCATCAACACGAACTCCACAAAATCTGACAGTATCAAACCGATATACAAATTAACCAGTAATTAACATACCAGCATTCTTTGGAAGTGTCCTCCAGTTTCCATAGCCGTGTTTTTGTATGTAATCAACCAGCTTCTGATCCTCTTCCGGGGTCCATGGACCTTTCTTTAGCCCATTTTTGTCACAACAAGGTGCTCTACCCATGCTGCCGTAGTCTCAACTGCTAGGTATAGTAAGTAATTATAGAGAGAAATTACACGGAGGTAGAGAAGGTGAGATTTATCCTTTAGTTTTCGAACAAGGAAATCGAAGTAGCGTCCGTATGGGCATCATATACTTGAGTGTGTATACTATAAATAGTAATCCAAGCGAAGGGTAGGAAACAAAATGAAGTCAACAGGATTTGGTGCCGTCCTCTGCTTATCAATAATGCCACTTGTCCCTTCTCTTTGAAAACTAAAATAAAATATAAACTCCAATCTTTCTCTCTACGTACGTACATAGCAGCAGCAGCAGCAGCAGCAGCAGCAGCAGCAGCAGCAGCAGCAATAATAATAATAATAATAATAATAATAATTTTGTTATGCAAGATCTTACTCTATATATATATATATATATATATATATATTAATAAGGGGTCTCAAGTCTTATTCATAATAATATATATATCATTTTCGGGCTGAAAGTGCAATCCACGCTTTCTAGATTCATATTAGCTGTCACCAACGTGAAAAAGGCCACGTACTCCAATTTCTTAAACATTACCTTTGCTACAGGGTTTCTTCTCGATCTTCTTAATTCAATTCATGCATGGCTCCATTTCACAACTTAAGATGGCTGCCTTGAGCTTGTGATTGATTTAATTTTTTTTTTTTTACAGTGAAAATACTATTTTTGTCCCCTTTTAAATTAACATGAACTCATCATGTTCTATATAGGAGAACATACTTTGCTCTCGAGGCTGAACTAGAAAAACAAATTATTGGGTTAATTATTTTTATTAAAATAATATTTTTTTAAAAAAAATAATTTTAATATGATTAAGTTTGAATTGGGTTTGAGGTCACTATAATTTTATCTAAATCAACTAAAATTTAACTGGTCAATATAATTTCTCCAGTTCAACTAAAAACATGGTGGAGATCATGCCTGAATTTCAAATTTTTTGGATTAACCCAGCCAGCTAGCATGACTGAATTTGGGCGTAATATACGAAGGGAAGTGTATTTAATTCACTACGGCAATATTAGAGTTAATTACGTTTTAATTAATTTTCGCCGAAATACAGGAACATATATATATATATATATATATATATATATATATATAAAGGAGTTCTCCTCCATTCATTTTGCAGATAAGATTTTTATTTGAGTTTATATATTTTTTTCTCTTTATCTGATGTTGATGAGAAAAACAAGTTTTATATACACGTGGCCTCCTTCAAGTCAACGATATGCTTTTTTTCATTAAAAAAAAATGTCGTGACTTTTCTAAGGTCATTTCTAATACATGAATTTGGCATACAAATTACGGATTAATTCATGAAAGAAAATATTTCTTTAGAGTTTTAGGCTTTTATAGCTCATTTATGGGTACATGGAATATTAATTTAATGACATAAGAAATGATTTTTAAATTTTCTATTATAAGATTGGAATGGAAGGAGATTTTTATTCTTTTATAAAATTGTGAAATTTGTCAAAAAGGCTCAAGCTTGGAGCTTTATTCAGCATTATAACACTCAATTCGGATCAAAATCTAGATCAAGGGTTGACTTGTATATATGAGATAATGAGTCAATCAAAAGCATAATTCTTTTTAAAAAATAAATAATATTTTTTTATATTCATGTTTAGCAAAAAAAAAAAAAAAAAAAAAAGACCAACGAAAACAGGTTTGATTAGTGTGAATACAAAGGACTAGAACACGTTCGTAGCCTGACTGGCTTGGACGTAGGAATTATACTTAGTCCGCCCGACCTTTGATTTTTCGTGTTCATGTTTCAGCATTAATGCAAATGCACAAGAGCCAACTAATCAAAAGGAAGGATTTATCTAATTTTCATGCACTCATCGTCATCGTCTTCTTCTTCTTCTTCTCTTTCTTTTATGGAATAGATTTTTCCATTGCCGATGGTTTTACAGTACTAGTAGTGCTTATAATTTTGAAATGTGATTTATATATATAATCATTGAAAGTATATAATTGAAAGTTTATTGAAAAAATCTTAAAACCAAAGACAAAAAAAACAAAACAAATTAAAAATGACTAGCTAATATTTATTATGTGATTTTAAATTGATTTTATTATGTTACTGAAAGAAATATTTAATTATCAACGTTATCACAACGTCCATTATTCTCTTTCTTCCTTACCCACAAGTACTAGAGTGTTTTCTGTCAAGCAAAAATGTCAAGAACTCAACTCCGTTGACTTTCGACAAATTGATTGAGCAATTATTTCTGGGATCATAGCTTCTCTTCATGAGTAGACTAAGAACAGCTAGCACCTCAGCAAATTAAATTAAAGAATTATAGACACTACTTTCCAATATATTTTTCTGGGGCATAGTTTTTTGTTTATGACACTACTTTCCAACAGTAGTTCATAAATCTGCTGTCTAGATTTATTATAACCTTATATTTCATGATCGGTTCTTGCATGTGTGTGTGTATTTCTAGATTATCTCCACTTAAATTATATCGTATAATATGATAATAGCATGATTTGTTTATGTCACCAAAAGGGATATATAAATTTCATGACTAACCCAATTATGAGTATAAGAAGGTTCATCAAAAGTGTAATATAGCTAACTTTGAGGAGTGTAGCTCAATTGGTAAGGCCCGGAGTTTGTTACCTAGAAGTCACCAGTTCGAGTGTCACAAATTTCAGGATCACTGGAAGATTATATGGTCGTTAACTTCAGGATTTCAAAGAATTAGTTGGGATGCATGTAAACTGACCAAAAAAAATAATATTAGTCTTTTTTTATGGGGCAAACTTTTTGGTTGCAGAATTCGAAACCAATATGAACACAGATTAGAATGGCATCTAACTGTAAGTAATTAACATCTTGAAAAAACAGAGTGAAAAACTGCAAAAAGATCATGTTAAAGGAAGCCGAAAAGAAAGAAAAGTTTGAAAAAGAAAAGTGTTTATTTGGGACTTATTAGCAGCTGGTCTAAGCTAAGACTAATGATGCCCAGCTTTTAATAAGGTCCTGCAACTTTCCACACTCAAATAGTGGTAAAACCTTTTTTATTCCTTTCTTTCTTTTCTCATCTCCCCACTTTTTGTTCTTCTCAATAAAGTCATGAAAATAGTTAAGATTTATAGCACTAAATATATGGATTGATTTGAAATTGTGTCGACTTTTATGTGATCTGTCTCTCATTTTTCAATTTTTATGGCCATATATATATATATATAATGTAATAATTGAAATTAAGAAAAAAGGTACTTCATCTAAAGCTTTCTTTAATCAGAAGTACTTGCCTCCAATTCATATATATGGTAGATGACAAAACTTGAAGTAAGAAAATATTTTTTTATTTATTTCATAGTCAAGGGATTTCTTTGGTTAGGTTTTTCGCATTTAGTTCGAGCATAGACAAATCCTCTATAATATAATTAAAAAATTCTTTAAGAAAATTTCTCCGCGCACAATGTAACTAGAGATTAGAAAAACAAGAAAGCATGTCTCTCGTTTATCATTATTTCACCAACTCCTTGCGTGGAAATTAAATTATAAACAAAATGATTATTTAATATTCATCATGTAAGCTCTTGTTAATTTGGTATTGCGTTCCAAACATAAATTAGTTAAATTTTAAATTTTTTTATTTAAAATTAATTTTTTAAATATTTTTAAATCGTTTTGATGTGTTGATATTAAAAATAATTTTTAAAAAATACAAAATATATAGATTTCTAGTATATTTCCAAATAAAAAACATGCAACTTACATTCATTTAGTAAAAGCACTTTTTCCTTATTATATCCTAAAATCAAACTGTAAAACATGAGGATAATCATCCAAATTAATATCATATTTGCATGAATGACGACCTCTTTACATATAATATTATTAGTAGTCAATAGTTTCTATAAATTAATAGCTTTTGCATAATACTTTGTTCTAATTAAAAAAATCTGCCGATTGATTAGCCTTAAACGTGTAATCATACAAGAAGCTTAATCACTCTCCAAAGTTGAGGGCCACGCACTGGAAACATAGGTTTCCAAGATCTAACCATCAATAGGCTGCCACGTTTATATTTCCTGACGACTCATGTCTGGCGCCCTCGACAACAAGAAGTCTTTGCTTCTTTTTTTTCCCTTGACATCAACGAATTATCTATGGATGCAATATTATATTTGGTTGATTATTGTAGCCAGTAGCCACAAACCAAGCCATATCTCTAGTGGGATAATCAAGCAGTGTGTGTGTGTGTGTCTATATATATATATACATATACATATATATATATATACATATACATATATATATATATATATATATATATATATATTGGATAAAAACAGGATACAGGATTAATTCCTCCCTCTTGAGTTCAATTTTCACACACACACACACACACACACAACAATGAAGTATTTTGAATTAATAATTTAAGTAAAGTTTATTGTATGAACCGAGCATATATATTGGATAAAAACAGGATTAATTCCTCCCTCTTGAGTTCAATTTTGAACACCATATTGTACAATTATCATATATATATGGTAAGTGTACGATAGCTAGCTTTCATGTGGAATTACTATTCTTCACCATTTGAAAATCGTGAAAAATTGTCTTAATCACCTCCAGCTAGCAAGCCATCAACGTAAATTGATATGTAAATGGTCAAATATTATTATATCCATCGATCCTATATTATTGTTATATTTCTACCAATTTTTCTCTATAAAGCTTGACCCTATCCCTCATCCTCATTGGCTTGCTTGTGTGCCCTTCTAACCTTGGTGTATCAATTATTAATCTCTATTCATTTGTTTAGAATTAACCCCTTCGCTTAGCTTCCCATAAAAAACTCAAGCTAGAACAATAAAAATATTCATCTTCATAGAATGAAGGCACCACTATATATATATATATAGTGAAGCTTTTAATTAACTAAAATATACTGATAAAATTGATGAAGATTAACACGTGATCCGTCATCTCAGGCTTGCTCGATGTCTCCGTGCTTGTTGTCATGGAGACACCCCGTGTCAAAAAAACTAATTAAAATGGCCTTATCAGCATATTTGTGGATTAACAAGTAGAGATTAATGCTTAATCATTGAAAACATCGATCGTGATTGCATCTCCTACTTGATATGGTAACTACTTGTCCAATTTTCAGGGTTTGCTTTGTGCACGGGTTACCCAAAGAAGCTAGTTGCATACGTGGTACGTACGCTGAGCTCCATCGTGATCGATCGATGTCCATAGCTAATTTATGTAGTTGTGAGCTGTTCAATTTCTCCAGCAATCGCTTAATGTATGTATTCTCAACGACCATCTAATTTATTTAGAGCTATTTTTAGATACGAGATCCAAACATTTGTGGATGCTGTGCCACCTTGTTACTATTTTAAGCTTAGCCATGAACTTAATTAAATATTTAGCACGTAGCTAGTCCCTATCTGGGTGACTGAGCCTGAGCTTATTTTTAATTCTAATTATCTATCATATTCATCGCGATGATCGAAGGTTCAGTGTTTTGTTTATAGAGAGAAGAACACATCTGGCCCTAGAGAAGTATCGAGAAATTTCCCGTGATTTTTGTGCTTTAATTGTCCGTCCAACCCTGGTGTACGTACGTGGGGCAAATTAGCAGTGAATCATGATAATTTCTTGGAACGGTGATTGAGATAAGCCATGATTTCTGAGCTAAAATTAACGTGGCCAAAGAAGATTGGTTTGAAACCAAAAGGTTCTTATGTACAACTTCACATGTTTGACTTTACATTTATTGGTACAACGAAACAACGATGTACGAGACACACTTGGACATTTTAGTCGCGCTATCTTATAGGCTGAGTTAA
>Ga0325400_1004868_pt1 | contig 12523 bp, 6 predicted proteins | sample PopdelMetagenome_2_FD_205662 | JGI IMG/M metagenome (GOLD analysis project Ga0325400, IMG submission 205662) | Populus deltoides microbial communities from Bellville, Georgia, United States - Xylem-PdKOR-R1 | ecosystem: Host-associated > Plants > Phyllosphere > Stem > Wood/Secondary xylem...
CGAAAGGCGATGTGTACGTCGCCGACGGCTGCGGCAAGATTACCGACGGTACGTTGATTGGGGATAACCTGGGCAATTCGATTTTTGCCAAATCCGGCAACGGCGTGATCTTCGACGCGTCGGCGCGCGATCTGGACGGCCTCAGACAGATTGAGGGCTTCAACGCGTTTGTCCGCGACTGGGATCCCTCCTACCTCAAAGACGAAGTGCTGATGGGCCTCAATACGCCGATTCGGATTGGCCGGGCGATTGTCCTGCCGGGCGATCTGGTGCTGGGTAAGTCGGAAGGTGTTGTTTTCATTCCGGCCCATCTGGTGGAAAAAGTAGTTGTTACGGCGGAGTTTATTTCGCTGCGGGATAAATTCGGTCACGCTATGCTGAAAGCGGGTAAGTACACCCCCGGCCAGATCGACAGCCAGTGGACCGATGCCATCAAGGAGGATTTCCTGAAATGGCTCGATAAGAACCCCGGCGAAATTCCGATGAAACGGGCGGAACTGGACGCTTACATGAAAAACAGAACCTGGTAATATTTGCTCTTTTACGAATAAATCAATGAATCGACAACCCGACCGTTTCTCCTTTTTTGTCTCGGCTTCGCTGCTGGCAACCGGCGTCTTTTGCCTGTCGGCCTTCGCACCAGCCACGCTGGACACCTTGTTTAAGTCCGCGATTTTTACGCCTGCCAACGGCTTTACGGCGGGGGTCGAAGGTCCGGCCGTTGCTAAAAGCGGCACTGTTTACGCCGTTAATTTTGCGCGGGAAGGGACCATTGGTCAGATTACGCCCGCCGGGAAAGCCAGCCTTTTTGTGGAACTACCGCAGGGCAGCGTAGGAAACGGCATCCGGTTCAGCAGCCGGGGCGACATGTTTATTGCGGATTACCCGAAGCATAATATCCTGAAGGTAAACATGAAGACCAAGCAGCTTCAGGTGTTTGCGCACGAAGACCGGATGAACCAGCCCAATGACATCGCCATCGACAGCCAGGATCGGCTGTACGCCAGTGATCCGAACTGGAAAAACAACACCGGCAATATCTGGCGCATTGATACGGACGGTAAAGTGACGCTGCTGGAAGAAAACATGGGCACCGCCAACGGCATTGAGGTGAGTCCGGATAACAAAACACTGTACGTCAATGAGTCGGCGCAGCGCAAGGTATGGGCCTATGATTTGTCGCCCAAAGGGGAGGTGCGCAACAAACGTCTGCTGATTGAGTTCCCGGATTTCGGTATGGATGGTATGCGCTGCGACGTGAAAGGTAATCTGTACATCGCCCGTTACGGCAAGGGAACCGTTGCCAAAGTATCACCCGCTGGCGAAGTGGTGGAAGAAGTGACCCTGATCGGCAAAAAGCCAACCAACATTGCCTTCGGTGGGAAAGACGGCCGGACGGCTTACGTGACGCTGCAGGATCAGGGAAACCTGGAAACCTTCCGCGTCGACGCACCGGGCCGGGAATGGAAAATGAAGTAGTAACCCGTATACAGGCAGTGGTTTTCCGTTGCCATCAAGGTAATTAAGCCCCGAGACGTCAACAGCGTTGTAAAAAAAGTGGCCCCGAAACTCAATGAGCTTCGGGGCCGCTTTTTTGGATTATCGCAAACGGGCCGATTAGTTGTCCGTCATCAGGGAGTTCAGCGCCAGTTCGGATGAAGAGATCGGCCAGATATAGCCGGACTCGCCATACGCTTTTGCCGTTACCGTTCCTTTCGCCGGGATGGTTTGCTGTAAGCGCACCAGATCATTGTTCCGCAGACCTTCGCCCAGGAATTCAATTCTTCTTTCGAGGAGAATCGCGTTGATCAGATCCGTAGCTGAAGCATAATTAGCCGCCGTAACGGGATTGGCTGTATTCGAACGGTTATGAACGGCAGCCAGCAGGGCAACGGCCTGCGCGTCCACGCTATTGGTCGTGCGCGCTCTGGCTTCAGCCAGGTTCAGCAGCACTTCCGCGTACCGAATAACCGGCACATAATCCGTGTAAGGGCTTGGGGCTTTGTACTTGATCAACCAGTTTCTAACGTTAGCGCCCGTGCCTGACTGGCGAATGAACGCCCGGCGTTTGTCGGTGGCACTAAACGCCGGATTGGCGATAATGCCGTTCGGGTTCAGTGAATACTCCCCGTTTCCAATTCCACCATTGGCATTGTTGGGCGAGAAGTAATAAGCCACCTGGTTCTGCGTACCCGGGAAATCGCCCGCCGTTACAGTCATCGGCATCGACAGGATTGACTCTGTCGTCGTGTAGTTCGTGAAAACCGTTGTGACATCAGCCTGTAACGCGTTCGGTACGCCGGTCGGGGCGCTGAACGGAGCCGTAGCGCCGACGATCTTGTTAGCCTCCGTAATTACGTTGGCGTAGTCCTGCATGCTCAGGTACACCCGCGTTTTAAGGGCAATCGCCGTGTTTTTGTGCGCCCGGGTCGTGTTGTCGTTAGCGGTCGTATACGTCGCTGGCAGATCGGCTTCGGCCTCGTTGAGGTCTTTCAGGACCTGCGTGTATACTTCAGCGACCGTGTTCCGCGCAATGTTCGACTGGCCGACGGTTTTGATGCCGGTCAGACGCAGCGGCAGGCCGGGGTTCTGGCCTTTGTTATCCGCGTAAGGCTTGGCGTAGTACTGAAGCAGGCTGTAATACGATAACGCCCGGATCAATTTAGCCTCGGCAACGTATTTAGCCGCGTTCTCGGCACCAACGACGGATGTCCCGCCAGCCGCCATACCATCCAGGAATACGTTACACTTGTTGATCGTCAGGTAACCGTAGTACCACAGGTTAACCACAGCTGTGGCGCCGTTGGTTACGTTTAGGTTCCACACGTCAGCACCCGTAACGAGGTTGGAGGTTTCGTTGATAAAATCCTCGCCCCGGATGTCACCGTAGATCACGTACCGGCCACCGTAGAAGTTACCGTCCTTGAGTGCGCCGTACAGCGACAGAAGCTGGGTTTGGATCCGACTTGTTGTACTGAATGCGGATGCATCGGAGACCGATGTTTCCGGAATGGGATTCAGCAGATCCCGGTTACATGACGTGGCGCCGGCCAGCATCATGCCAATAATCATTGAATAGGCTATTCTTTTTTTCATGATGTCTCTTCTTGTCAAAATTAGAAGCCGGCACGCAGACCGAGGGTAAACGTACGGGCGTTACCAACGCTGTTCCGGTCAACACCCTGTCCGGATGCACTGTTGTAGCCGTTGGATGATACTTCGGGATCCGGACCGGGGTACTTCGTAACAACCGCCAGGTTCTGGCCGCTCAAATATACGCGCAGGCTGCTGATACCTCTGGTTTTGGCCAGTAACGTAGAAGGCAGGTTGTAGCCAAGACTTACCGTCCGTACTTTCAGGAAGTCGCCCCGGAAGACGTTGATGTCCAATGGGAACGCTGAACCGTTGGAAACATTGTCGCCAAACACAGGCTTCGCGTATTTCTTACCCGCGTCGCCTTCTTTCTGCCACGCATCCGTCAGCACATCGCGCTCATTGTTCCAGAAACGCTGATCGTGCAGACCGGAGTTCGTACCGTAATACACGTTGAAGCCCAGCTGGTAAGTAAGCAACACACCCAGATCGAAGTTTTTGTACTTGAAGTTGTTATCCCAGCCACCGTACTGTTTCGGGTTCACGTTGGCGTACATCACGGCATCAGCCGCCTGCGTAATCGACGTTCCACCCGTCGGACTCACGTAACGGGTTTTGCCATCGGGCGTAGTCGAGTAATTGTACTGACCGGCCGGCGCATAGTACTGATAATACACATTATTTCCCGCTGAGTTGATGAAAATACGCTTGCCCGTTGCCGGATCGACACCGCCCGTGCGCACAACCCATAAGTAACCCAGTGAGTAACCCGGAGCCGTCTGGTTAACCGTTTCCAGGGATGACGTAGACGTTTGCAGAACGTTCAGACCCGGCGCCAGGGCCGTAACTTCGTTTTTGTTGAACGTGATGTTAAAGTTGGATGACCACTGGAAATCCTTGCTGTTGATGATCCGGGCGTTGACCGAGAACTCAAGACCTTTGTTATACATCTTACCAACGTTCTGGGGCGGATACGTTACGGCCGTGTTCGGTCCGAGCGGACCCGGAATACCCGTTGAAGGCGCCTGCGCTACGTTCAGGATCAGGTTGTTGATGTTATTTTGGTACAACGCAACCTCACCCGTAATCCGGTTGTTCAGCAAGCCATACGTAAAACCAACATCAGCTTTCGTACTGGTTTCCCATTTCAGGCCGGGGTTACCCACGCTGGAGAAGTACAGGGTAGCGGCTCCACCGTACAGACCAGAGCCGTACAGCGAGTAAGGCGTATAGTCACCGATACCGCCGATGTTACCTACTTTCCCGTAGCTACCGCGAATTTTAAAGCCGCTGAAAACCCGGTCCAGACCCGCTGCCTTCCAGAAGCCTTCCTGCGTAATTTCCCAGCCTGCCGAAGCACCGTAGAACACCCCTTTCTTCACACCCAGGGCCGAATACTCATCCTGACGGATGTTACCGCTCAGGAAATAACGCTCTTTGAAGTTGTAGTTCAAACGACCGAAAGCCGACAACAGGTAGTTTTCGCCGTACGACAGGTTAGCGGAGTTGTTGGTTACCCAGCCCGCCTGAATAATGTCATAGTTCGGATCCGACAGACCCTGACGGTTCAGACCATATTGTCTCGACGTGCGTCGCTGCTGTTCCTGACCAATCAACAGGCTCAGGTTGTGGGCGCCACCGAATGTACGGTCAAACTGGGCCGTGTTGGTCCACAACCAGGTTTTGTAGTTACCAAAGGAGCTTGTAGCGTTCCCGTTAGATGAGTAACCATCACCCGTGTTAGGGGCGTAGAAAAGGTCGTTATCCACCAGCAGGTAGTCGATCCCGTACGTACTGCGGATGCTGATCCAGTCCAGGGGCTTAAACTGAATGTAGGCGTTAGACTGGATGTGGTTGTTTTCCGAGTTTGACCGGTTCTGATCCAGGCCCGGCACCGGGTTCGGATACGAGATTGCGGTTCCGGTGATGTTATTGGCAAAACCAATGGCCGAACCGTTCAGGTTATACGAACCATCGTTGTTGTAGGGCGACAGGATCGGAGGCAGTACCAGACCAATCCGGCCCAGACCACTCGTGTTGTAGGCTTCCCCACTCAACGAACCGGACGAACCTGCGGAGAGGTTACGCTCATTCGAGTAAGCGATTTTTCCGCCCAGGGTAAACATTTTACCCAGCTTGCTATCCACGTTGAACAGCGTGTTGATCCGTTTGAAATCGTTCTTCTGGATAATCCCCTGCTGAGATGTATAACCCGCCGAGAAATAATAGTTCGTGTTGTCGCTACCACCCGAAACGTTTACGTTATGGCTGTGCGAAGTGGCCTGCCGGTAAACGTAATCGTACCACCGCGTGTCGATAGGGTTACCATTGGCGTCGTTCGTCTGCGTAAATTTAGCCGTCGAAGTCGGGTTGTTGGCAACCGCTGCCGTTTTGAAGGAGACGTATTCGCTCGCGTTCATCATGTCGGGCAGGCGGTAGGTATTGCTAACCCCAACCCAGCCGTCGTAATTAACGCGCACTTTTCCGGCTTTACCGCGCTTGGTCGTGATAAACACAACCCCATTGGCCGCCCGGCTTCCGTAGATGGCGGTTGCAGCCGCATCTTTGGCGATATCCATACTCTCGATATCATTCGGGTTGATACTGGCCAGCGGGTTGGTCGGTGCACTTGTCAAACCATAATCCCCCGTGAACGTAGGCACCCCGTCAACGATGATCAACGGATAGGAGCTCAGCGAGATCGAGTTTGTCCCCCGGATGCGGAAAACCGGCGGGTTGTTCAATACGCCATTGGGCACCGTAATCTGAACCCCCGGCGAACGACCGGCCAGACCCGATTCAAAGCTTTGGATGGGCATCTGCGCAATGGCAGCCCCTTTCACGGAAGCAATGCTACCCGTCGCATCCTGGCGCGTCTGCGTACCGTAACCCACAACAACAACTTCACTTAATTGCTGAGAATCGTTTCTTAACGTAACGTTAACGGACGAACGATTGCTCACTTCAACTTCCTGCGTAACGAAACCAATGTAGCTAAAAACAAGCCGACCATTAGCTGGCGCGGTCACGCTGTATGCACCCTGAGCGTCGGAGGTTGTCCCACGATTGGTACCTTTTACCTGCACAGTTACACCCGGCAAGGTAGAGCCATCTTCTGATGAAGTGATTCGGCCGCTAATCGTTATATCCTGCGCCAATACAGGCAAACAGAATAGAAGTGAAAGCAGCCAGCTTCCAAATAAAAATTTGCGCATAAAGTGGTAGAGATTGGTAATATATGGTAAAAAGTAGAAAGTGCTTATCGATTAAACAGTAAGCCTATCGATTGGTACAACAAGGCGTTTCTGTACCGGATTGAGTTAACCGGATACCGGTTATTCGATGAAGAAGATACAACCCTATTTCGGCTGTATGGATGCTTTTTTGTTTCATAGTCGTGGATAGTTTAAGCTTACGTTAAGATGTTAACAGGTATTTAACTGTCTTAAAAACGGCTATTAAAAATAAGCAAATAAGTGTTTATATGAAATAAAATATTGCCGGCATTACAGGAGTCAATATTTTATGCAGACCAACCACCTATTCTTAAGGTTGATTTAGGAAATTGTAGTTGAGCCGATCTTTGCTGCCGGTACGGAAAACCGCCTGGATCAGATTTTGTCAAAAAGGTAAAGGAGAATAAGAAGTAGTTGACTGTTAGTCAACCTTTTAACTTAAAGCGAGGCCAATCGCAAACAGAAACAGACAGTAGTGTAGGGTACGTTCACTGAGGTTAAATCGTTGTTGATGAATGAAACAGAATCAGCACTGGTCATAGCACGTATAGTTAAATAACTGTTCTCCGTATTGATCATTCGGGAAAGCAGGTGTTTATTACTTACATGAACAAAGTAAAATAACAGTGAACAAATTAACAATTATTTAAAACAAAATTTTATTAGTTGGCGATATAGCGAACTAATAAAAGGTATTGTCACCGGGTGTAAAAATATAAAATCGGTAAGCGATACTAACTTAAACCGGCAGGAAATTCTGTTTTAAACGTCTCCTAAACGACCTGACGATGCGTTTATAAACTAAGGACTATTACTTAAGTAAATCAGGAATACCGGCGCCTGAGCGGCAAAAGAGTTATTTTATGGTCCGTTTCTTCCGACCATCTAAAAGCGATCAATAATTTACGGTTGTTTCCTTAATTCAATAGCGGAGATAAGGTCACGGGCTTATGTTAAAAGACGGGCTCCGAAAAAGCAGGTCATATATTCTTAACGGCGATACGGAGAGCCCCCGCTTTTCTGGTCGTTTAAAACGGCATTATTGTTATTTTAGCCAATTCAATTGGCAAAGCAATGATTTCAACGTTTTCTCTTAGGCGATTAGCCTTTCATCAACACATTCCTCTAGTAGCCATCCTGAGTCTGCTGACCACACCGGTTTGGAGTCAGTCGGCTTCGGAAGCCATCCCGGCGGAAGCGCAGAAAGCCGTGGCGGCCGTTCGTCCGGAAGCCATCCGCGCCCACATGCGTTTTCTGGCCGACGACGCCCTCGAAGGCCGTAAGCCCGGTACGCGCGGCTACAAACTGGCGGCCAACTACGTCATCGCGCAGTTTGAGGCATTGGGCCTTCAACCGGCGGGCGACAACAACACGTACCTTCAGCGGGTCCCTCTGCGCCGATGGCAGGTGCGTGAAACAGGCAGTTCGCTGGCGATTCGGCGAAAGACCGGTACGCAGAACCTGAAGCTTGGCACCAACTATATTCTTAGCCCGAACCTGAACAAAGCCGTCAGCGATGTCGACGCGCCGGTCATTTTTGTGGGCTACGGCGTAACGGCTCCCGAACTGGGCTACGACGACTACAGAGGAATCGATGTACGGGGCAAAATTGTGGCTTACTTCAACGGCGCGCCGACTTCTTTTCCGTCGAACCCGCGGGCTTATTACACCTCATCGAAACCGGAAAACGCGGTTGCCCACGGTGCGGTAGGCGTTATTTCCTTTAGCTTACCCAACGATGTTCGGATGCGGATGGAAGCGGCCGCTCCCCGGGCCCGCCAGGGTGTTTACCGGTGGACGGACGCAGACGGAAAACCGCAGCGCACGTTTCCGGAATTAGCGGGCGTTGCTTCCCTGGGTGACTCCACGGCCCGTACGCTGTTCGCCGGAGCCACCCGCACCTTTGAAGATGCTGTCACGGCCGCTCATAAGAATACACCCCAGGCTTTTCCGCTCACCTGTTCGGTTCAGATGCATACGGAGACGGAAAGCGGGGGCGACATTGCCGGTTATAACGTGGTGGGCGTGCTGCCCGGGACTGACCCAACCCTGAAGCATGAATACGTCGTTTACGTTTCTCACCTCGATCACCTGGGCATTGGCCGACCCGTCAAAGGCGACTCCATTTACAACGGCGCCCACGACAACGCTTCGGGGGTCGCCATCAACCTGGAAGCCGCGCGCCTTTACGCTTCGCTGCCGCAGAAACCCCGGCGCTCCATTCTTTTTGTGGGCGTGACCGGTGAAGAGATGGGTCTGCTGGGATCGGATTATTTCGCCAGCAATCCGACCGTACCGAAAGACAAGATCGTGGCCAATCTCTGCCTGGATATGCCGTTCTTTTTTCACCCGCTGATCGACATTGTGCCCTACGGAGCCGAGCATTCGAGCCTGGCGCGGGAAGTGAACACGGCGGCTAACTTTCTCGGCGTGAAGGTCTCTAAAGACCCCATGCCGGAGCAAACCGTTTTTATGCGCAGTGATCATTTCAGCTTTGTTCGGCAGGGTATTCCCGCCATTTACATCAAAAGCGGTACCCAGACCGGCAACCCGAATCTGGATGGCCTGAAGCTCAATCTGGACTGGCGCGCCACCATTTACCATTCCCCGCAGGACGAAATCGACCAGCCTTTCGACTTTAACGCGGCCGCCAAACACGTCCAGCTTCAGTTTCTGATTGGTTACCTGACCGCCCAGAATGCGGCCCGTCCGGTCTGGAACAAAGGCGACTTTTTCGGGACGAAGTTTGGTTCACAACCCGCAACGAAGCAGTAAGCCAGCCGCCGGTCAATCGCTCCTTGATTCTCAGCCCTGCTTCAACCAAGAGAAACCCGTTGGAGCAGGGCTCTTGTGCCTTATCCGTTGGAGAAGGCACCGACTGGCCCTAAACCCAACAATCCAGCTTTTACTTATTAAGAATCGATTAAATCGTTAAACAAAGTACGGGATGAGCCATTATAGAAGGTGATCACTTGCCAATCCTAATCACACAGCATGATTGCTCAACCGCCTAAACCTACTCACGCGCACAGCCACATCGATAAGCTTAGCATCGCCGGATTGCTGGTATCCATCGGGATCGTTTTTGGTGACATTGGCACCAGCCCCCTGTATACCTTCCGGGCCATTATCGAAGACCGACCGGTGGATGAACTGCTGGCGCTGGGCGGGGCCTCCTGTATCTTCTGGACGCTGACCTTTCAGACCACCATCAAATACGTGCTGATTACCCTACGGGCCGACAATAACGGCGAAGGCGGTATTTTTTCGCTTTACACGCTGATCCGGCGTTACAACCGCTGGCTTCTTTTTCCGGCGGTGGCGGGGGGCAGCTTTCTAATCGCGGACAGTCTCATCACGCCCCCTATTTCGGTTTCGTCGGCCATCGAAGGGCTGATCCCGATTTACCCGGACCTACCCGTTATCCCCATTGTTCTGGTGATTCTGTTCGTGCTATTTGTGCTTCAGCAGGCGGGCACCAATCGCATCGGCATTGCCTTTGGGCCAATTATGCTCATCTGGTTTACAATGATTGGTGTATTGGGAACCATGCATCTGCTGACGAATTTATCGGTGCTGCGGGCTCTGAACCCGTACTATGCTTACCATCTCATCACCGACCATCCGCATGGATTCTGGCTACTGGGCGGGGTCTTTCTCTGCTCAACCGGTGCCGAAGCGCTTTACTCAGACATGGGCCACTGCGGTCGGCGCAACATTCAGGTTTCCTGGATTTACGTCAAGCTGTGTCTGATTTTGTGCTACCTGGGCCAGGCCGCCTGGCTGCTACAGCACGAAGGTCGGCCGCTGGGCGACCAGAGTCCTTTCTTCGGACTGGTCCCTTCCTGGTTCCTGTTGCCCAGCATCGGCATTGCCACCCTGGCGACCATTATTGCCAGTCAGGCCCTGATCAGCGGTACGTTTACGCTGGTTTCGGAAGCTTTCCGGCTAACCCTTTTCCCCAAACTGCGCATTATTTTTCCGTCCAACCTACGAGGGCAGGTGTACATTCCGACGATCAACTGGCTGCTGATGGTGGGTTGTTTCGGCGTTGTGCTTTTTTTCCGGCATTCGTCCAACATGGAAGCGGCCTACGGGCTGGCCATCACGCTAACGATGCTGATGACGACGATTCTGCTGTCGTTTTATCTTTATACGCGGGGGGTAAACTGGTTGATCGTCTTTGCCCTGCTTCTTTTCTACGTAACGCTGGAAACGGTGTTTTTGCTGGCTAACCTTCGAAAGTTTGTACACGGTGGCTGGGTAACGCTGCTCCTGGGTGCGTTCATCATGGGCGTTATGCTGATCTGGTACAGCGGCAACCGCATTAAACGCCGGATGACCTCGTTCCTGGATCTGAACGCGCACCTGCCCGTTCTGCGCTCGTTGAGCAATGACCCCGACGTACCAAAGTACGCTACCAATTTAGTTTATCTAACGGCATCAGACGACCCCGGCCTGGTGGAAGATCACATTATTAATTCCATTCTGGAACGCCAGCCCAAACGCGCGGATCTGTACTGGCTGCTGCATATCGAACTGGCCGATGAGCCGTTTACCACCACCTATTCCGTCGACATTCTGGAGCCGGAAGACGTGATTCGGGTGACCTTCCATCTGGGCTTCCGGGTGCAGCCCCGCATGAATCTGGTCTTCAAGAAAGTCGTCGAGGACATGGTTCATAATAAGGAAGTTACTATCGAGAGCCGGTACCACTCGCTGAAGAAACACGACGTGGTGGGTGATTTCAAGTTCGTTATCATCAACCGATTCCTGTCTTACGAAAACGACCTCGGATTTTATGAGGACAGCATTATGAAAGCTTACTTCTTCCTGAAACAGCTCAGTCTGCCGGACGAAAAAGCCTATGGGCTCGACTACCAGAACGTAACCACGGAGCAGGTCCCGCTGCTGGTTAGTCCACCCAAAAAACTACAGCTACGGCGCGTTCCGTCCACCTACCAGAGAACACCCGCTCAGCCGCAAGCCGAATGACGCAGCAACTAACGACCCGCGACACGAACCCTTTTGAATGGGTAGACCTGACTAACCCCAGCCAGCAGGAGTTGGAAGCGCTCGCCCAGCGGTATAATTTATACCCAACCATTGTCAAAGATTGCCTGGAACCCGACCACCTGCCCAAATTTGAAGCGATCAACGAGGTTAGTTTTGTCATCACCCGGCTTTACCACCCGGCCAAGGACAAAGACGCGGATACCATTCAGGAACTGACCAGCAAGATTGCCATTTTCTACGGCAACGACTTTGTGCTGACGGTTCACCGCTGGGAGCAACCTCTTTTGCAGACCGTCAAAACCCAGTTCGTCGATAACCATAAATGCCGCTCGACCTCGGCTCTGGCGTTGCACATCGTTCAGTCAACGCTAAACAGTTACCTGGACCCGGGCCTGAAACTGGCTAATGATCTGGACGCGTATGAGTCGACAATCTTTTTGCAGAAGCGAGCGCCCAATGTTCTGCAGCAACTGTATTACCTCAAGCGAAAAGCCTCGGCGGCCCGGCGTCTGCTGTCGTTGTCGCAGGATATTCTGAACGCCGTTCGCCGGATCGAAGGGCAAAGTCCGCTGCTGCAGGATACGCAGGATCTGCTCGTTAAACTCGAAACACTTTACACCCAGCTGGAAGAATCCGCGACGCACCTGCTGGACATCTACCTGTCACTGGCCTCGCAGCGGACCAACGAAGTAATGCGGGTATTGACGGTTTTCTCGGCCTTTTTCCTGCCATTGACGTTCATTGTCGGGGTGTACGGGATGAATTTTAAGTATATGCCCGAACTTGACTGGCATCTGGGCTATTCGGCGGTATGGGTGCTGATGAGCACGCTTACCCTGTGCGTCTTTGTGTGGTTCAAGCGTAAGGGCTGGATTTAGCCGGTCGAAGGAGTTAGAACGTAAAATTGTAGCTCACCGACGGAATGATTGTGCCGAATACGGACAGCTGGTAACTGCCGACCGTCGTGTTTACCCGTTGAAAGTAAATAGAGTACGGATTTTTGCGGGCGTAGACGTTATAAAGCGAAATGACCCACTGGCTGTACCGGCGCTGATCGGGCAATCGGCGCGTGTCCTTGACGAACGAAACATCCAGTCGGTGGTAATCCGGGATACGGTCGGCATTGCGCTGCGAATAATCCAGCACGACCGCGCCGTTCAGTCGGTAAGTGCCATCCG
>Ga0325400_1004870_pt1 | contig 12520 bp, 5 predicted proteins | sample PopdelMetagenome_2_FD_205662 | JGI IMG/M metagenome (GOLD analysis project Ga0325400, IMG submission 205662) | Populus deltoides microbial communities from Bellville, Georgia, United States - Xylem-PdKOR-R1 | ecosystem: Host-associated > Plants > Phyllosphere > Stem > Wood/Secondary xylem...
AATTTATTTACAAGTTATGAATTCCTTGAAAGCTTACTTTTTTTTCCCCTTCCAGAATTCAATCAAATTTGTCAAACAAGCAGCTCTTGAAGATGAAACAGAGTTGAAGGGAATCCCACCAGAGGACTGCTCAAAAATCATGCTTTGGCGTCTTAATCTTCCCGTTTCAAAATCACCAAGCTACCATCTTTCAACCACCGGATCCACGGATGCTAGCAGGAGAAAAATATGAGGGGAATCAAGAAGATAAAAGTGTGTAAAGATATTCAAAGATATTGATCCTGTGATGAGCAGTTTACAGTTCCTTTTCTTCTCTGAGTAATTTTTTATAAATCCTCAATTTTCCGCTTTTGTGTTTGAGATGGTGACAACATTTGTTTTTTATAGTTTTTTTATTTTAAAATATATTAAAATACTTTTTTTAATTTTTTAAAATTTATTTTTTATATGAACACATTGAAATTATTCAAAATCATAAAAAAATTCATTTGAAGCAAAAATAAATATCAAATATTTTTAAAAATATTTTTTAAATACAAAAACAAACACACTTTAATTATTTGCGTCAAGTTATGAATTTCTAATCCAATCAAGAAATAGTGTTACTCAATTTTAAAATTTTATATTAAAAAAATTCATGCATATAAGCTGATTTATTTAATTCATATAAAAATCTCATCACAAAAATAATTTATTTTTATAAAAAAAAGTTGGGACCGTGTCTCTAACATGGTTTTTTCTTCTTCAAGAACTATTGAGATACAACTGCATCAAGCAAACTGATTTTCTATGAATCACTTTAAAAAGTTTCTCCATCTAAAAATCACTTATATATATATAATCATATTTTTTTATTAATAGAATGACTTTTTTAATAAAGACTTATCATCACTTAAAAAACAAGTTCAAATAAAAAAAAAATTATGCTTTGATATTTTTTATGCTATTGTGTATGAAAATAAAGGAATAATTAATTTGTAATTTTTTTTATATAAAACTACAAAATAAAAAAATATTCTCATTGAATATCCATAAGGAATTTCTTTTTTATAACTATGTATATTAGTTTATATATTATCATCCATGGAAGCCTTTAACATCACATTTAAAAACCACTAATCTTATTTGAAAAATATGATGTCATTATATGATTTTTAAAATATTATTAGAATTATTTTATTTAAAAAGATTTTAATTTAGAATATTAAAAAAAATATTTAGAAAAAGGGGAAGGGCCATCTTGTGCTTGCACATTTGAGCTTATAAAATAAAAACCCATGGATGCCTTGGCTTAGTAGCCCAGGCTTGCACACTTGTTTGTTTGTTTTTAACTCAAGCAGACGACATATTATTACAAACAACACATCAGTCATCAAGGATGGTAAAAGACTAATAAAAAAACTATAAAATTATACTAATTAAAAAAAACTAGCTTGAAGAAATTAATTTGAATATTCTTTGCTTTGTGAATTAAAGAACCATTTAAAAAAAAATTAAATATAAGTTAATTTGAAGCAATTACAAGAGCGTGTAAGCTTGTTAATTGCCAAAACAACATGTTAATCAACGTAAAAGAATTGTGGATTTTTTTTCCTAGTAAAATAATATTTAGATAAATACTAATTATAATTTTCTTAAAAATATATTTATTCATTATATTAAAAATAAAATAAAATAATTTTTTGGATTAAAATATATGTTATAATTTACACTTTAAATATTAAACAAAACAATGGTATTATTATCATTATAGTGTGATGTTCTATTTTGTTCAATGTCTACCAAACACAAAATAAGATAAATTGTCGAGTTAAACCCAATGTACATAAAACATAAGAAAAAATAATTATTTGTCTAGCCTTGTCTAATCCAATCCAGCATAATTAATATTATCCAAAATACCAAACACTATCTTAATCTCGTATTTGTGTCTTGTGTCTCGAGAGATTGTCTCATTTAATCAATGTTGTTGTGTCTGTAGGGTAGGGAGGGTCATATTTCCAATCTTTGTTTCCCTGTAGACATGTTATTATTTGCAGAGGCATCTACCATTCAAATACAACAAATTCTTTATTTTTCAAATCTTTTATTTTTTAAGAATGTCTATTATGCCTTAGCATAGAATATCAACAACATGTGTGGTTTTGGTAGAACTCTTGATATTGGTAAGTACTTAGGAGTCCCACTCTTGCACTAGGAGATTAACAAGCACACTTACAAGTATTTGTTTGAAAATTTACAGCAAAGATTGTCAACTTAGAAAATGAACAACTTATCACTTGCTAAGCGAATCACTGTTAGAATGTTTTTTTTTAAATATAATTAATGAACATATTTGAGGTCAAATTAACAGTGAGGTTTACTCACTTTTATGATTAAAAACTTATTGGAAATTATTATACAACAAAAATTCTTTAGCGTGAAACATTAACATGATTAAAATAAATTATGGGTGGATAAAAAATTAAACTAAAAGAACCCTTAGTTGACGTGTTCCTATGAAACTCAAAACTCCCTATCCCATATTCAAAGAATACAAAAGCTTTTACAGAGGAGAGAATCTAGACAAAGGAGCATGAAGCTTTAGCCACAAACGAACGCTTACTTGATTGTCTGGGGCTCGAGCCCCGGGTCCTGGGCTTAGGCTTGGCTCATCAAGAATTATTTTTTACTAACCTATGAATGAAAATTTTGAAAATTAACCTTCTATCTCTTGAATAATTTTATTTTCTAAGTAAAAATGTTTGGATGTTAAGACAAAAATTATCAGGTTTTTTAATATGTTTATGGTGGGTAATTAAGGCGCAATGGCATAATTTTACACCAGTTTTCATCCAAAAATCAGTATAAAAAGGAATTGAATGTAAGATATTTTGTACCTTTAGGAGCAACACATTTTCCTTCTTCTCTACTATTCTCTCAGCTTCGTTTCATCTTTAGTCTTGCTTAAGTTTTGCCTCATTTTCTCTTTGTTCTGAAGTTTAGATTTTTGTTATTTGTAAAGAGATTTTGGTTTTTATTTACTTGAGTTCGTAGATTTTGTTTAGGAATACAACTAAACAAGGTAGTGGTGTTGTAATTTTAAGAAGTTTATTGAAATTATTCTATTTACACCAAGAGATGAACAATAACGCTTTAAGGACAAATGATTGATCTTTGACAACAACATGTTTTTTATATGAATTTGATTCTAATAGCTTCAACAAGTAGTACCTTACATCTACATTTATTTTGGTTTAAGTTTTGTAATTTTTTTTACATGTGTTTGTATATTACAAGTATATGTACTTTTACTTTGTTATATAAAATTGCATGCAATCTAAACTAAACAACTGTAATCTCTAATATATCACCAACAATCTTAAGGCCTTATTGCTAGCTAGTTAACTGTTTAGTTTATTTGTAATAACAAAGTTTATCATAACTTAATTATAAACTTTATACTTATTATAATCTTGCATGCAAATTTATTAAGATTTTTTTTAGTTAATTTCTTTGTTGAAATTTTAACGTGTCTAGTATAATTCTTTGATATTTGTATTTTAGAAGCCATTTTAATTATATAAATTTAGTTATTGTTTTAAATTACATATCATGTTTTCTTCCTAAGAATTGGTTGTTCAAACCAATGTTGTTTTGACAAGTACTACTTTGATATGGAGGATTTCACCATTATGTTTTATGATGTATAATGAAAAGCCTAAAAATTTTAATGGATTCAGTTTCAAGAGGTGTCAGAAAAAGATGTTATTCTATCTTACTAGATCAAAGTTGTCAGATAATGAATTTGACCCCACTATTATGGCAACTATAGACACATAAAATCATAGCAATTTTATATTACACAACATAGTATATAATATGTATAGTTCAATTAAGAATTTAAAGGCACTACAAGAAGTTTTGGATCGCAAGTAGAAAACTAAAGATTCTGGTATGAAAGAAATTTATAGTTAATAAATTTATAGACTTTAATATGGTCAATTCAAGGATCATGATAAGACAACTTCAACAATTTAATCTTATCTTGCATGATATTTATTCTAGAGGAATGGTTTTGATGAGAATCAATAAGTATCACCAAAGAATCTATTAAAGGTGTCAATTAGACCAATTACAAGCTCAAAGGCTAAAAATATTTTAAAAAAAATTTCAATGGGATAACCTAAGATATTTAGGTCAAGTTAAGCTTCAAGATTACAAAAAATGATGATCAAGATTTAATTAATCTATACAAAGGAAGGAGTTATTTCATGGGCATGAGGCATATGATTTGTGGATTTACAACAAAGCAAGGATCTAATTTACATATAGAGTATTTATTTTGCAAGATTCTTTATTTTCTAAGGACAATATAAACGACAATACAAATCCTACTTCTACAAGGGTGGATTTTTATGAATTCCTTTTCCTCATAAGGAAAACTTGCAACAACCATTAAAATTAAAGGAAACTTGAGGAAGCCATGTAAATTAAATAAGATTTGGGTTTTGTTATTTATTTTACAAACATTAAATAATTATTTTAATTAAGTCTTAATTTCATCCCACTAGTCCATTAGAGTTTACTTATTTTGTGAACCACAAATACTCTTTTGAAAGGAACAAACAATAGCTTGGTATTTTTTATTTTAGAAATACTATTATATGTGAAAAGTTTCTTATACTTTTGTTTTTTCATTGAACCCTTCAAAACTTATCAAAGATTATTTCTTTATGGTGTTCATTCTTATATCTTCGATTCTTAGTTTGTTATAATCAATGTGTCAGGGTCATTTTTATCCAATAACTACGGTTCTTTGATTCAGGTAATCACTAAGTCAAGTTCTTTTCAATTTAATTTTAGCTTTCTTGAGTTATGTTCAATCTTGATTGTGGGTTCTAGGGTCCCTACCCTCCAAGTTCGCATCAGTTGGCATCACAGCTAGACTCTAAAATCATGTTTTATCTATATATCTTTAAATTTTAATGTCATTCATCTTTGATTATCATTCTTGATTACAAAAAATAATTAAAAAAAGGTAATATTTTTTTCTAAATTACAGTTTTTGCTGAAAAAAATAATAAAAATAAAGAAAATAAAGAAATTTCAAATTTGATTTCTATCGCAAATTGAAATTAAAAAAAGAAAAAGCTTGATTTCAAGTCCTAAGAAAATCGCAATTCATATCAATTTGTTTAATCAATAGGTATTCATTTGTTTGATGTTGATTTCAGGTTATTTGAGTCTATATTTGTTTTGAGTTTTGTTGAGTCGTTTTCAAACTTCAATTTCATCTTTGTATTCATCTTTGTGTTTGTTTTCTTAATTGTATTATTTCTTGAAATTTATAGGTATGAATTGTTATTTTGTTGTGATATGATGTATTCACCTAGTTTGTCTTATTTCTTCAAACACTCCTCTTCAGAATTGTTTGATTTCATCTTATTTCAAACTTCAATTAGGTGTGGGTATGGAATGTTATTTTATTGTGATATGATGATGATGTTCGTATATAGAAAGTTTGAAGTTTTTTTAGTGTTGTCATTCTAATCAAATTGTTAGTATGTAAGATAATGAAACTTGAAAATGGGTCAAAATATTAAATACATAAATGGTTCAAATATCTCCTATATGAAAGTAAGATTTGGTAAATGAAAGTTAGGTTAAAGTTGAAAAGAATAAGAAAATTTTGTATATAATTAGAAAGATTTTGACTTAAATGATGGAATTAGTTAGTATGATTAAATTAAAAATCAATAAGGACCTAAGCAGAATTACATAAAATATTTGAATTAATAAGATATAAGTTAGAAATTTTGGTGAGGTTTGATAATATAAAATTATAATAACATGAATATTGATTCATGTGGTGAATTTTTAAAATACTAATAAGTATCCCTCTATTTAAAAATTAAGAAAGACATCGAAAACTGGATCTTTAGCTAGAGGAGCGAAGCCCGCAGGAGAAGTAAGTAGGTGATGAGCACCTTATCTCTTTAACTTACTATTATAAATTCTTTAATTTATATTGATGTATTATGGTGTTCATAAGGGGAAACAAAAAAGATATATGAGAAATGAAGGTAATATATAGAAATGAAATGGTTAAAAAGAAAAGGGGTAGAAAAATATGAAATGAAAGATAGGCTTGCCATTTCTAATGAAAGCTGGTGAATATTAAGCCTATCGTCTTGTGCGAAAGCTGATGAATGTTAAGTCTACGATCATGGATGAAGGTAAATGAATGGTAAGATTTCTGTCTTGAAATTTTTTTTTATGTAAATGATGATTTTTGTTATGAAAATAAGAGCAATAGTTTGATAAGGTATAATAGTTGAAAGTTGAAAAATATCGACAATAACTAATGATAGTGAAATGTTAATAGAAGGTCCTGGGTTAGGACAAACATAGAGAAAAATATGAATGAATTTAGAAGTAAAATTTGTGAAGTTTGAAGAAGGGTTTGAGATGAAAAGTTGTAGATATGGATATCAAAAGTTATTAACCTTGCCTTTTATTATTGAATTTTTTTTTTGTGGAATTAATTACTAATTTATAGTTATATGTGTTATAGGTTCGTAACACACTGCTGGACAAGGCTGATCTAGTATGTGTTTAGTTTAGCTATTTAAGTATCTATTTTATCATATGCTTTACCTTTTGTATAATTAGTAGGATTTATTATCTATATTTCTATAATTTTTATTATTATCATTTTGTAAGCAACAAATTTAAATTGTCTCACATTTACTTTCATGCTTTACATATTACACACACACACATTGTGATTTGTGATGTATTAAATATGAAATTGGAATAATTTGTGATGTATTAAATATGAAATTGGAATATTGAGATGTAGGGAGATTAAATGGTTAAATGTTTATTAGCGGCATGAACAATAATTTTTATTGTTTTGAGAGTTGTAAGAGAAGATCTGAAGTATGACTAGACTTCTCGGAAGCTTGTGTAATAGGAGAGCAAGGTAAGGGTTGCCCTCCCTTATTCTTTTTAATTATTTAAAATGCTTTTGTAGTTGTTAAAATTACAATGAATATTTAATTGTGTTGCATACAATCATAAAATTTTATGTGTTTTGTAATTGACCGCGAAGACGAAAATATTTTACATGTGATTTATAATAAACCATAATGATTGTAACCATTAGATAATGACAATAAATCTTAACGGTGGTAACCGGTAGATAATTGTAATAAACTGCATTGACGGTAACCATTAAGCAATTGTAATTGACCGCAATGGCAACATCAGTATATGATCGAAATTGATCGCAATGATGGTAAACTTTTTGTAAATAGAAATTGACCGCAACAGTGATAACCGTTTCGTAAATAGAAGTCGACTATGATAACATAAATAATTAGTTATAAACTATAATCGTTTATAATGGTTGACCTCGTAACACAATGATTATGAGCCGACCATATAAATGAGGACTGTGATTTGAAAAGTATTTTAGTCCGTCATAGAAACGGGAGGGGGTAGTGTTAAAATCAAACATGGTGTAAATATTTATATAGAGAAAGAAATATTTTAGACGGAAAGAAACATTGAAATATAATATTCCATAATGAGTTGAGAAATACTTAAACAACCAAACACATCACTAGGCTTGCCATTTTCTTCCATGACTGTACAAAATCCCATTAGAGTAAGATTCAGAACGTGACATGCTGTTAGATTGCTAACAACCATGGCCCCACTCCAAGTCCAATTAGTATCGAAATGCTGGCATGGCCCATGCTGTTAGTGTTGGGTTGTTCAATTAAGACATGAAGGCGACTCCTTCGGATTTGATTATGCCTCAAAAATTGGTTTATTCAATAACCATGTGCCCCAATTTCTTACAACTTAAACAGGTGGCAGCGGCTACTGAGAGCTCACAGTAAATTGAAGACATTCGTTGGGATTTTTTTTTTATAGAGATTTATGCCATGTCATTTTTTATTTTTAAATTAGAAAAGAAGAAGAAGAAGAGGAGGAGGAGGAGGAGGAGGAGGAGGAGGGATTAGGGAATTTTGCAGCTGGGCTGGTGCCTATGCATGCGGTTTGACCTGGCTCAAGGAGGGAGGAGGAGGAGGAGACAGACAGACTGGCGCGGCAAAAAAATAAAATATAAGAAGTACAATTGTATTAAATTTTTATTTCTCTCCAATGGCATGTTTTTAATACACTATCAGTGACCAGCTTTTTATTTTATTTTATTTTTAATTATTTATTTTATTTATAAATTATTTTAATATTTTATTGTTGATATCAAAAATAAATTTTAAAAATAAAAAATATTATTTTAATATATTTCTAAAAAATAAACACACTTTTAAAAAAAACTTTAATTTTAAAAAGGCTATAACTCATTTATCTTTGCTTTATAAAAATGCTTTTGAAAAAATTTAAAAGTTTTTTATTTTATTTTTAGATTTTTTTATGTATTAATAATAAAAATACAATTTTAAAAATAAAAATAATATTATTTTAATATAATTAAAAAAAAAACATATACAAAACGGTATTTAAAATACCAAACGGGCTAATGAAAGGCATCTGAATATCGTTTGCACCGAAAGAAACAGAGCGATGCATCAATGAAAGTGGGTCCCACTTTACCAGTTCTAAGAATATAGTAGTGGGGTCACCCTTAGCTGCTATCCCATTACGATTACCAGCTGTGTCTTCTTCACTCCCATGCCTCTCCTTTCAATCGTCTTTTCATTCAAGAAAACATCTCTCTAGTCAGAAAGCTCTTCAATTTGCTCTTCTTAATCCCTTTTGCGTTGTGGTGCCCTGGAGAAAGAAAAAAAGAAGATAGATGGAGACCCATCTGTGATTTCAAAAAAAAAAATCTCTTTGGGATCTGCCCACTTCGCTTACTGGTACTTTTATTATCTCTAATCTGATTCATGGACCCCAATTACATGCAACATTATCCTCTCTTTTTTGCTTCCTTTTGTTGTTATCATTTTGTTTTCTGTGTTCAGCTATTCAACCCTAGTTTCAAAATGGTTTCTTTAGTGCTGCATTGCTTGGAACTGAGATTTTTGTAGATGGGCTTATAAACTTTGGACTTTTTTCCATGTTATTTCCTTTTCTGGTCGCTGATAAATTATGGAAAATATACACAAGGGTTAAAAGAAATATGTTTTTCTTAGTTTTATTTCTCCGTTTGGTTGAGAGAAAATGTGGGAATAATAGCAAAATCTACCATCTTCTTACTACCAATTTTAGTTTCATTGTTCGAGACTTGTTAATTGTAAAAATACTTGGATAATTGTGTTAATTGTTATGCTGGCAGGACAAAAATGCGGGATAGGGAGAAACTGTGCTGAGTCAACAATTTGGCTGCTACCTTTTTGTATGATGAAAATGTACACATTGTATAGCATGATATTCTTAAATTTCTTCCCTTTTTGAGTCTTTGACCATTACGTTCTCTGCCTCCCCTTATTCCTGTTTTTCCATGATTAGTATTGCTGATGTAGAGTCTCATTTCTGCTTGTGGCACAGGTTGTGTTTTTTTTTTTGCTTTTATCACACTTGTAACTTTCTTCATCTCTGTTTAAAATATGTAGGATTTCGCTAATGTATATGATGCACAATTGATGTTCCAAACTTGATCTTTTGATTTGTTTCTGAAAAAAGTTGAATTGGGGAATGATAAGAAGATGGGGAGGAAAGGAAAATGGTTTTCTAGTGTGAAGAAAGCTCTTAGCCCTGATTCCAAGGAGAAGAAAGACGAGGTATTTTGAAGAATGTGGTTTTTAATATTGAATTGTAGGTTGTTTTAGTAATCATGATTGGTTCTTACTCGAATAATTTTGGTTCTATTGGTTTTAGAAATCAAATAAATCGAAGAAGAAATGGTTTGGCAAGCAACAACTGGATTCGGATTCCACTTCTTTAGAAAATGTTCCAATGCGATCTCCTCCTCCTCAACCAGACGAGGTGAAATTAATTGAAACCACAAATGAAGAGAACCAGCATACTTGCTCTGTTCCAGTTGTCACTGCTGCAGTAGCTGAGCATGCTCCGATTACTGTTCAAACCACCACTGAGGTTTTTCAACCAACCAAGGTTAATAAATATGCTGGCAAATCAAAGGAAGAAGTGGCGGCAATTAAGATTCAGACAGCATTCCGAGGATACATGGTATGTCTTGTGCTGCATTACCTTTGTTATTGATGTTGGAGTCTTGGAGAGAAAAAGGATAGTTAACAATTCTTCTAAACTGGGTATTGGAATGCTTTCTTGTAATTGGAGAAAGAATTTTTTTTACTGTTTGTACATTCTTTTATTTATTTATTTATTTTCTAGTGTCTTGTCAATTTCAAGTATCGAGTGGGTTTTATAAGCTACACTGCATTTGTTCTGATTTCATTTTAGGCAAGAAGAGCATTGCGGGCTCTGAGAGGGCTGTTCAGGCTCAAATCTCTGATGGAAGGGCCTACAATAAAAAGACAAGCAACCCATACTCTCCACTGCATGCAGACTCTAGCTCGGGTGCAGTCACAGATACACACAAGGAGGAGTAGAATGTCAGAAGAGAACCAGGCCCTACAGAGACAACTCCTACATGAGCATGCAAAAGAGTTTGAAAGCTTGCAGGTCTGTCTCCCTTGTGTTTATTCGTAATATTATCTGTTCAAATGTCCCCGCTCAATTGGACACCGACTTATTTTCTGTTTAGTCATCATGGATTTGTTCAACATTTTTGCCATGGATATGAAACTCTTAAAGGCTCTTGGGGACTTCATGAACCTTTTTCCCTTGTTTAATAGGGCTGATATTCATAAGAACATGTGATATGAAAAGAACTAGTGATATGGTGGGTTGAGAATTATTCCTTTAAATGGTAGCACATGAATGCCAAATAGTAAAAGCCGTATTCATACTAAAATTATGTTTTCCAAATGACTACGTAACTGGACTTTTAGCAGGGCATGCAATGTTTTCATTTAGGTTCCTAATTCAGTATCCTGCCACATATTTCTTATCTGACGAACACTAACATAATATCTCTGGTGGTTCAGTCCCTGTGCTAAGTAAGAGCATTTTGATGTTGTAACAGATTGGAGAGGAATGGGATGACAGTCTACAGTCAAAGGAACAGATTGAAGCTAACCTGATAAACAAGTTTGAGGCAGCTGTAAGAAGGGAAAGAGCACTGGCTTATTCTTTCTCTCATCAGGTGATCAATTCCTCTGTTTCTTTTACTCTGCTGAGAGTGTGGAGGGCTCACATAGATGAATAATTAAGTATGAGAGGACAGCTTAGCTATTTAACATCCAAAAAGTTAGAAATTTGAGTAAACCGGTTTGTTAAATAGCTTAGTAGAGAGGTCAAATAGATAAATAATAAAGTATGCAATGACAGCTGACTGAGCTATCTTGAAAGTTAGAAATTTACACAAACCTGTCTGTTAAATAGCTGACTCCCAATTATTTGCTTGGTCAATCTGTCAAAGTTAAGTAGATGGTGGTTTGGAAAATGGTGCAGTGTAATTTTTTTTCCTGGAACACTATTATACACCACCATATATGTCTCGACTTAATAGATGGTCTGTGCTTACCCTATGCCAGACTGAAAGATGTTCAGCCTTTAATTTACTTTCATGAAACTTGAATGACCATGTGTTTTAAGAACCAAGTCTAAATCCCATAAAATACTTAACAGCAAGCCTGGAAGAATTCTTCACGAGCTGTAAACCCAATGTTCATGAGTGGCAATCCATCCTGGGGTTGGAGCTGGTTGGAACGATGGATGGCAGCCCATCCATGGGAGAGCCGGAGCATGACAGAGAAAGAACTTAATAATGACCACTCATCTCTAAAGAGTGCGAGCCGCAGCATTACTGGAGGGGATATAAGCAAATCTTATGCTCGCTACCAGCTCAATTCTGATAAACTAACTCCAAGAGAAAGTGAAAGGCCAACCAAAACCACGACCCTACAGTTCCAATCAACTCCTAACAAGCCAGCTGCCTCTACAGTTGCTAGAAAATTGAAGTCAGCCAGCCTAAGGAGTGGCATTGGGGTCCTAGATGATGAATCTAGAAGTGTGGTCAGTGTTCAGTCAGATCGTAGTAGAAGGCATAGCATTGCAGGTTCATTTGTACGAGATGATGAGAGCCTTGGAAGCTCTCCACCACTTCCAAGTTACATGGTACCTACAGAATCCGCGAGAGCAAAGTCCAGATTACAAAATCCATTGGGAGCAGAGATGAACGGAACGCCTGAAAAGGAAAAGGGATCCTTGGGGTCTGCCAAGAAGCGGCTTTCCTACCCTCCCTCACCAGCCAAAGCAAGGAGGTATTCAGGTCCCCCAAAATTGGAAAGCAGCTTGAAAGCAGAAAACAGTGAGGCTGCTGGCGAGGGCATTTAAGTGTTGAGGAATTGAATGAAAAGCGATTAAGTCTGTTTTTAAGATGTGGAGAAAAAGAGAGATCACAAGGATCATTTGATTTCTGAACCTTCTGCTTCTACTGCTGTTAATTATTTATTCATTGGTCAGAAAGTGTTGC
>Ga0325400_1004871_pt1 | contig 12519 bp, 5 predicted proteins | sample PopdelMetagenome_2_FD_205662 | JGI IMG/M metagenome (GOLD analysis project Ga0325400, IMG submission 205662) | Populus deltoides microbial communities from Bellville, Georgia, United States - Xylem-PdKOR-R1 | ecosystem: Host-associated > Plants > Phyllosphere > Stem > Wood/Secondary xylem...
GCATGATAATGGCTTGATTTGCTGAAAAATAGAAGGAATAAATTGATTTGAAACTATGGGTTTTGGGATTGCAACAGGGCAGGAACTTCGGCAGCCATATTTTGACTTTCCACCGTTGGATTAGATTTATTTTTGGATATATTATTATACTCAATGTCACCTACATTCTGACCGAAGGGATTGCAAATATCAGACTTTGTTTGAGGGTTGTCTCCGGAGGAACATTTCTGGAAAATCACCCTTCAAGACAGCCTTGTTCGTCGGCTGTTATATCATTGTTTCACCGTTGGATTGGTCTGGATTTTGGATATGTTGTTCATCCAGATGTTATATAAATTCTGAACGGTTTGGATTGGAAAATAACACTCCTACCAGAAATCGTACTTCCCGAACAGCAGGTCTCCAAATTTCAGGTCAATCCAGCATTTTTCTGATATCGGGAGGTTTAACCGTTGGATGTATGTTAATTTTGGATATGTTATTCTAATGATAATGATGTATAATTCCACCGTTTGGATTTATTGAATTCTAAATTTATAGAATGATGTTTTAAGTTTGGTTTGAGAAATATTGAATGAGAATACGAGGTTTAGCATAAAAAGTATGTTTTGGGACTAAGGATAATGGCAATGGGTTTAATGATGATGGTTGTGTTTGTGTTATGTTTGAGTCATGTTTGATGTGTTGATAAGTGATGATATAGTTAAATTCTATAAAGAATAGTGATTGACTAATACTTTGGTTGTGTTAGAATGGGAAATCATGTTGTAAGTTGAATTATGATATAAGGAATCATTTTGATTGTGCTTTTGGAAAAATTTGGCATGTGTAGTCATTGATGAAATTTAAGTTAAATTACATTGTTTGGTGATAGATTAAATGTCTTGGGACAAAAGAAAATCGGTGACAAAAAGTCATGCCCTTTGGACATTAAAGATCATTGATGAAGATTTGAATTAAATGGGCATTTCATGTTAGTATAAATAAATTCTAATGTAAATGAATTTAAATGACAAGTAAGAAAATAAAATACATTCATAGAAATTGTTTACGGAAGTATTTGATTTTGTGAATTTATGAATATTATGATAAATCGGGAAGATTCAATAATTATTCAGGATGTTATATTAAAAATATAAGAGAAGCATTCACTCGACTTCTCAGGAGCTCGTATAGTAGGAGCTTAATGAGGGACTACAGGAGCGACACAACAACAACAAGGAAGAGCGAGTTGAGCTTCTGCAGCTGGTAGGTGTTCTATACCTACACTTTTTACGTAGTGTTAATTTACTAACTTATTAAATTCTTGGTCTTTGGGTCTATGGGTGAAACCACAAAGAAAGAGGATAAAGTGAAATAAACAAGAAATTAAAAATGGATTTGAGTACTTGACTGGGTTAAGAATATGAATTACACTAATAGACTTCGTTGATGATCATTCCTCGAACTTGATTAGCCGGTCCCGAATGTGGAGGCTAATGATGTTAGTAAGGTTTACTAACATCGGCATAATCATCCCTGAAAACGAGGGATACTGAACTTGATTAACTATTCGGGTGAGAATAGTTAATGATATTGACCGGTGCTGTCAATATCGGCAATCACACGAAACTTGATTAGCCGGTCCCGAATGCGGAGGCTAATGATGTTAGTAAGGTTTACTAACATCGGCATAATCACCCCTGAAAACGAGGGATACTGAACTTGATTAACTATTCGGGTGAGAATAGTTAATGATATTGATCGGTGCTGTCAATATCGGCAATCACATGAAATTTGATTAGCCGATCCCGAATGCGGAGGCTAATGATGTTAGTAAGGTTTACTAACATCGGCATAATCATCCCTGAAAACGAGGGATACTGAACTTGATTAATTATTCGGGTGAGAATAGTTAATGATATTGACCGGTGCTGTCAATAGCGGCAATCACACGAAACTTGATTAGCCGGTCCCGAATGCGGAGGCTAATGATGTTAGTAAGGTTTACTAACATCGGCATAATCATCCCTGAAAACGAGGGATACTGAATTTGATTAACTATTCGGGTGAGAATAGTTAATGATATCGACCGGTGTTGTCGATATCGGCAATCACATGAAACTTGACTAGCTATTCCTGAAGTGAAAGCTAATAATGTCAAGAATCTTGACATCAACATTTCCGGAAATATTCCAAGATATTATGGAAAGAAAAATCTGATTGGCTATTTCATGTTAGAAATAGTCGATAACATCAATTAGTGGTATTAATTTTGATGTTTACAATGAACTTGATTAGTCGATCCTGATATGGGAGACTAATAACACTAATGAAAATTTATTAGTGTCAGCATTCCCTTCCAAGTTTTAGGGGAGAGGTATTATAATGATATTTTTGATAGGGAATAATTAAAAATATTAATGAAATGGGGATTGACATCTTGATAGGATTATTCATTCGGCCTTGAAGAGGCGGATATTGATTGGAAATTATGGAATAAGATGGGCGGAGGAACTAGTTACCCGGTGATGGGCTAGTGGCATTAGTTTTGTTTTCTAATGACTGGAATATACAACTTGAGTTAAACTTACTTGTGTGGTGTTAATATTGTCAGGATGACTGACTTGTCAGATTGTAAATGGAATGTTGGATGATACCTAATTGTTAAATAAAAATGGTAATTTGTGTTTATGTTATAGATTATTGAAGAAAAAAAAAGAGAAACTGATGAAGATCTAATTCTTGCGAAGGATGGAGGCAAATATCGTATCACTTGGGACGTGAGAATAGAAGTTCATTAACCATGGTAGGTGTTATACACTTAAGGAATGCAATGCTATATATATATGATGTATTTTGAATTAATTAATGAATTGTAATTGATATAATTTGAGAATCATGTCCTGCGAACATGGAGGATGTCAAAGAAATTATGACTAATAATGTAAATATGTTGTATTAAGGTTTCGTGTTGTTGGTAGCATGATAAGAATTTGGTGATAATTATAATAGTGTAATAAAATGCCAATAATGGTGATAGATAATGAAATTTGGCCTTAATTATAGTGGTCAAATTAGATTAGGTTGATGAATTAAATAGAATGATGTATGTATGGTATTCACATTATTTGAAGATGGATCGGATGTGAATACTGTGAAAATGGTGGCAGGTTCCATAATAATGAGAGATTTTACTGAAAATCTAAAGAAATATTGGAATGTGTTGAAATGGGCACAAGAAATATGTAAGTTGAATATATTTATAAACTAAAATTGGACTGAAATCATGACGAGTTTGACAACTTATATGGAAAAACCATAATGGGTATAATAGATGTTGGGATTGAAATTGATATAAAGGGATAGAGTAAAAGGGACAGAAAACACATGGTAGATATTATAATGAATTAAATGCGCTCGTGAGGTGAAACAAGACACAAAATGAAAATGTTGAATGATTCTAGAAAGGATGAATAGAGACATAATAATGGAAGGATAAATGAGAATTTCAAGGAACAATGATTGCATATGGTTGAATATATGTTTAATTACCTGTGCATGTATTGTGTGATTTTCCTTTTATGCTATATTTATTATATACATTATGAAATTGCAGGTCCTTCAGATTCACGCCAAGAGTAGCGTTTTAGGTCCTCTAGTCTCCTTTTGTATGATTGAATAAGAAGATGAACATTAATGTATTTTGTCTTTAAGAAACTAAATGACTTAATATGTAATAGTACTCCTTTTACATTAAGTGTCGGACATAAAAATGTATTATTCTGTATTTGTAAATCTTAGTTTGATTACTTGCAATTATTATGAATTATGTGTGTTAATGGGAAAGAAATGAGCATGCGAAATGTGAGGCATGTACCATGAATGATGTGTTGTTATGGTTCTACATGATTATGATATGATTGAGAAATGAGTATAACTATACAGGATGATTGTCGATAACTTGGGACCTCCAGGTACAAAGGAAACTCTGCCGAAATTTCAGTGGAAATTTCAGCAAGTCTTAGATAAGTTCGGTGGATGAAAAAAAAATACCCATTTTTTTTAAAAGTTAAAGCTCAAAGTTCTTTTATGAATGTACTAAATTACAGAGTGTTACAGACCAACAACTAGAAAACACGACCCGACCTTAGATTTTATCAAACAATAAAACAATGCAGCTTACCTTAGGTAGGGCGTATTTAGGGTGCTGATACCTTCCCTTTACGCAACCAGTCCTCGTACCCGATCTCTGAGACCAGTTAGGGTTCCTAGTGACTAAAATACTAGGTGACGACTCTCATTCTATTTTTCACTAATAAAAGACAAGAATTCCTTATCTCCCCACATTTGACAAATTATTACAAGATTTTAAGGGTGGATGTTTTCGCCGCGACGCAGCACATGTGCGACACAAATGAAACTAGTTTTGATGTTCACACTTCACCGTTAGCAAGCTATTTTATTTGTAAAATATAATATTTAGATTATAAAATGAGATAAAAAAAATATAAAAATTGGTCGTAATAAATTGTAGGGCTAAGCCAACTTAGGATGTCCCGTCAAATTCATAACCCAAATCATGTGATTGAAATAACCATATATATATAAAAAAGCATTATAAAACTCTTTTTTTAAAAAAATATGTTAATTTTTCAAACTCATAACCTAAGTCATAAGACTCGAAGCATCTAATCTGGAAAAATCATAAAATTCAATTCTCCTTCAATTTTATATTAAAGGATAAAACTGAAAATTAATTTTAATTATACAAAAAGGTTTTAAAAAGCTGCAATTAAAATAATAAGGATCAAAATTAAAATAAAAAATAAACTTATATTTAATTGAATGGTGAAATTAAAAAAAATCAATTTAGTAAAAGGACTAAAAAATTAAAAAGAATGAGAATGAAAATTGACATAAAAAATTAAAAATAAAATTGTAGTTGAATGATAAAATTGAAAAGAATAATAATTTTTACAAAAATGTCAGGAAAAAAAATAAAAATCAAAACAATAAGGATCAAATTAGAAAACATAATATAATCAATTTGAATTGAAGGTTGAAATTGAAAATCAATAATTGTTTTACAAAAGAGTCTAGGTAAAAAATTAGAAATCCAAAGAATAAAGACCATATTCTAGAATATAGTATTTGGAAATTAAGATTTAAGGTGGAATTGAAAATAAATAAAACTTTTACAAAAGGACCAAGACAAAAAATAAGAAATCAAAAGAATAAGGATTGAAGCTAAAATACCAACAACTAAGAAGGCCATGATGTAATTCTCAGGGGAGAAGAGAGAGAGAGAGAAAAAAATCATCGGCGACATGTGCCGCAACAATAAGAAAAAGACATGGCGGTGCTTCTAACGACACAACAAAGAGTATTTTTGGAAGCCGGAAGACTCCGCATATGTCATCCAAATAGTATGGGCACCTCTCACGCACCATCGAGTGTGTCATACATGTACGTTCTTTTTTTTTTTTAGTTAAATACCAAAGTGCTCCTAATTTGACTTTCTAATTACAAAAAAAAAAAAATGTTGTGAGAAAACAAAAACATCTATTAACCTCGTGCTTAATTCTTTTTAAAAGGTGTATTCATCATTGTATTAAGCATTTTAACAGTTTATTATTTTTTTAATTTTACCAAATACCAAATTTCCTCAGCTTAAATTATAACAATAAAAAAAACCATTGTGAAAATACCTCTAGATGCCAGGTTTAATTTTTTTGTTTTTTGCTTCTAAAGATGTTTTGGTTACTTCACTATGCGATTAAGATGGAAAAATATTTATTTACTCTTATTAATTTGAAAATAATAAATGTACCATGTAAAAATATTTTAATATCCTTAAAAAACCAGTGTAAATTTTTCTCGCTGAAGAGGTAAAAATATTATTATAATGTTCTAGTGAATAGCATCATGAGCATCGGGTCTTAGGTTCTTTTAATTAGGGATTAAGGAAGTTTTATTAAATGGACCACCTACCATTATTTGGAATGTGGCATGCCCTGCAATCTAAAGGGACATGATTGCTCTATTTTTACATATGTTTCATCATGTTCACACTAACAGAAAACATTTAAAAAAAAAACATTGAGTGAAACCTTGTCCCCTTTGCAAGAAGCCGATTGATGAAGTTCATCCTTGCATTTCTTTTTTAAACATTCAATGCCCACACAACAGGGGATCTACTCTGTACCGACCTTTTCCTTGAAAAAGACAAAGGAGGGTCATGTCATCAACACATTGAATTTTTTTAAGGGTTACTGCTCAGGGAAGTACCCATATAATAAACTTGGTGTGGATATAGTAAGAGTTATGACAATTGACAAGAACTTAGACTGATGTTCGGGGGCTCTCACAAATACACAATCCAATTTCAGCCTGCCTAAAAAACAAAGCAAGTTAAAATAGATTTTGAACTCGGCCTTTAAATATATTTTTGTTTAATGAGTTTTCAAACAAGTTTAATTTTTAATCACGACCTTCTTATTTTTATTATTCTGACAAATCGAGTAAATTCTTCCAAAATGTAAGCATGTGACCTCAATTATGAAAGTGATGTTTTACATTTTCATCTAAATTGAATTTAATTGACAGATTAATTTATGTGTTTAGAATTCTTTTAAGGATATTAATTTAAAATTCAAGTTATGAAGAAAAAAAAAGCAAATCGGGGATTTGCTATAGTAATTACAAATCGAAATTATTATTCAAAAAATACCATTTTTTTAATCTTAAAGACTCTTTCTATGGACTGTTTCTCATTAGCTTTTCTTAGATATCTGGTGAAAGAGTGCGATCAAGAATCACCAACTAGTTTTATAGTTTTCAAGGGACAATAATAGATTATCCATGATGGGACCAAGTGGAATAGGTCTCCATGGCCAACGCAACATCCTAAAAGTATTGACCTTTGCAATAGTAATGGGCATTATTAGTTAGAGTAGGTACAATTGAAGTTCTTTGTAGACTATGGTAGGGCTTTTAACACTAAACTAAAAGCAATTTATTATTTAGCCTAGTTGGATGCATGGATGTCACCCAAATAAGTAATAAGGTATTGATTAAGAGTGTCGAGGAGATAACTGTCACGTTCCTTGTTCAGGGATTGTTTGGATTCATTTCCATTTGCCGATTTAATAGTACCGTTACAGTGTGTTGAGGGCAATTTGTAATTTGGTGGGTAGAACTGTTTAGATAGACGATATACTCGGTTTGCTCAAAGAGGAAAATTTGCTAGGGTTCTAGCGGATCTTGATTTACACAACCCTTTGAAATCACGAGTTTTTTCTTGATGGAGAGGAGAACAAAATTGCTTGCGAAGGTCTTCCACAAGTCTGTTTTACTTATGGCATTGTTGGGTATGGTAGTACTCCTTGTTCTCAGTATCAACCAAAGCAAGCTCCTTCCATGGAGTGTGATGGGGGTAGAGAAGTGCTGGTGATACCTGATATCGTCGCCTATAGAGGAGGCATACGGGACTGGATCCATGCTCAACCTCGAAGAAGAAGGAGTACTGCCAAGGTAAGGAATCAATCAAGCACGGGATTAGTAGCAGAAAAATATGGCCAGAACTTCGAGATCGAGATTTGATATATTGGCAAATTCTGATTTGGAAAGATTGGTTGGGAAAATGGATTTAGCGCGGGAGAATAATGTCGAGATTTTAATCCGATGCTTTTGTTTTTATTTTAAAGCGAGCCACTCCAAAATCTAAGAGTGCAAGCCCAAGCCTATATCCCACAAGTGGGCTAAAGTCTACCCCTACAACAATTCAAAATAAGGCCTTCTCAGGTAAGGCTTCGTCCTCAGTCCCATCTACTGGGATGGAGAAGCAAGCAATTCAGCCCTAGTAGGGAAAAAGTAAGGCGGCTTCCCATAACTCTTATCTGATAGGCAAGATAGTTTTGGTTTAATTTAGTTAGTGAGATTTATTAATTAGATTTTATTTGTTGGGTTTAATTTAATGAATTATAAACTCAATTATTTGTTCTAGTTAGAGTTTTAATATTTATATATTATTTTTCTAAATATTAGATAATTGTTGTTGAATTAAATAAAAATTGTAAAATTACAAACTTTTCCAACCCCCATTCTTTCTTTCCTTCAACTTTTTTCTTTGGCTTCTTCTATTTAGCTTATTATTTCATCTTCAAATCTCTTTTTATCTCTTATTAACTTTGGTATCTGAGCACATGCTTTTAAATTTAAAAAAAAAAAAACATTGTTCATCTTCAACACACACCTTCATCAGTCACAATAAGTTTTCATCTTCGATAACAACAAAAAAACCACTATCCTAGTCTCTCAAGAGATGTTTCCATTTCAACACCACGTCACCATACATCGACATGTTATTAACGCATCAGTACATATTGCCACGTCAACGAAACATTAGTACAAAATGCAACGCCATCACCACATTAACCAGTGGTGACATGTCAACCATTAGTAACACGTAAGCAGTCTTAGTCACTTCAACAATAATAACTTGAGCCTAAAAAAATTCTTCTTGCATTACACCCTTATATCTTTGCTCATTTTATATATTATTATTTGAATTTTTCCATTAGTTTTTTTTTTAATTGTGGAGCTTATCGAAACTAGTAAAAATTTGTGACTTTTATTTGATAAATTATTTACATTTAAGGGTTTAAAAGTGCACGCTTAAAATTTTTCTGGAGTTTTATGTTCTTAATTAATCTTCATATTTAAAAAAAATGGAATTAGTTTTATTTTTGTATTGTGATTTCACTTGTAAGAATCGTAAGTGATCTTAATTCTATTTTTAAGTTAGTGTTGCATGTATTTGTGTCATGATCATTTAGTATCCAAGCTTAAGTCTATATTTACCATGGACTCGACCTTTAGTTATACTCTTAAGGCTATTTGAAGAGAGTTGTAAAACCAGATGACCAGCATGTTTAAAAGAATTCAATTCCAAGAGAATTCTCGAATAAGGCACCTAAAGACTAATAAATATCAAAGGTGTAATAATTGTAGACAAGTTCACCCATTGCGCCACCAATATGACTATTATTTATGTTACTTTAAACATAATGACCTTGATGAGAAAGTTATAGACCCTAACAAAATAGAAGCCTTTACTTTTGACGGTCATCATAACCCTTGAATATTTGATATGTGGATTCGTGATGTGAATCAATTTTTTTAGTGGCATAATTTGTCTGATAATATAAGAGTTAGATTTGCTAAAATGATGCTCATTGGTGAAGCTCAACTTTATTAGGAAAATGTTGAGTATTGTTTAAAGAGAAGAGGTAAACCTTTCATAATTGATGAGACCAAAATGAAACAAAAAATACAGGAGAAGTAGATACCCCGGTCTTATAGGAATAAACTATTAGACCAATGGAACAATATAAGGCAAGAAAACAAGTCTGTTAATGAGTATATAACATAGTTTAATGATTACATAAGGAGATGTGCCATAAGAGAGAATAAAGCCAAGACGTTGCGTAAGTTTTGTAAAGGTCTGAATGATGATTTTATAAAAGAAGTCATGCTTATAGGTGCTTTCACTCTTGACCAAGACTGTACTATAGTGCAAAATTATGAGTTGCTTATAAAGAGTCGATGGACAAAACATCAAAACCCTTTCAGGACCCTGTTTAGGTCTCGATTTAGAAATAATAATTTTTTATTAGGTGTTGCACCCCGTAGGTATAATCCTAGTAGTACCCAAATTTATAAAGAAGATAAGGGCAAACAAGTCATCAATGAAATGTTTAAGATGAGTTTAAAGGTTCAGTGTGCTAAATATCAATGTCTTAATCGTATCTTCTTTAAATGTATCTCTAAACCCTTAGTTATCCATGAACATAAAGATATAGGTCATAGGGAAGATTATTGTATTCACGTGTATGAACCTAATCCCTGGGATTTTTGTGATATAAATGAAGAAGATTTGCAAGAAGAGAGACATAACACTATAAGTCCAAATAAGTCAGAAAATAAAGTTAATAAAAAATATAATAATTCTGTTTTAGTGGTAGAAAAGGAAGTTTAGGAAACCCTTTAGTGGAATTGCTCGAAGAGGTAAATATGATTTTATAAGAGTCTCATGATATTAGTTATCTTAAACTACCTAGTTCTCCATCCACTATGCTTGACACCCAACACATCAAAGGTTTAGAGTAACATGCTCTTCACCTCTTCATGTTCGACCTTCAGCACATCATAGGTTTAGAGCAATGTGTTGAGTTCCTGATCCCTTACCCCTGACACATGATAAGGAAAATGAAGATAACCCTAATTTAGTAGGTTATGTTCAAACTATATCTATTAAGATTTCAAATAGTGTTTGTTCCACTCTATACCTTTAATCATATAGTGTTCATAGTAATGAACCTAGAAAATCTATAAATTTTTTTTCTTTATCTCCTCATTCTCAAATGTCTAATTCAACTGTGTCTTTTGTAAGTAGAGTTCGTAATTTGCATGTCAAGATCATAAAACATATTCAAGAAAGTAATAAACAACATAAATTTTGAGATGATTTATATAAGTATCATGATGCACTTAATGATGAAAATCATTTCATGATACAAATTAAACCTGAATGCTGTCCTTTAAAAACCAATCATAAATTACAAGTGAATAGTGTTAGACCATTGAAAGTGTTGGAAATGATTGGATAAAAAATTATCAATAAACTGCCACTAAACTTTGATATTAGGATCTCATTATATATAAAACATAACATTCTACCCCTGACGATCCTTTTGAAACCTCTACCTATTATCCTTATATTTCGCATAAAAGGAACATATTATTATTACTTTGGATGCACAAGTTATTTTTACTAGGGATGATGAACCTTAGAAAATCCTAGTATATGGGATAGATGACTAGATTCAGACTATACTTGAATTATTGAAGAAACATCATAACTTGATTATAATCTTTGGGATCTTTATTAGATTCTCCTTGAACTACACTCGATGGGGTTGAGTTTCTCCAACCCTAGGAGAGTTGGTGGGGACACCAGACCTAAGACATTGTTTACACACTCGTATGATCATAGACAATGGAAGGTACCCCAAACTATTAAGAGATTGAGCTTTAGTTTATATTTTAGTTTAACTTATTTAAACTTTTAGTTGAGGTTTTATTAATTACATTTTATTTGTTAGACTTGATTTAATTATTGTTTAGTATTTTATTTAGTAGGCTATAAGCCTAATTGTTTGTTTTAGTTAGAATTTTAGTATTTATATGTTCTTTTTTTCTAAATGTTAGACAATTGTTAATGAATTGAATAAAAATTATAAAGTTACAGACTTTTCCAACCCTCATTCTTTCTCTTCTTCAGCTTTCTTCTTTTTTCTTTGGCTTCTTATTATTAGCTTATTACTTAATCTTCAAATCTCTTTTGTCCTACATCAAAAGGCCATTAGCTTGGATAATATCTCATGATGAGGTAAACATGGTGTTGAACATCATATTTAAAAGTGACAACAATATTGCAGACAAGTATAATTTCTTAGTTTGGTATGCTTTTATTCTATTAGCCTTAATTTTCATATCTATTTTAGTATGGAATTGCCAAGGTGCTAAAACTCAAGAATATTGACTTTCTCTGAATGAATTATGTAGATGTATAAGTCTTTCATGGTTATTTTATTGGAAATTAAAATTAATGGAAGAATGGTTGATTATGTAGTTAAGAACCTAGGTTTTCCACGTTCATACCATGTAGAAAAGACTAGAATCTTTAGTTGGATATGGGGTGTTTTGGTATGATTTTGTAGACGTGATAATTTTGGTGGATCACAAACAACTTTTACACTTTGGAGTTTACTAGAATGACATCTCTTTTGTTGTCACAACAATTGCTGGATTTGTTTTTTATTAAAACACTATTAATTTGTACATTTGATGTCAAATTAAAAATAGAATCCATTTACTTTTTGGATTAAAACTTTGTTGGAATTTAACTTTTAACATAATCTTTTTAACAAGAGATATTAATATGATTTAAATAGATTATGGGTGAATGAGAAATTGATCTCAAAGAACTCTTGGTTGTCATATTTTGGTGAAACCTAAAACGCTCTAAAAAAACTATATCCCATATATAAAAGATACAAGATTTTCTAGGTGTTTATAAAGTGTAAAGTTGAAAAGTTAAAATTGAGCTTAAAAAATGTCCAGGCTTTTAGAGGGGAGAAATCTTAAATAAAGTGATTTTGGGGTTTAAACTTGAGACGACAACACAAGTTAGGTCTAAGCCTTGATTTGAGTTTATTGTACAATATTATTTTGGACCATAAAAATTATTTTTTTACTAACTAAAATTTGGACTTGGTCTTATTCCATCTTTAAGCCCATTGATTTGTCCACTCCAACCCATAAATATTAACAATATCTTCCAAAAACTTTTTCTACAAATCTAAATAGTTTTTCCAACTCAAAACTTCATATTTAATTCTTGATTTCTAGTGGTTAATCAAAGGTTAATAGTAATGAGAATTAATTGTGATTATTATCAGAATTAATTTTTAA
>Ga0325400_1004873_pt1 | contig 12513 bp, 6 predicted proteins | sample PopdelMetagenome_2_FD_205662 | JGI IMG/M metagenome (GOLD analysis project Ga0325400, IMG submission 205662) | Populus deltoides microbial communities from Bellville, Georgia, United States - Xylem-PdKOR-R1 | ecosystem: Host-associated > Plants > Phyllosphere > Stem > Wood/Secondary xylem...
TGTGTTCTAGTAGGTCATGTGACGGTGGAAAATTTTGGTTGGATTTTGAGCACATTTCAAGAAGTTAATGCCAAATTTAATTTGTCCTAGGTGAATATTAGTTTTTTAACTCATGATATGCAAAGCACTGGATTTTTTTTTTTTAACCTTAAGAAATTTGTAAAAATATTAGGAAGTAAAAAATTTAATATATGCTAGTTGAAATATTTTTAAAATACTTAATTGTTTACATATTAGACAAGATTTTTCTAAAAAATATTAAAACGTTGACATATCCGATTGATCCGAGTTAATCATGATTAACTTGTGAAACTTGTGATATAGAATATGAGATAGTGATAAAACTATGGAACACATACTAAAATAAATTTGAAAATCCAATTATAATGAACTAAATATTAAAGGCCGAAAGCAAATAAAAATATAGAATTAAAAAAACAAAAAAATAACTTTAGTAAACCTACATCGATAGCCGACACAACGGCGCGGGCTAAGGAAACTTTGTTTGGAGGCAAGAAGAAAATTATTAAGGCAATGGTAGGATAATATTCCAAAATAACATAAGAGAAGTAAAAGATAAGTTCAATTAATTTAATTTAATAGTATAAAAGAGGCAATCCTAATTTAATAGCGTAAAAACAAAAAACAACATGAGTGAATCTCCTACATTTGAGTTAATATTCTAAAATTTCAACCCGTGAAATCTCATACTTAGGCTTATTCGAGAAGGTCAATTATCAACCACTTTAATGTTGAAGAATGAAATTATAAAGAAAAATATAACAACCCGTGAAATCTCAAACCCAGACTTAATTAAGAAGGTCAATCCTCAACTAATTTAATATTGAATTATAAAATTTAAAACAAATCAATATAAAAAACTTGTCGAAGCATAAAATTAGCAATTAAAAAAACAAGGATAAAACCTGATAGGAAAAAAAAGTTGAAGGATGATGAAATCGCAAAAAAAAATTCAATTTTAGAAATAACTAAAATAAAAAAACAGCAATCAAAAGAATAGGAACCAAATCTAAGAGATGAAAAAAATTAAAGAATAATGAAATTGAAAATAATCTTCAAGTTAAAATAAATTTTTCAAATTTAAAAATTACAACCAAGAGAAGAGGGACCAAATCTAAAAGGGAAACAATTTGAAAGGTTAGTATGATTTTTTCAAGGGACAACACGCAATTCAAGGTGAATGAGAGAGAAAAAAAGAGGAAAAAAGAAATAAATATGTGTCAAACTAGATAGAACCACCATACACGAGTCATCTAGGAAGGAAATGGACGTCAAAATGAATCAAATGATGTGGCGAAAGCAAGATTAAGACAACTGGAGGTAACCGCACAAGCCGACCAAAAGTAATGGAGTGGCCAACACATGTTTGACATGCATTAACAACTTTTTTTATTTGTACAAATATTAAAATTCCCTTATGAATAAATAATAACAACAAAACAACATATTATGAAATTATTACCAAGCCCTTGAAATCAAGGCTAAAATTACAAAAATTCAATAAACAAGCTTAGTTTTATTATAGCTCTAGGCACACAAAAATTATGGATTGAAACAGTATAAATATGATTTTACTCTTATAAAAATAATTGAATAAGCCTGCAATTAGAGGTAAAAATATCTTTTTCATGAGATATATTTGTTATTGCAAAATTGATTAGGGATAAAATGGTCCGAAAATATTTTTTATATATAATGTAATGACTATTTTGCCCTCAAAAACAAAAAAAAATAATCTTTAGGTGAGGGGCTCTTTTAAATTTTTTTTTAATAAACAATAAAGTTACAGTAATGCCTTTGGAAGAGAATAAAAAATATACATGCATAAAGAGGCATCTTTTTCTTTTCCTTTTTTTAAACAGTAAAATGAGGGAATTCTTGTGATTAGAAAAAACAAAGGCTATTTGTGAGGGCATTTTGGTCTTTTTCGACTAGTTTTGTTGTTGTTTTTAGGTTTTGTAGGGGCGGCTTGGTAATTTTAAATGTTATTAAAAATAGTTACTGATGCAGGCAACTCACGCATCAATGCGTCATGGCCTCTGCATCATTCAGGTGGTACTGAGGTATTGTGTGGTGCCCAAAATCCTGCTTTCACTACTACGTTGGGAGCGGCGCGTTGTCCTTTTTTTGACGATGCGTTGCGTGTTTACGAAAGATGTCCAGTTGAGCTGCGGTGGATGTCTTTTTTTCTTCTCTCTTTTCTCTCTCATTTCTTAGAAAAACACACCTAAACTTTCAAAAAACAATCATCTCCTCCGATTTGTAATCTTATTGATTTTGGTTATCCTTCATTTAATTACTCTTTATTTGGCTTTTGATGTTTTTTGAAGTTTGGATTTTTTTCAATTTCTTCCTTGGGTATTTTATTCAATTTGATTTTTATCTTATTTGGTCCCTCTACTTGTAATTTCTCTATTTATGTGTTTTATATATTTATTTTTTTTGCAATTTCATCCATTTTAATTTTATTGCCTTTGTCTTTTTAATTCATTTTTTTCTTATTCTTTTAATTGTTATATTCTTATCTTTTTCTTGATTTATCTTTTTTTCTTTCAATTTTGTCCCTCAATATTTAATTTCATTTATTTTTTTATCTAGTTTTGATCCTTGTTCTTTCAATAACCTTTTTTAAATCCTTTTCTTAGTTTTTGTTTTCAATTTAGCCCTTGATTATTTTTTTTTATTTTTTTTATACCGTATTTTGTTTGCATCGTGTAAGTTTTAAATTGTTTTACAATTCAATATTTAACATTTGATTATTAAGCCCTTAACTTCATTGTTTTTTGTGTTTTTCTTTTTGTTGAGTTATCATGTTCTCATATCCTGAGGAAATAGATTAGTCAAGTTAATCATGGTTGTCTCAGATTTTTTTTCCATCATTTTTTATGTAATTGATTCTTTTTAACAATTTCATACTTTGACGTTAAATTATTAGCCCTTAAGCTATGTGATTTTTTCACTTTTCTTTATGTTGGGTTATCTCGAGTACAGGTTAATCAAGTTAACCCCGATTAGCTCGCATTTTCTTACTCAATGTTTTTTTATTTAACTTCGGTCTTTTTTGCTAAGTTTTGTTTTTGAAAGTCTAATTTTTTTATCCACATCTCATGTCATGAGTGGCGGGTCAATCGAGTTAACTCAAGTTGACTTTGTTTTTTTCTTAATATTTTTTACTTTATATTTTTTTTAATTTCATCATTTTCATTAAATTATTTACCTTTGAGCTTTATCATTTTTTTGCTTCTCTTTCTGTTTTGTTATTTCAAGAATGAGTTGGTCAAGCAAACCTGGGTTAACTTGCATTTTAATATGTTTTTTATATTTAACTTGGGCTTTTTTTTTGTTAGGCTCTTCTTTTAGAGGTCTATTTTTATTTATCCCAATCTCATGTTACGTGTGGTGGGTTAGTCGAGTTAATCCGAGTTGACTTAGATTTTTTCCCTCGATTTTTATGATATTTTTTTTTCAATTTTATTATTTTGCATTAAGTTATTTCCCCTTGAACTTTGTCATTTTTTTACTTCTCTTACTATTTGGTTATTTTGAGAATAGGTTAATAAAATTAAGCTAGATTGGCTCAGGGTTTTTTTTTTTATGTTTTTTCTATTGAACTTTAGTTTTTTTACTGGGTCATCTTTTTGAAATTCTTTTTTTTTTTAATCTCAGTCTCATATTACGGGTTGTTAGTTTATCAAGTTACCCTGAGCTAACTCAGGTTTTCTTCTTTGACATTGTATTTTTTGAAGTTTGTTTTTCATTTTTGATATTAGGTTATTAGGTCATCCTTTCGTTTTTCTTTTTGCGGGTTATTAGGCCAAGTTGTAATTAATTTAACTTGGGTTGTCTTAGATTATTGTCACTTGAATATCTATTTTTAGCATGAACAAAGTTTGATCCGGCCCGTAACATAGCACGGGCCACCTATCTAGTATATTCCAAGACTTAATTGCTAAAGTAGCTTAAACAAGAATTCTTACTTCTTTTATAACAAATACCGATTCAAATCCTGAAATAGTAAAACAAATATTAAATATAAAATCTTTAATCTCCACTTTCAAGTTACTCATTCCCTTGTATTTTCTCCTTTATGGATCTTATATCTCCTCTTAAAAACCATACAAAAAAGAATATAGAGATATTCCAATTTCAATTGGCTTATTTATTTCTCACTTCGCACCAATTACCCAAGAAATAATAAAGGAAAAACAGGGTAGTTCTGGTTTCTTTGTGGATCTGGACAGTCGATACAAGGGATTCTCATGGACCAACTTAGCATTCCTTCATATATTATAAGACCAATATCTATCTTGATACCGAGTTGCTTATGGATGTTACATGGTGGACTTGATTTTATCAAGATTATGAAAATGTGAACTCTTACCCGCATTTATGTATTGGAGAGATAGTTTGATGTGAACCTCATAAATATAAATATCCAGAAATCCACAATTAAATTAATATTTTTCAAGAAATCTAAATTTAGACTTGTAATTGAGTTTGACATAATAATCACCTGCATCGTGACAACAAGACTATATAAATCAAACCCTCACTCAACACCTATAAAAAGATATGAATGAGAGGTATAGAAGATACTATGAAGCTTGGTTAATTCTTTGATGAGTCATAATAGTTCAATGAAGAATTAAATTAAGAATTTCCTCTCTCACACACAATAGATTATTCTTAAATCAAATTCTATCAAAACCTAAATACAAAATAAATAACCATATTTATAATAATTAAAAACTTCCTAAATAAATCTAAAAATAATAATAAAAGAGTTTTAAATAAATTAGAAAAAAGAATCATAAATCAACTAGGAAACTAATACAAATCTCGTATAGTAGTTTCTAGACCTTATCACAAGGTCTTCCTGATGTCCGATCATTGTGAGATTTTAACCATATATAAAAAAGGCCTCTGAAATCTTTTGATAAAATTTTAGCCCGATCCAAAGGTCAAATTATAAATTATGTTTATTAGTGTAAAAATATGCATTAGAGAAAAAATCCATAAAACCTCATAAAATATCCATGAATGCTAAGGAAATGTTGCCAAACCTTTTCTAATGTTCATAAATAATAAGGAAATCTTGTCAATGAGAAGATCCACAGAACAAAAGGAAATTCAAATTGATGACATTGAAACTCTTGTCAAAATAATCCTAATTGTTGTCACTTAGGATTTTCTTGTACAAAAGAAATCCTTACTAAATAAGAAATTTATAAATCATAAGGAAACAAATAGCAATACTTTTACAACAACTTCTAGCCTGACTTCAAACACATCATTCCTTTTTATTTGGATGAATTATTAGGCTTGCCATATATGGATGAAAAACTTTAGATACATAATTTTCAATTCAATTGAAATTGCAGCAAAAATCCTCATATAACTCTAGATATGGACCAAATAGTACATAGAAGTCAAATATGATATTTTTGCAACTTGTTAACCTAAATATCCAAAATTATTCCAATCAATTCTTTTTGGATTCTCTTAATTTTAGACCTTGTAATAGAGCCTTTTGTGATGCTCGTTGATTAGCATCGTCATTTTTTATTTTATGCTGAAACACTTTATAAAATAAAGCATAAAATAAAAATATTAATTTTTTTAGTCTAATTACTAACAAAAATGTACAATTCATAAAAAACAATTTCAATTTTAGCAACCCGATTCAAGGTTTGGATTCTAAAAAGGAGTATTATATAAAAAAAAGACAAAAGGACCTTAGTCAAACACTGTGGAGCAAGACTTAATTCACTATGGATTGCTATAGTGAATTATTGTTTATTCTCTCCACGGTGCAAGTCAGTTGAGAGCAAAATAAAGGGAGATATGGTTTTTCACGGGGTTTAATTGACATTTACAATTTGAATGGGGTAAATTGGTCTCTTCATTTTTTTGCATAGTAGAATTACTAATTTACCCTTAGAATGCAAACAAAAAATTTGGCTAGCAGGGACTTCATAGTCTTTTTCCTTTTTTAAAAATAATTAAAAGACTAAACTACTCTTGAAAGAGAAAAAAACATAACATGTTGTCAATGGTTTTTTTTTCTCATGTTTTTTTCTCATGATTCTTAGTTTGTATGAGTAGTAAATCAATTTTTTGACAAATAATAAATATTATTAAAAATAAAAAGTTGTTGGCGTGTGTTGCGCACAATCCAACAAGTAGACGCTGCTCATACCTTTCAGGTGGAGTTCCATTGCCAAAAATGGTTAACTGTCATGTCTCTTCAAACGTCATATTGAGGCATAATCATTGGTGTGGAGCATGCAGTTCAATCCGCGACAGGTTTTTTCTCCTCCCCCCTCTTTTCTCTCTCTTTCCTTAGGGATCTGTGTCTGACATTCCAAAATTTAATTGTGTCCTTTAGTTTGTATTTATTTCAATTTTGGCCCTTGTTATTTTAATTGCTATTTGTGTTCATTTTTATGTCTTTTGATTTTTTTTCAATTTCGTCCCTCATAATTTTATTTCATTTTTTTTTATCTAAATTGATGCTCATTCTTTTAAGTGTTGTTTTTTTTTACCAGTTTCTTCATTTGTTTTTTTTTTTAATTTTCTCCCTCAACTTTTATTTCATTTAATTTTTATATTCGATTTTGACTGTTGTTCTTTTAATTGCTAATTTTCTATCATTTTCTAAATTTACTTGGTTTTTCAATTTAATCCCTAATTATTTTCTTTTATATAGTTTTTTTACTAGATTTGGTCCTCATTGTTTTATGATTGAGGACTTTGCTTCGTTATTTTTTTGTGTCTGCCTTCGAGTTAATTGCAGTCTCATGACCCATGCCACTAGTTTCAAATATTACTTGATTTTTACAAATTTTTTTTTTAATTTTATCATTTGATATTGGATTAATAGGCCTTGAGTTTTGTGATTTGTTCCGCTCTCTTTTTCTTTTCTTTTTCCAATGTTATCGACGTTGAAGTCTTTGATCAAAGCAATAGTTATTTTTACCAAAAACAATCCGGATACACTTACTTCATCACATGAGCTCTCAAGGGCGTCGATCTCTACCAAGCCAAACTCTTGATGGCTAACAAGATTTTTCCAAATTTTCCATCAGACATGTTTGTACGGACGCCGAGACAATTAATTTTCAAGGTGAGGATGCATGCCGTATGAATACTTACTTTTTTTTTTCTTCAGTCTGATGATTTTAATTTCTTATCTTTACACTCACTCTTCTTTGCCTTTTTGTCTAATGATTTTTCGTTTCTTTTTTTAAACGGGAGTAATGCGTGATTGATTTCCAAACTAAGTATTTTGACCTTTCTTTAAAAAAATGGGAAAAAGAAGGGCAATAAATATAAACATAGTAGGCTCGACATAAGTTAAGAAGAATATCACAGCACAATATTATCTCTCTCTGTTTTTTTTTGTTTTGATAACCAGGGATGTCCGGATCAGCTTACACGCACCACGACTAATTCCCGGATCAATTGAACATCCTGCAAGCCCAGTAAGTAGATAAAACATCGCAGGGGTGATAGACATACACATAAAAATTCAAATCTAAAATGCAAAGACAAAGAATTCCCTACCCAAACCGCTAAGCCACGGACCTGAGTACGCACAATGTTCTCTCTTCTTTTTCATGAGATGATGAGAGAGAGCACTTTCTTTTTGGATCAAATAGAAGTTAACCTGCAAAAACAGCTCAGCTCTCCTTTCTCTAATTAATGCAAAAATTTGATTTTATTTTGGGTTTTTATTATTTGAGGTGTTTGATAGAATGATAATAGTTATTTTTTAAAGTGTTTTTTTTAAAAATAAATTAAAATATTTTTTTTAAAAAAAATTATTTTTTATATCAGCATATCAAAACAATCAAAAATATAAAAATAATTAATTTAAAAAATAAAAAAATCATTTAAAAACAAAAATATTTTTGAAATACAAAAATAAAAAATCTCTTAATAATGATCTATTAATTTACAATGGGTGGACACTCGATCACTCGAAGCTCTAAACATACACATACATAGATATATAGACACGTACTCCTAGCTTCTTGATGGAGGAAGTTTACCTAGTCGTCGTGCATGGAGCTTACGATGGCCATCGACATGGGCACAAGGGGCTCCCCCTCCTCCTCCTCCGCCTCCCCCTCCCCCTCCACCACCTCCTCCTCCTCCTCTTTTAGAAAAAGAAAAAGAAATAGTGATTTTGGAAGATGTGTTATATATACTCCATATAAACAAACGTACACGTTGTAATGAGCTCTTAGATCGATGTGGAAAACATGGCATATATACTCGATCCGAATGGGGATTGGTCCTACAATTTAATTAATAATTATCGTACCTTAAAGGCTTAATTAAAATCACTTTTTGAAGGAATATATATGGACATGCTAACCCCACAACATGAAAAGCACAGGGATTAAGGGTTAATTTAAACCCTAAGATAAGATAAATGATGACTTTAGTGATGGCTGACTCGAAAGCCAAATGACTCTCGCTGTGCACCCCCTCTCCATAACACACAAGTACGTACCCTAATGATTTATCATGAAGTACACACATTATTTTTTATTTATTTTTATTTTGGGTGGGAGCATTATTTTTTTTTAGGCTTGTACACACTACACACACGGATTGTTTTGCAATATAATAAGAGATTAAGTGGGTTCAATAATTAATATTTAAAGTGCAAATTTACTCTCTAGCTAGCTCAAAAAGAAATTAATAAAACACATATTACATGATTAAAGATAAAAAATAAAAAATAAAAAATAACGTGATTTATTACAAGCTAAAAATCTAAAAAACAAATAATATTTATTATAATTTAAAGTCTTCAAAGACTAAAAGGGTGAGACGTACAAAATATTTAATAATATCAAATAAGAAAAATAAAATAGAAAAACTAGAAACATATAATAATATTGAATAGAAAAATAAAAAAATCATTCCTTTTGATTAAGATTCTTTCCTAAACTGAATAAAAAATATTTATTTCTTCAAAAAAACACATACATTAACATATTATAAATAGCTATTTAGTGATTTGATATCGTGGAGTTTTAAATAATCTGCCAACACATTAAATGATTATATTCGCCACAATTAAAAAATCGTTCAGCAGTACTTTAAAACTAATGACTTGGATCGATGGTAGATTCAGGTTTTTTTTAATATCTTTTTAATATACTATAATAAAAAATAATAATTTTTTGCACACTTTATACTTTTCTCTGTTTTTTTAAAAAAAAAAGAAGAAGAAAAGAAAATGAATTATTTCATCAATATTTTTAGATATTTTTTTATACGGTACTTCTGTCCATGTGCATTAGTAATTTCGGCCAAACTTTCTTTAAAAGACACCTTTTTCTTGCACAAAATAATTGAATTGCACACTTTATACCTTTCTTTAAAAATAATTAATATTTTTTTAGTAATTTTATATCGTTTTGATGTGCTGATTTCAAAAATAATTTTTTAAAAATAAAAAAATATTATTTTGATATATTTTTAAATAAAAATATTTTAAAAAATAATTATAAATACATTGAACGAAATTCACAAACGTCAATTGATATAATTTTTTGTTTTGGCATAAAATTGAAAATTGCGTATTATATTACGGGGAAGATTGAGGCTTTCCTTATTATTATGAGGTTTGTACAAAGAGCACGCATGTGAAAACTCCCACCGAATTCTTTTTTTTTTCTTGAAAAAAAAAACATTATATTTGAGTTTTAAAGAATGGAGATTTCCCATATATATATAGTTTGTTTTTGTTTTAAATCTAAGCATTGTTTCAGTATGATTGATATTCTTATAACACGATTGTTTTTCAAAATAATTTTTACTTGAAATTATATTAAAATAATATTTTTTTAATTTATTTTTAATATAAATATATTAAAATGATTTTAAAATATAAAAAAATTAAGGTAAAAAAATAATTTTTTTTTTAATTTTTTAAAAATACAAAAATAAATAGGGCTTTTTATTTAGTTGCGTATGCATGGTTCATCAAATTATTAAAGGTAAGGGAATAATTTAGCAAGTCACCTTAGGATCTCATTGTGATGCTTGAAGTTCCATATTGGACAAAATGCAGTGTGTACCTCTACTCATCAACCTTCGAACAAATAAAAAACATCATTAAATTTTGTTTGGTTTGAAGGTTGCGTTGTGGTAATAACCGTGATTATGGATATAAGTTCAGCTGTATCTTCTTCTTTTTTTTTAATTAATATGGGTGTCTGGATTAGTTTGCGCGTACCTCGACTAATTCCATGGGCTCTAAAGTTAACGATCATGTAAACCTCCAGTAGTTATCATATTGGCAACCACATGGCTCGAACATGAGACCACAGGAAAAGCAAACTCCCTGATCCCAAGCTCTTACCACTGGATCATCTACTAATTAGAGGCCGTTTGTTTCTGCGTTAGGAAAGCGCTTCCGAAAAAATTTGAATTTTTTTTTGCTTTGAATTAATATGTTTTTTATGTTTTCAAATCATTTTGATGTGTTAATCTCAAAAATAATTTTTAAAAAATAAAAAAATATTATTGGCATACTTTTCTGAATGAAAAACACTTTAAAAACCAACTACAGCCACACTCCCAGTAAATAGTTGATGTGCAGCTGTATCTTTTAGCTGTATCTTTTATTATTATAGTTGTTGTTGTTGTGGTCAGTAATAAAAAATGCTTGATTTAATATACATAAAAGTTATCATTAACTTTATAAAGTGTTTGGAAATGTAACAACGATTGTTTTTCAAAGTATTATTTTAAATACATTAAAATTATATTTTTTTAATTTTTAAAAATTATTTTTGATATTATATATTAAAATGATTTAAAAATAAAAAACATTATTAATTTAAAATAAAATAAATTTAATTTTTTAAAAAACATTTTTAAAATACAAAAATAAACAAGCAAAAATTATTGAAAAAAAGCTATTGTCGGAGAATATAGCTTTTGATCGTCGTCAAAGAGGATTGGTTGGCTTTCTCTCATGGAAAAGCCAAAACCAAAATTCCTTAGAAGCAAAGCAAATTGAACAGCTGGACAAAAAGACTTTGCATTTCAACGCAGCTCTTAAATATTGGAGGATAAAGTGTGTATCTTAAGACACAAACTTGTCGCCCTTTGCATTGTCTAAGAAATGGGTCAAAGGCTACAAACAAAGGACCAAAGCCACGACCTAGCATGACCTCAATCACCTGCTACGCCTACGCTGTTATGCTACGGTTAAATTATTATCTTTTTAAATATAAAAAGATATTTATAATTTATTAATATATTTTCTAGTAAAATAAATTATATATAAATTAACTCGATATAATATAGTTAACTTGATAAATCTAAATAGAATTTAGATAACGGATAAAAATATAGTTTGACTAAAAAAAATTAAGATGACATATTTTTTTTATATAAATATTGAGACAATAATATATTTGATCAACCTAGGTCAACCCGAATTAATTTGCGAAATCCACAACATTAATCATGAGACCGTGATAAACTTAATATAAAGCAAATAAAAATAAATTATAAAGGCTAATTCTCAATCAATCTAATATTGAATGATGGAGCTGAGAAAAAATTTAATTAAAAAAAGAATAAAAAGCTAATGACTTGAGTCGGCCCAAATTAATCTACGAAATTTGTAACCCTAGTCATGAGATCAGGATAACATTATAGAAAGCAAATTGAAAAAAATTAAGAAATCCAATTCCCAATCAACCCAATATTGAATGATGAAATTGAAAAAAAAAACTCAATAATAGAAGGACAAAAAAAAACCAACCCGAGTTAACTCGGATTAACCTCCCATTCTCGTAACCTAGGTCATGAGACTAAGATAATCTCATAAAAAGCAAATCAAAATACAGCTCAAGTTCACCTTCTAAACTCTCGACCTGAGTCTTGAAGCTAAGATCTTCATATATAAAGTAAATTAAAATAAATTATGAAGCACAATTTCCGAACAATCCAATGAATTGAAAAAAAAATCAAATTCAAAAAAATTAAAGAAATGACTTGAGTTAACCTGTCAAACATGTGACTTAGATTATAAGACCAGAATAACCTCATAAAAAGCAAATCATAATAAATTATGAAATCTAATTTTTAATGAATAAAATGTTGAATGATGAAATAAGTAGAAAATTCGATTAAAAAAAAAGCCCAAATCAATCGGATTAATCCGTCAAACTCATGACTTAGATCATGAGATTGCGATAATTCTATAGAAAGCAAATTGAAACAGATTATGAAGTTTAACCCCCAACAAACCAACTATTAAAAGAAATTGAAATTACAAAAAAAAAAAAACACACACACCAATGAAACAAATAGTATTATGTTAGGTGATGTACAGTAAAAGCACAATTTCTATTAACATTTTGTTAATGTTACATAACTTATAATGGTTAGTGAACTTATTTAACACATTTTATGATTATCAAATTTAAATATAATAATTTAATCTGAACCGAC
>Ga0325400_1004874_pt1 | contig 12512 bp, 5 predicted proteins | sample PopdelMetagenome_2_FD_205662 | JGI IMG/M metagenome (GOLD analysis project Ga0325400, IMG submission 205662) | Populus deltoides microbial communities from Bellville, Georgia, United States - Xylem-PdKOR-R1 | ecosystem: Host-associated > Plants > Phyllosphere > Stem > Wood/Secondary xylem...
CAGATCCATCGCTAAAATATGAGTGACAAACAACGTAGACTAGTAGAAAACGAAAGAGGAGGCTACGATGGCTACCTAATTGTCTTATTAAAAGAGAATCAACTCATATTTTATGTCTAATTGATTTTAAAAAAAAAAACAATTATGTGATTTTGCTGGTACCGTAAGCATCTGTAGGAGAGTTTTCTATGGTGATGAGAGAGTGACTTTATTGCTAAAAAACTTGCAAATTGGAGGATTTTAATCATAGATTGGAGACCAAGCGGGAAGGTTGTTGATAGGGTTGTCTTCTTTCCTCTGTGTGATGAGAAATCTTTTTTCTTGGAAGATTAGGGCATACTGATTGCATAATAATTTGGTTTGGCTGTTCTTTAAGGAGTTCAAATCCAATCCAAAAGAGTTGTTGTTTGAGGAGATGCTGGTCATTTTAAACGTTTAGGCCAATTATTGTAAGCTAAAAAAAAAAAAAACCTGTTCAAAAGGGTTAAAGAAATGCAATGGATAAACTTTTTTCATTCTGCCTTTCTTTTGCATCAGAATTATTAATTGACTTAGACTATAAGATTGCAGTTGTTGAGCCATTGGACCAATCAATAATACAGCAAGTGGTCAATGAACAGCAACTCAATTAGCATATGAAAACACCGAATAAATTTAGGATTTGTTTGATAGAAAATAATATAAATTATATTTTAGAGTTTTATCTAAAATGGTTATGAGTTTAAATTTTACTATTTTTATTTTATTTTATAAAAATTAAGTAAATATAGTGTGAGTAAAAGTAATATGAATCTGTGTAGTTTCAATCCCAAATGATTTTCATCTGAAATCTTAAGTTATTAGGTGATATGGACGTGTGTAAGTTTCAAGTTAAAAAAGCTTTTACTCGAGAGGGTATGTTAGAAAATTATATAAATCATATCCTGGGATCTTATCTAATAGCTTAAACTTTTAGGTTGAATTGATTCTTTGACATGATATCAAAGCTTTATTGATCAAACGGTCATGAGTTCGAATATCACCACCCTCATTTTATTTGAAAAAAATTAAGTACAAAGTAATATGGGTCTGTACAAGTTTCAAGCTTAAAAGACTTTCATTTGAATGAGTGTGTTAAATGATAATATAAATCATATATCGAAACCTTATCTAACAGTTTAAGTTATTAAATTGAGATAGTTCTATTGATATAATCTCATTATGAATAAAAAACAATAAAACTATATGGAAGGTAGCTAGCATAATTTTAGAATGAAAAAAGGGGGAGATATTGCATGAGTACTTTTAACCCAATTGGAAATGTAATTTGAAGTTCGTGTGGCGTCAATTAACTTAATTTTGGGTATACTTTGAGCCCTATAGTTACTCCAATATTTCATTCTACATATAATCTTTGAAAGCTTCTTTCAATGATAATGTTGTGCATGCATGTCCTAGAAATGTTGGCCGCTTCCTTATATTTGTTTTGATGGGTCTAGCTTGATACATGGGAATTTAAAACGAAAGGGTTAGAAGTGAGAGAAATAGAAAGCTTTCCTTAGTTTTTGGTGGCAATTTTTGTAATACATGCAGATGAAGAGAAATTGAAACCTAGAGGGTTAAAATTAAGAACTTTAAACATAAGGAGTTCAAGTGGTGCATTAGGGAAAATAGAGGGACCACGATGAACTCTACCCTAAACTTTTACTTTGTTAGGTCCAGCCCAATGAGTCTTGCTCTTGAAATTTCAAATTTAAGCCCAATACGTTAAATTGGATTTCAATGGAGTTTGGTTCATAAATCCAAGCCTAATTAATTATACCAAGACGGCATAGCTGATCAGGAGCTGCTTCCAGGAATCGAGAAGAGGTTTCATCCCCTAGTATATAGAAAAGGGAGAGGGGAGCACATAATTCCACACTATTTACTCTTACATGATTTGATGGCGAAGCTTTCTAGTGGAAATCTCAGGTTTTAATTGATGATATTTTTATTCGGAGAAATTTCCTTATTTTTTCTTTTTATAAATTATAAGATTTCATTTATCTAAAGAAATTAAATAGGATGTCAGCCCTATTACAACGCAGTTACACTTCAAATATATAATTAGAAATCTAAGAACATATATAAAAACACCAATTTTGACAAATTTCATGATAATGAAACTGAGAGATAACTCTTTGAAGAAAACAGAACTACATAATCTGTATCTGACCACTTCGATAACCTAATCAGCCACTTCAATATGAGAGTGAGGAATATTATTGCGCAATCTACCGTTTCTTTACTTCCAGATAGCATTAACAATAGCACACCAGGCCAATCTAAGTAAAGTAGAGCCAAATTTCTTCTTCTGTAAATGCAAAACAACCCATTAGAATTCAGTATTCTAGCTATCAACATTCTTGAAAATCCCAGAAATATGCATACTTTTCCTCTAGACTTTGGAAAACTAAGAAGGGATGATCTCTGTCTTCGCAAGCCGCACCATAAAACAAGCAATCTGTATTGATATTTCTCCCCATAGTAGCTTGCCTAGAGACTTGCTACGCAGACGATTAAGAATTGCAAGCCAAGCAATAAACCTATGCATGGGAATATTAAGATACCCCTGATAGGTTTATACCACTGAACTTTTGTACCCTTATAAATTCTTCCATAAACACAATCTTCTAGAAACCATATGTACAAATCATTATGGATCCATCAAGCAAAGCTCACCTAACGTTATACATGAGGGTTTCTTTTTCTCGTGATTCAAGTTTAGATATGGGATGTCATCATTCTCAAAAGACTCAGCCTAACTATTGACTAATTTTAGACTTCAATGAAGGAGAACGTAAAGGGAGGGAGAAATATAAAAAAAGCCACCACTTTTGAGTAAACCTGCAATAGATCCAATCAAAACACCCATTACTAGAGATATATAATTACCAATTCATACTCAAACAGAGATGAATACTATTCGCTCATAAATCTTAAATTATTCATTTTCTAAACCATAAAATACACAAAATTCGAGATTGTGTATTTACAATGTCTTAGGCATGTACTTCATCTTATACTAGTTTGGAAAGGTGTTAAATATAACATTGTTGTCGAGAATATGATTATGGATGTACAAGCTATGATGGATGATATGAGGTAAAAATTGTTGAAAACCAATGTCATGTATAAGAAGGCCGCTGATACACATTATTGTGCTAAAATATTCAAGGAAGGAGATAAATGTTTTTTTTTAAAAGGAGAGATTCTCAATAGGGTTATATAGGAAGTTGTAGCATATGAAATATGTTCCTTATACCCATAATGGAGAGTAATAATGGAGAGTCGAGCATAAGAAAAAGCTATAGACTTAATGTTCTTACTACTGTTGCGCAGGTTTGCAGAGTTAGGTTTCCTGTTTACCTACAATAAAGGAGCTACCCTCACCAGGTAGGCGGTCACGAGTCATAATTGTTGGAAGTAAAACAGGTATGGTATAAAATCGACACAATAATATAAGGTTAAGAATTTAAGAATAAAAACAAGATTGAGAGAAATATATATTTTTATTAAGTGTTTTTTTTTCTAAACTCTCTTAGCTATTTTCTTTTCTTTTGTACATATTAGTAATATTGAATTACAAGTCTTTTATATGAATAAAATCCTAGATAATTAAGGAATTAAATTAATATAAAAAAATCTAATATGAATAGAAATTATATTTTATCAACTAAATCGGTTGATAAATTCTATTTTTTCATAATTTAAAATTTGGTTTACTTTCAATGATAATTCACTCTCCACAAATCCATTTTGAAATTGACTTATTCGGTCGGCCAATCATTGAGAATATGTATGAGATACAATAAGGGACCAATATCTTAATAAGGCCTTTTTCTAAAGCTTTGAATGAGACTTCATATCCGAAACGCAAGAAGGATCTGAATAGAAAGTCATTCAAAACTTGATCAAAGAATCAACGTTTATTAAAGAAGGTATCTATTAATGATTATGCTTATATTATTGCTTTAGATATTTATCTTTTCCAATAAAGAAATATGTTCTGTTTTCCAATATGCATTGTTTTCATCAAAATCTTTGTCATGTGAATGGCAGCCCGGACCTCCATCATAATAGTTCCTTGCTGAGTTTGGGCTCCTCTGTGACTAGAATATCTTAACGTGCATCAAGAGATGGAGCATCATAAGAACCTATAATCGGGTTCCTATCAAGTATTTCTTCGGTGAGCAGCAAGTGACATTTCCTAGATTAATGAAAGCCAAAGTAAACTTGCATGCTTTGCTAATTCATGAAATGGAAAGGATTTATTGATCTTTCTTCTCTTAGAATCTAAAAATAACAAACATTGAGGTAACCATTGTCATATGTACCTAAACTTCTCACACTGTCAACCTGCATATTCTTTACTTCAAATTCTAAGGTGGAATGACCACATGTGTGGTTTAGGATCAGAATGTTTTTTAAATGCTAATTTTGGTTATTTCATAATTTCTGACCTCTTCCCTTATCATATTCAGGTTGATGAATGTTCAAAATTTAAAAAAAAAATTTCTAAACAAATCATAAATTTTAGTGAACATAGAGATAATTGAGGAAGAGAAAAGGGACTAACAAGAATATTTATAACCTTTTTCCCAAGTGACTAAAGGATATAATTAAAAAAAGAGAGAGAGAAAAGAAAAACTTGTCTATATACCCATGCAGCCCCCATGACACTATTATTTTAGTCCATTTCGAAGAGTTCTAATCAACTTTAGTCATAAGGTTCATTTTAAACCTTAATGAATTTAATGAAATTTTTTAAATGTATTGTTGAATTCTTGTGATAAAATATTGGTTATTTTTTATGATTTTTTTCATTGCATATTATTATGAATGGTTACAAAGATCAGAAATATTGGGATCTAAATCGTTGTGTGGTAACCCTTGGGGTATCATGCCATTAATGATTTATTTTTTATATGGAATGAGGTAAGAATCAATACCCCGCAATAGGGTTGGTAGAATTGAGTTGCAACAAGTTTATCCAAGAAATAATGATCAGTGTAAAAATTTAATATTGTGTTGTTGTTTGTGAATGTTGTGTTATGATGTTTGAGCTAGCATTGTTTTCGGTTTGTTATGTTATATGTGGATGATGATTTTGATTTGTCATGTTGTGAGCTGATATTATTTTTGTTTTGTTATGTCATGTGTCTATATCATTTTTGATCTCATATATTGTGTTTTGATGCTTATAACACAACATTTAATTGTGTGTTAGTTACTTTATTATTCATAAGTCTAACTACGATAAATATGAACCATTATTGGTTATTATCCTACGTTAATGATGAGTGGGGAATAAATTGATTTATACATGACTTTATATTGTGTTAAAAATAACTTTTAAAAAAAATATATGCTTCCTTATAATTTTGTTATGGATTAGTTGTTTTATTCTTCATAAATTCATTAGGATAAATGAACCGTCATTGGTTGTTATCCTAGGTTAATAATGAGTGGTTAATAAATTTATTAATACATGACTTTGTCATGTCTAAAATGTGTTTGTTTTTAAAAATAATTTCAGGTAGTTTAGTTGTGTGTTAGTTGTTTTATTATTCACAAATCCATCCAAGAAAAATGAAACCATCATTGGGCATTATGTTAATGACGATTGGGTAATAAACTAACTAATACATGACTTCATTGTGTTAAAAAATATTTCTAAAATATATTTCCTTTAATGCAATTGTGTATTAGTTATTATATTATTCACATATTCACTCCGGATAAATGAACCCTCATTGTGCATTATCCTATATTTATAATGAGTGGGTGATAATCGATTAATACATGTCCTTATCGTGTTCAAAATGTGTTGGTTTTTAAATATAATTTCGACCCATTTAGTTGTGTATTAGTTGTTTTATTATTCACAGATCCACCCAAGATGAATGAACCATCTTTGAGCATTATCCTAGTTTAATGACGAATAGGTAATACTACCAGAAGATTGGCAAATGCAAACGGAAACACCAACATATTTTTTCCATTGATATATTGCGGTGATATTTACCAACCAAATTTTTCCATTGCTAACTCCATCGGTAAATATCAACGAAAATATATCGTCGGTATATACCGAGGGAATCATACTCGGAAAAGAAGGAATTAAAACAAAGTCAAAAAATGCGATGATGTTTCATTTATACCGACGGAATTACCGACGGTATTAATACCGTTAGTAAAATACATTCATAAACACGTTGGTAAATTATTCACTTCTCCTTGGCACTATTCATCATGTCAATTACAAAGAGTATCACCAACAAATTAATTCCGTCAGTTTTTTTCAGAGAGCTCTGGAAATGTTCACTTCTCAATTGCACTATTAATTATTATTATTTACAGGTGAAATTACGACGGAATTGAAAAGTTATCGGTGATATTCGGAGGGTTTCTAAAAATTTTCAATTAAATTAAAAATTTAAATTAAATATTACAGACAGAATCACCGACAGATTGAAATGTTGTTGGTGATATTTGGGGGGTTTCTAATTTTTTTATTAAATTAAATATTACAAACAAAATCACTGATGGAATGATTAAAAAAATTAATATTTAATTATCTATTTGTAAAATGCCCTAATAAAAAAGACTGGAATCCCTCATTTCACAACAGACGTGCTTCTTCTTATTCTTCTTATGTAAAAAACATCAACATCCCTTTCTTTCTTTCTCTTCTCTTCTCTTCTCTTCTCAACTCCTTCAAGCATAGATATGTCTTCTCCTCTTTTCTTCTTTTCTCTTCTTAGTTTCTTTAATTAACATACTTTATGCATTTATTTTTCTTTTCTCTTCTCAGCTTCACTTGCAATTACATTAAAGTAAGATTATTTTTTTTCTTCTTTTTGTGTTTCTTTTCTTTTTATTTTTTTATTTTTTTCGTTCTTAATAATTTTTTGAATGTTATTGTAAGATTTGTTTTCATATGAGATCAATTTTATTGGATTTTGTTTCAATTAAATTATTTTATTTGTTGCTAGATTATGGGTTCTGAAATAGGTTTTCTAGGTTATGAGAAAAGTGTTTTTAGTTGATTTATTTATTTGTTGTTGTTTATTTTTTGTGTTATTTATTTGTTCCAAATTTGTTTGAGTTGATTTTCTTCTTCTTTTTTCCGAGCAACTCAATTCCTGAGTATTATGGAGTGCCGATTTATAATATTTTCTTTGTTTTCTAGTTCTGTTAAATAGATTTTTTTTCAAATAGTTTTAAATAATTTCCAACGGATTAAGTTTGTCGGTATATTCCAGAGAGTTAGAAAAACATTGCTGCAAATTCTATTATGTCATTGTTTAATCACCGATGGAATTGCATACGGTATTTCTGTCGTTTATATGACAGGCTTCTCAAAGGAAATACCAACGGAATGAAGTGAATAAAAAAATTTGGCGTGTTTTTCTAGTCAGTAAATCTATCGATAATAAATATTTTTTATTACCGACGAACTTACTGACATACCAAAAATTACCGATGAGAGTTTTACAGATGAAGCATTTTTATCCATGAGCTCATTGGTAAATTCATTGCCAATAGAATAATAGTATAAATTCTGTTGATAAATCTAAGAATTCTAGCAGTGTAATAAATTAATTAATACTTGACTACATTGTGTTAAAAAATGTTTCTAAAATATATTTTTTTTAATGAAATTGTGTACTAGTTATTTTATTATTCACATATACACCCAGGATAAATGAACATCATTGCGCATTATCCTATATTTATAATGACAGAGTGATAAATTGATTAATAAATGTCCTTATTTTGTTCAAAATATTTTCAAAGATATCATGGTTTTCCTTATAATTTTTTCTAAAAATAAAAATTACAATAAAGAAAGTTTTCTTTTCTTGTGAATTTGAACCATTAGATTCGAGGGTGATAATACCTTTTCAAGCTACTCTTCCAGCTTTTCAATCAATTGCCTTCAAAAAACAAAGTCACTTACGGTGACAATATTGTTTTTTATTATAAAAATATAAATATTTTATGAACCTTAATATTAATGCTTAATTATAAATATTATTTGTAATTATTCATATGTTGTTTGAATTTGACTTTTCTATGTTTATGTTGATATGTATGTTAAATTTATGCTTGTGTATTTATTTCTAACACCTTTCTTCGATGATAAAATGCAAGTGACTTTAGGCAAGATAAATGTAATTCCACGTAAAATCATTGAATATAAGTGGTGGTTTTCGAGTATATTTCTATGAATTTAATATTAAATAAGCTTATGTCTATTAATTATTTATTATTTTTTCAGGTCTAATGCATGCGTTTCAAAAGTAAGGACAAGGCCTTGTTATCATGCCTAAGTCTCTCAAATTAATGTCTTAGGTTGTGATAATCTCTTAATATTGATAACAAACACAAATATATCACTATAGGCAAACTCTTAGCTTCTTAGGATATTAGGTGTAATGTTTTGAATTAATGAGTTGGAAAATACAATAAAGCCCTTAGAGGCTTAAAGAGGGGGTATAAATGAATGAGGGGTATTGTAATAATTGTATAAAGAGATGATAAATATAAATAGAAAAAAAACAAAAGAGGGATCTGAAAATTTGAGAGAGAAACGGCAGGAGAGAAGGGAGAAAAAAGAAGAAGAAGAGAAAAGAGGGAAATTAGAAAGGAAATAGAAAGGAGTTCGAGGAAATAAGTAAAAAGGTAAGATTATGTATAAATATGTGTTAATTAAGCTTTAATTTTGGTTTTGATAAATGTTACGGTTATGAAGTTTGTGTTTTGGGTTTGATTGATGATTTAATTTGAATGTTATAGAGTTAATTATTGTGGGTATTTGATTATTTGGATGATTTTGAGTTATGATTTTGTTTGAATGGTGAAATTGTGTTAGGAGTTTGGAGAGAACAGCAGGTTTCTGTTAAAAATTCTGGGTTGGAGGTTGAAGATGATAAAATTTCGGTTTGGGCCCTCAATTTTGGAAAATTACAGTTTAGTCCCCAAACTTTGAAAAATTTACATATTGGTCCCTGGAGCCTATTCCGAGATTCTGAACAAAATAAAATATGAATTATGGGCAGAATTCCTGTATAGTTATGAAATTTTAACACTTTCAATTTAGTCCTCCAATTTGACAAAAATTACAATTTGACCCTAAAAATTTGGTAAAATTCAGATTGGTCCCTAGCTGTAATATTAGTTTTTTCAGATTGGTTTGATGAATAATTGAGATTTATTTAGTGAATTATTATCAAGTTTTATTATTTGCTTTATTATGGATTAGATTTCGGGAAAACCGTTAATTTTGGGTTTTTGAGAAAATAACTAGTTTAGTATAAAAACATTTAGGGTTATGGAATATACCCTTAGATAAGTGTATTAAATAGGTTATATGTTCTTTTGAGTTATTCTTGAATATGTCTCCTTCATATTCAGATAATCCTGATATTCTACCGGCAGGACGTTAGTAGGATTTCCTTCGATATCAGCTTTGAGTTTTGTTGCTTTTGAGTCAGGTGAGTGGATAATTTTTCATATGCATGAGAAATATTATAAATATTTGATTTGTTAATATGAATTGGATCGTGCTTCTTGATAATATATATGTTGATTATTATCCTTGTTTTGATAAAGCATAATCAATTGTTGAATCTGAATTCTTGATATGAAGCAGTATATATTTTGAATTGAATTCTGAATTGATAGCTCCTCATTTGATTGATGTCATGAGTTGAGCCTTGAGATATGAATATGTCTGTTTGATTATGAATATGAATCTATGGTATGTCAGTCAGAATACCCATGCTAACAGGGTAGTGTTAGTTTTTGTGCACATCGTATCTGAACCCTAGTTGGTCGGGGGAGTCACCAACCTGTGTGGACTGATCATCCCACAGTACGGAGCCTCATGCTCATTGCATTTTGATTTTCTGACAAGCTTTACCTTTTAATATTCTTGTTATGGCCTATTTGAGAAACCTTCCTATAAGAACCTAGAGTCATACTTGTATATATATTTCTCATTGTTTTATTACCTCGTCTATGTATATTGAACGTTATCTACTCACTGAGTTGTTGAACTCACCATTTTATTATTTATCCTTTTCAGGCTTATAGCTTGATAGTAGGTCATTTTGTTGGACCTTCAGAACCTGCTCTTTGGTTGTACTTTGTACATTTCCTTTATATCTAGTTAGTGCTCCAAAACTCTGAACTTATATAAACTCTTGTATTAAGACAATTCAATTATATTATGAAGTTGATTTTGTTATTAATGCTGCGTTGAACACTGATTAAGTTAGGATAAGATTTTGTGTAAGTTTGGGTTCGCATAGGTATGGAACCTTGGAGGGGAACCTTGCCTATGTGCCAGTCATGGATCCAAGATTCGGGTCGTGACAAACTTATTATCAGAGCTTTAGGTTAAAGAAACACAAAAAAAAATATTAAATTAAATTTTGTAATAAGTGGAGCATTAGGATTCGTATCGTCTTGTTTGTTGTTTTTGAAATTTTGAATTCTCATCAAGCATGTCCTCTTCCTTGTGATAGATATGCTTTCCTATAATTTTGTGATAATTATCATGCTATTGTTCTAGCATGACTTGAGTGCTCTCACTTTTATTTTAGGAGATGCCGAAGAATAGACGAATAGCTGATACTATTAGATTAGAGGATGATCAGGATGATGTCCCTATTATGCGGTTAAGAACTGCAAGGCAGAGAAGGAGACGCGGTGCACCCGTGCCTCAACATGTTGAGGAGGTACCTCCACCAGTGGAGGAAGAGCCTTAGGAGATAGAAGAGGAAGATATTGTTGATGAAACAGGTGTAGGGGTAGTTGACCCTAAGCCTGTTACAGAGTTTCAGCAACTTAGCTAGGTTGTGCGAACCTGAATAGAGTTTTCTATGGAGAGAGATAGAAAAAGGGATAGAGATGTACCCTCGACATCTGACACGACCAAAATACTGATGTCTTTTCCCAAGTGCAAGAGTGTCGAAGTAATAAATAACCCGGCAAGACCGGGGTCGAACCACAGGGAGGTTAATTGTATAAATTATAGATAACAACAACAATAGTAACAACAACAACAACAACAACAACAACAACAACAACAATATGATAATAATAAAGATGATGATGAAGAAGTTGATGAGAACTTTGAGATGGAAGATTAACGTAAGGATTAAACAACAATAACAACAAATGTCAAGGTTAGAAGATCCATTAATGGTATTTCAAACAAGTATAGTATAAACTTTTATTATTCAATTGGAAACCACACACAAGGAGGTTCCAATCAGATTAAAAATTGTTAACATGATTACATTAGTTATCTTATTCGAATAATGCTAATATTTGTAATGTTGTCAGGCATTCATGATTATAACTTATGTTAACAACAAATTAAGTTCCTTTCATGGCTCAGGTGTCAGTTATACCATACAATATAAGCTGTGAAAGTGCTAAGTATTTGTTGTATCAAGTGTTATACAATATAAATCTAGATTAACCATTTAACAAGCAAAGTATTAAAAGTGAACAAGATAACAAATATAAAACATGTTATTATCCAACATTAAGGTCTATGTTAAGTTTATATTATACTTATTCTTACACCATTAGTGTACCCTTTTCACCTTGACATAATTAACCTAGCTAAACATAATGAAAGAAAGAAATATAAATAAACAAAGAAAGGAAATGAAAAGCATAAGCAAGAGATTAATATAAGCAAAACTTAAGCATTACAAAATATAAAGAAAGCAAGAGCATGATCTTGATCTGAACATCAAGATGCCTAAATACATGGTAAGAGCCTTCTTTTATAGGCCAAAATTCAGAACTATTGATTTGTTGATTAATTGATGAATGGGTGGCCACATCTTGACTTGGTGATAATTCTTATCTTCTTGTCTGCCAAAAAAATCATTGATAACGTCATAATTTGAATAAATTTCGATCATGAAAGTTTTAGGGAATTATCTCATCTTTCCAGGGTAAAATTTTGAGATCATTTGGACTTCTAGAACTCGAGATATGGGCAAAACACTGAACAGTGTCTGGGTTGCAGGACAGATTCGGACTTCTTCGTTGTTGCTACAATTTAGACTTGAAAACGGCCTTGTTAAATCTTGGGCTCCTCATGAAAGTTGTATGCCTATGTCTTACCTTTCCATTCATATAAAGTAGAACTAAATCCAAGATCTACAGCTCCAGATATGACCCGATTACCGAACAATGTTCTAGTTTGGACTGCACCAACATCTCTTTTCTAAGTTTGGCCATCTCTTTGTCCTTTCAATTTCAGTACTTCAACTCATCAATCAATTCTTTTATTTATGTGATAGGCCTGCATTTAAGATGAACATTTACCATTAATTAAAGGTATCTTATATTATTAGATATGTTATTATAAAACATGTTTTAGTTAAGGAGTTATTGATACTTCAAGTGCAAAATGATGATATAAAACCTTGATAAAAATGCACTTTTAAATACTAATC
>Ga0325400_1004875_pt1 | contig 12506 bp, 9 predicted proteins | sample PopdelMetagenome_2_FD_205662 | JGI IMG/M metagenome (GOLD analysis project Ga0325400, IMG submission 205662) | Populus deltoides microbial communities from Bellville, Georgia, United States - Xylem-PdKOR-R1 | ecosystem: Host-associated > Plants > Phyllosphere > Stem > Wood/Secondary xylem...
CGCCTTCGGAGGGAGAACGCTGTTGCCGTTTTCGATGCGGAAAGTGATGGTCATCTCGACCTCCTTCGTTGAAACCGCATCTCCTTTCCGGAGAGTGTTCGCGACAATGCTGATCCTGCATCGCGGGCAGCCTGCAAGGTGTCGCCAGCGTCCGGCTGCAAGGCCACCGCCCAGACTAGCGAGCCGGGTTAGCCGCGGCAGCGCCATGCGTTGGGAAATGGTGGCAGCAGCGCCGAGACGGGCTCGATGCCCGCAGCGGCGCTTTCCCCGGCGAGGCGTAGTCAGGGGGGCCAGCAGGGGCCGTATCGCCGCGAGCGAGCCGGGTGTCGTGTGGGTCGGGACCGGTAATAGAAAAGGCCACTCGGACACCCGGATGGCCTGTTCGTTTGGACGATGATGGAAGGGGCCGGAGCCCCTCCCGAGGTTATTTTGATGAACTGGGCGTAGACGGTGAGCACACCCTGAAGGCGATGGCGGCGGTCATCACCGACCCGGTGATGATGACGTACCATTTGAGGCCGCTGATCGAGGTCTGCATGCCTTTCAAGCCGCTTTCGATCTTTACCTTGAGCGCGCCTACCTTCTGGTCGAGATTGACCGCAACGCCTGGGTCACAAACCCTTCGTTCGACCTTGCCACAACCTGTGTATCGCTCGGCTCAACTTGCGTAATTCTAACATCTCCGCGGATGCGCCGTCCCGATGATCGACGCCGGAAAACGCATGCTCCTTTAGGGAGCACCGCGACGGCGTAGCCGGCGTTTCGACATTTCGTCTTTTGGTGATGTTTGATGCTCGGCCTGTTGGAGCGGCGCTTGCGCCGTCAGGCGAGTACACCTTGGCCTGCTTGGCCAAGTCTTTCTGAGCTATTATTATAATGATTCAAGAGCGGTTGCGGGCCGAATTGGCACTCGCTCTCTTTGGCGTCGAGCGCGGCTCCGAGGCGCGCGAGCACCTTGCCTAGCTGCCCGTCGACCGTGGCCAACGCGTATTCCCGCCGGGAGAGCAAGCCGAGCATCGTGGCCGTCTGTTCGATCCGTTCGGCTTCGCGTTGGACGACGTCGGCGGGCATAGGAGCCGGGCGCAGCCAGCGCGGAAGGTGGGCCTCGATCCAAGCAGGCATAAGCATGCGGTACGCATTGCTGGTCTGCGTATAGCGTGGCCCGACGCCGTCGACCTCGACGCGTTTAAAGCGACGCTGGGCGAGGACGAAGCCAAGCTCAGTCAGAAGCGCGAGCGCCCGGATGACGGTGCGGCGGCCGACCCCGACCGTCTCGGCGAGGTATTCGAGCGTCGGATACACACGGCCTGCTTGAACCCGCGCGATCTTAAGCAGCGCCTCGAGAACGGCCAACGTATTGCGATTTAAGCGTAGGATGGCGGCTTCTCGCGGCGTCGGTTCTCGCTCCTCGTGCGAGATCCGGGCACGGAGGTTCGTGCGTCCCGCGCTAAGCGTCGCCGCTCGTTTGTAGATCCGGTCAGTCTCGCCCTTGCCGGGACGGGAGAAGAAGACATCCTCGAACGTGCCGGCTTCGATGCTGTCGCGCCGCACGGGCGCGCCGGTGCGATGGATGGTGCCAGATCGCAACGCCCTCGGCTTGAAGCGAACACCGCCGAGTGCAGACAGAGCCGCCTCTGCTATGGATATTGCAGCCAATTTCCTGCCCTCATAATGGGCCGGGACCGAGGCAAAACTCGACCGTGGCGCGAAGCGCGCAACCCTTGAACCGTAGCTCAGAAACCAGTATATCTTGAGCGTTGAACGGCCCTTTCGATGCTTGCCGGCATCGGACATAGTGGTTCCAGGGTGCCCGGCCTTCGTGCCGGGCATTCGTTTATGTGGTCACAGCCAGTCCTAATTTTTGCTCTGTCGCGGGTTACGACCTAGACCGGTGCAATCTGCCGCACGCGGAGCGTTCGCGAAACACGCGTGATTCGTGCTTTCAGCGACATTAGGCAGCTAATGTTCGTGCTTTTAAAAACACGAGAGCGCGCGTGTCCGTGCTGCGGGACAGATATTCGTGCTTTTAATGACACTAAGTGCCGAAGAACGAGGGGACGCTCGTCCCTTTCTCGAATCAGACAGACCTACGAGGAAAGTCGTTTGTTCGTTGTGTCAGGGATAATTTTGACAAGATACTCTCGGACTGTTCGTCCGGCCGCGGTGATCGTTGACAGACCGGATTCATCGACTTCAAATCGGAAACCTGGGATCGTGTCCTCTTCAATAATTTTGGTGAGCACGAACTTGAATTGACGAGAGGGACCCTGATAGCCCATTTGCAGCCGCAGGTCCTCCAACGGGATCGTCGTTCGATCGTCGACACTCAGTGCCCGTGCAACCTCGTATAGGCGCCGCTCCAGAGGTCCTAGTTGGAAGTATGTCGACGCGTATTCCAACACCTGACGATCGACCATGATGGCTCGATACAGCCAGTCACAGAGGCGCACCTTGATGGCCTTCAGTCGGCGCTCACCGCCTTCGCCCTTGGTGTATTGCAGCTTCGCTTCCTGCAGCCACGAGAAGAAGCCATCCTCGCCTTCACCTCCAGCTTCGATGTTCGTCTTTATCTGCGTACCCTGCAGTCGCTCGAGTGCGTCAGACAACCTCTGGTAGGATCTGGCCGACTTATTGACCCCCGTCACACTGAAGAGGTCGTTGGCAGTGAAGCTAAATTCCTGCCCAACGTGTTTGCCTGCCTCGACCTTCGAAACCATAAGGCTTGCGATGTAGAGAAGGATTTCCTTGTCATAGATCGTCGCGACGCCTTTTGGCCCAGGCCCAATCTCGATCGAGATGTCGTCCTTCTTGTAGGCAAGCGGCTGCATCCAAGCCTTCTTCGCTAGTGCGAAGAACGGCCATGCCATGAGCGATCGTTCGCCACGCACTGCGCCATGCAGTGGGCTATCGAGCAAGAAAAGCTCGCCTTGTTCTGCCTCGGCCATGTTCACTGTGCCTTCATCTCGAGCCGGGTTTGCTCAGGTGATCGCCTCAAGCTACTCCCCGTCGAAGGGGACCCGTACCGCTCTCGTGTCATTGATAATTCGCCACCGCTACTCTCGCGTTCTTGAAAGCACGAAAAATCAGGCTCTCGTGTCATCAAAAGCACGAACTGCGCCCCGGAAACGGCGTTTCTGACGCATGTTTCGGCCGATTTCGGGCGCCCTCTGCCCTGTGAGGCCGCGCTCTTCGTGCTTTCAATAACACGAGAGGCCGCGTCCTCAGGTTCGTAGGTGCAGGGGGTCTGGTTTACTGAGGCGTAAGCCATGCTCCGCCGTAGCACGCGTCGCCTGTGGCTCAAACACGATCATCGCCGCCCGCTTGGTCGTAGCCAACCAGCCACGCAATCAACTCCCCCTTTCCCCTTTGATGCAATTTGCCGTAGAGCTCTAGGAAGCTACAGGAGCGCGGGGATCGCCAAGGTGGGCAGCCTCGTCCGGACGTTGGCTTAGCGCCGCTCCTACGCGCAAAAAAAGTACCTGAAGCGGTGCCCTATCCCATCTTAACAATCATGTTACTCTCGGAGGCCATCAGCCTCTTTTTGCAGGCGGAAGCCTTTGCGCTCGGCGAGATCCGCATACCGGTCGATGCCCCCTTCGATTTGGCGTGCTTACCCGCAGTCGCCAGCCATGTCCCACAATCCGTAGCCATCCTGCCATTCTCACAAGCGATCGGGCGTGTTAGCCTGACCTTGCTGCCCGGTCCGTCCCGGGCGGTGAGGCGTAGGAACCTCAGGTCATTGCAGCCGGTCGACAACAGGTGTCGGCCGGGTGGCCGTCACGCATGTCCAAGGCACCGCCTAAAGGTGGCGGCGCCTTGTGCAATGCAGGGTTCCTAACACCCGGCTCCACAGGCCGGAGACCGCCTCTTCGTGATAAGGGAGGTGGGTATGGTTCCAAGTTCTTCGGCAGCGCTTCTGGTGATCGCGACGACCTTGCTGGCGGTAACGCCGTCCGGTGCGGCACCAGCGTCCGGCGTCGCCGATTTCCTGATGGCCATCGGTGGCGATACAGAGCTGAAGACCAGTGGGTCGAGGCTCTCCGATCCATCGCCTCAACTCTACCCGCTGGCGCGCGATAGCGGTGAGATCATCGGCTATCGTTTCTTCTCCGAGAAGCTGGCCGCCAACGGCTCTGCGACGGCCGAACGGGCAAAGGCAGCGTTCGCGCAGGAATGCATCGCCAAGGGCGGCCAGATCGCGCCCGAAGACGGCAAGGTCGCGCGCAGCTTCCGGGAACGCGTGTTGGATCGCAGGCTGCCGCCACGCGGCAGCTTCAAGCATTTCTGGTCAGGGCTGTCAGCAGTGTGCGCGCGCAGCCCGTCCGAGGTCATGGGTGGCTTCGTCGCGATCACCTTCGACAATACCGAACTGGCGACCAAGGGCGATTTCGGCGCCAAGCTGTTCAGCAAAATCTCGCTCATGGCCACCCGCAACGCTGTCTACGCCTACCGACCCGATCGCATCCGGACGGCTGCTTCGTTCGAGACCCAGGAAGCGGCGCTGCGCGCCGATGATGCTGCCGAGCAGCGCGCGAACGAGGCCTTCCAGAGGGATCTGGCTGTCGGTACCGAGACGAGCTGCGGCACTGTGATCCAGCTGCGAGGACCGATGGTCGAGATCGCGGTGCCGCCGGTCCGGCTGACGCCCAATGGCCAGTCGACATTCTGGTCGAAGCGCACCGTCCTTGCACGTCCTGGACATGCGCCCTGCACCTACGGTCTCTGACTTTTCACCCACGCTATCGTGCCGTTTCCATTATTCGGAAGAGAAGCCTTTTGACCCTGCATCCACCCTTCCGCCGGTCTGTTGCCACCACTCCGTGCGATCAGCCGTCCTACCCATCAGCAGAGCCCGATACCGACCTTCGCTGGCGCTTTGCCGGTAGCAAATGGAATGCTCCTGGAGATCCGGGTTTTCCGGTGCGCACCGCTTCCGGAGAATGGATGATTCCGGTCACCATCGACCTGCCCTATGCAATGCTCGCCAGCCTCGAAGCAGCAGCGCAGTCGCAGGAAATCGGAAACATCGTTCGGGCGGCGCTGGTGGCGGTGGGTCATGGCATAGCAGACGATATTGTGGGCGTCCGATCGGATCGATTTGCGACGCTCGACGAGTGTCGCGAAACCGCCGGCATGATACGGCTATGATCGCGCCGGCCACGTCGGTTTTTGTCCCGCGCATGGCATCTGTCCAGCATCATTTTCGGAAGCCATAACTCGATAAGATCTTGCGGCGACCCCATCGCACATCGATCAAACCGCCTAACAGCATAGGCACGGGAGATTGCAGCCAGTGCGGGCATGCGATTGGCTACCACCATGCTGGCATGGAAGAGCAGATGCTTTGCACTGTCGATGGCTGCGAATGTTCTGGCTACGACGAAGGAGCGATGCCTCGAAGTTGGGGGTCAGAGGGCCGCTACGGGCTGGAATCGTCCTAAAGCTGCCTGTCCGTTTGCGACCAATTCCAGGCACTACACTGTCGAGAAAGTTGGGACATTCGCCGACCTGTCACACCAGTGCTCAGTCATTATCAGACATTAATTTATCCCATTGGGTAGATGCGACCATGGTTCGTCAAATCGAGGCTGACCTTGCGGCCGCTTGCGAGCACAATGACATAATGCGTCTGATCAGCGAAGTAACGCGCAGAGGACCAGATGCGATGCGACGCTGTTGTCGGCAGGTCGTTCGCGCCGATCGTCAGGTCGCCTAGGGTGACGCGACGGATGATCCGCCCGCCGTCGTACAGCGTCAGCATCGTGGTCGTCGGTCCGTCACCGTCCTCGACCAACCCGCCGGGGCGATGCTCTTCCACAAGGAAGCGACCGTCCGGGCTTGGCACGGCAGCGGCAGGCGTGGCCTTGATCGCCCATAGGATGATGTGCGGCGCATGCCGGCGTCGCATCGTGGTCCGCCCAGTCCGCCGGTCGATGGTGACGCAGGCACCGTTCGTAGGCGTCCCGGCACACAAGGTCTGAACTGGCAGGATAGCACCAGGCGGCGCGTCAGCCGCGACACTGGTCAGCGGCGCAAGGATGCCAAGCGACGCGACGATCGCGAGGGCTGCGACCTTCATGCCGAGAACGTCACGCCGGGAATGAGCTTGTTCAGCTCCAGCAGAAGCATCACCAGATGACGTGAGCGCACTTGGTAGCCGATGTTCATGATGCTGGCGGTGTCGCCGATGAAAGCGCTCTTCTTCTCATATTCGTCGTTCCACCAGCGCATCGTATGGCCGAACTCGTGCGCCACCACCTGATGATGGTCGTACGAGCCCCCTGCCTCGTTCACGCCCAAGCGAGGCATGATGTCGGCACTGCTCAACTGGATGATGTTGACCCGGGCGTAGGTGTAGGAGCGGATCGGCGAGGTAGGCTGTGAGCCAGGGGGAACCTTGTTCGCCATCACTTCCCAGTGGCGATGACCGCTCAACGCCCAGCGCACGTCGAACGTGATCGGCACCTTGCGTGCCGGCCATGGTGCTGGCCCCAGCACGTCCAGCTTGATACCCGAACTCCAGATACCCCAGATCGCCCGGTCGACCTGGCGGTGGAAGTTCACCTTCTCCTTATGGGTCCAGGGCTGTGCGGTGGGATAAACCATCCAGTTGTAATGCCAGTCCTCCCGCACGAAAATCCGCCCGGTCTTCATGTCGATATCGATCGTGCACCAGCCGGTATCGGTAACGAGGTTCGTCATTCGGATCTGGCCCCCGGTTTGCCTCTTACGATAGGCCGAACGATCGAAGGGGCAAGGCTGGTCCGCTGATTGCATCGGATGTTGGATTACGGAACGTCCTCATAGCGCCCGGCCTTGCGCAGCTGGCGCACGATCCCGTTGAAGGCAGCGGTCACGCCCTGGGCACGACCGATGTCATTCGTCTGTGAGGCTGCATCCCAGTAGAGCATAAGCGGCCATCGCTCGGGGCAGTGCGGCAACAGGCTGCGCAGCGCCAGCCGCACCTCGATGACGTCGACCCGGCCTTCCGAACAGCGCGATACGCCGGTGCGCAGGATATGCACCGACAGCGCGATGACGACGCGCTGATGCCGCGACAGCGTCGACAAGGGGCTCAGTGGAAGTCGTGCGACTTGAAGCGCACGACGTCCTCAGGATCCATGCCGTCGGCGTGCGGTGGCCAGTAGCAGTTGCGTGGGCTCGGCTCCCAGCCCTTGTCACCGCGGTCGGGAGAGCCGGGATGCTGGCCGGCATCGCCGCGGCCGGTGCGGTGCGGGAAAGACATGTCGCCGACGCGGATGAGCAGGTCGCCATGGTCGATGATCCGGTCACAGATGACGTGGATCACCTCGCCTTCCTTCTGCACCCGGCCCTTCAGGCCGACCATCGATGCCGACATGATCGTGCGGCGCTGCGCCTCGAAGCGGTCGGGCCAAAGGATGCCGTTGGCGATTCCCGTCTCGTCCTCAATGGTGATGAACAACACGCCCTTGGCGCTGCCGGGCTTCTGCCGGACCAGGATGATGCCGGCGACCTCGACGTGGCGGCCGTCGCGGACACCGGCGAGATCTGCGCACCTGGTGACGCCGCGCCGGGTCAGCTCGTCACGCACGAAGCTAAGGGGATGCGCGCGCAGGGATAGCTGCAGGTTGCGATAATCCTCGATCACTTCGCGACCATCGGTCAGCGGCTGCAGCATCACCTCAGGCTCGAGCCCTTCCGTGCTGAAGGCCGCAGCCGCCCGGTCGGCCGCGGCGAAGAGCGGCAGCGGTGCGTCACCAAGCCCCCTCACCTTCCACAGCCCCTGCCGGCGATCGAGGCTGAAGCTGTAGAAGGCATCGCCATCCGCCAGCTTCTCGATTGCGGCACGTTGGACGCCGGCACGCCGCCAGACATCCTCCACCGTTTCGAATGGCGTGATGGTGCGAGCACCAACGATCCGGGCGCCATCAGCGTTGGAGAGACCACGGATCACTCGGAGACCAAGCCGGACCGCCAGGTAGCGCCCGCCGGTCGGCTCGAGCGTACAGTCCCAGCGGCTGGCATTGACGCAAGGCGGCCGCACCTCGACGCCATGCTCGCGGGCATCGCGGACGATCTGCGCCGGTGCATAGAAGCCCATCGGCTGCGCGTTCATCAACGCTGCGCAGAACACGTCCGGGTGGTGATGCTTGATCCAGCTGCTCGCATAGGAGATCTTGGCGAACGAGGCGGCATGGCTCTCGGGAAAGCCATAGGAGCCGAAGCCCTCGAGCTGGCGGAAGGTACGCTCGGCGAACTCACGGGGGTAGCCACGCGCGACCATGCCCTCGACCAGCTTCTCCGAGAAATGCGACACGCCACCGGTGAACTTGAACGTCGCCATCGCGCGGCGCAGCTGATCCGCCTCGGCGGGCGTGAAGCCGGCGCCGACGATCGCGACCTTCATCGCCTGTTCCTGGAAAAGCGGCACGCCGAGCGTCTTCTCGAGCACCGCGCGCAGCTCGGGGCGGGGATATTCCGGCCGCTCGAGGCCTTCGCGCCGGCGCAGATATGGGTGGACCATGTCGCCCTGGATCGGCCCCGGCCGCACGATCGCGACCTGGATGACGAGGTCGTAGAAACGCCGTGGCTTCATCCGCGGCAGCATCGCCATCTGGGCGCGGCTCTCGATCTGGAAGGTGCCGAGCGTGTCAGCCTTCTGGATCATCGCGTAGACGCCCGGATCGTCGTCCTGCAGATCGGCAAGCCCGACCCGCACGCCTTTGTCTGCTTCAAGCATGGTGAAGGCCCGGTTCATGCAGCCGAGCATGCCGAGCCCCAGAATATCGACCTTCATGAACTTCAGCGCATCGATGTCGTCCTTGTCCCATTCGATGATCTGCCGGTCCGCCATCGCAGCAGGTTCGATCGGCACCAGGTCATCAAGGCGGTCATGGGTGAGGACGAACCCGCCCGGGTGCTGGCTCATGTGGCGTGGCACGCCGATCAGCTTGCGGGCCAGCTCCAGCGTCAGGCGCAACCGGCGATCGCCGATGTCGAGATTGAGTTCGTCGACCTGCTTCTCGCCGACGCCCTCGGCCGACCAGCCCCACACCAGCCCGGCCAGCGACGACGTCAGATCCTCCGGCAGGCCGAGCGCCTTGCCGACGTCGCGGACTGCACCGCGAGCGCGGTAGCGCTGGACGACCGCGGTCAGCGCGGCACGATCACGCCCATAGGTCTCGTAGATCCACTGGATGATCTCCTCGCGGCGTTCATGCTCGAAGTCGACATCGATATCCGGAGGCTCACGGCGTTCGCCGGAGACGAAGCGCTCGAACAGCAGCTCATGCTTGATCGGATCGATCGAGGTGACGCCAAGCACGAAGCAGACGCAGGATTTGGCGGCCGAGCCGCGGCCCTGGCAGAGGATGCCGCGCCGGCGGGCTTCGCGGACGATCGCGTAGACGGTGAGGAAGTAAGGCGCATAGCCAAGCTCGCCGATCAGCCGCAGCTCGTGGCCGATCTGGTCGGTATAGACCTGCGGCACCTCGCCATCGAACATGCGTTCGACCGCCTCGGTCGCCAGCCGTTCAAGCGCACCTTGCGCGCTCAGGCCATCGATCAGCTTCTCGTGCGGATACTGGTACTGCAACTCGCCAAGGTCGAAGGTGCAGAGGCGCGCGATATCGACGCTGGCCTGCAGCGCATCGGGATAGGCGCGAAAGCGCCGCACCATCTCGTCGGGCGATTTGAGCGCGCGATCGGCGTTTACCTCGCGGCGATAGCCTAGCTCGTCGACGGTGCATTTCTTGCGTACCGCGGTCACCACGTCCTGCAGCAGCCGCGCTTCAGGCGCATGGTAGAGCACGTCGCCGGTGACGACGGCGCGGACGCCGGCACCGCCCGCCTGCCTTGCCAGCGCGTCGATGCGGACCGCGTCGCCCGGCCGGCGCCGCTGAAACAGCGCCATGTAGCCGCGCCGGCCATAGACCGCCTTCAGGTCCTTCAGCGCAGCGAGGTTCTCCTCGTCTGCCTCATGCGGCAGCAGGATGGCGATGACGCCATCCGACCATGGCTCGAGGTCATGCCAGTGCAGCAGGCACCCGCCCTTGCCGGCCCGCTTCTTGCCGACGGTCAGCAGCCGCGTGATCCGCGACCAGGCGGGACGATCGGTCGGATAGAGCAACAGTCGTCGGCCGCAGGACAGGTCGACGCGGGTGCCGGCGATCGAGCGGACCCCGGTCGTCTTCTGGGCCTCCCATGCACGGACCACGCCCGCGACGGTGCCGATGTCACTGACCCCGATCGCCGGATAACCAAGCAAGGCAGCAGCCGCGAACAACTCGTCTGGGCTGGACGCACCGCGCAGGAGCGAGAAGTGCGTCAGTACCTGCAGCTCGACATAGTGGGTCATCCGAAGACCCCGTGCATCCACCAGGACAGGTCGCCGGTGTCGTCCTCGAAGCCGTCACCGCGCCGGAACACCCAGAAGCGACCGCCCTCCTCGTCCTCGACCCGGTAATAGTCCCGCACCGCCCACACCTCGGCATCGCGTCGCCACCATTCGCCGTGGACCCGCTCGGGACCGTCGCCGGCGACGACCTTGTAGGTCCGCCCACGCCACTCGAACCGTCGCGGGGGCTGGTCGGGCATCAGCGCCATCACACGGGAGAGCGGCTCAGGCCGGGCAAACAGGCGGATCGGCCGTTGCCAGTCCGGCCAGTTTCCGGGCATCATGTTCGGGTCGGAGCGGGCGACGGCTCGCTCCGGCACATGGCTGTCGACGGGCGCGATCCGGAACACCGCCTGTGGCCCGATCCGCCCGGCGATCACGTCGACCAAGCGCGCCGGGTCACGTACCAGCGTCTCGCCGGCGAGGACCGCGCCGAGGTCGACCGCATCGAGTGGCTCGGTATGCACGGCGATCAGCCAGAACTGCTCGAGGCCCATGCCGGGATCGATGCGCTCGATGCGCAGCTTGAACAGCCGCAGCAGGTGCGGCACCTCGCGGGTCGGCCGTGACGTGCCTACACCCACGACCTGCTCGCTGCCGTCGACGCGCAAAGCCGTCAGGCGCAAGGCGCGCGCACCCAGGCCTTTCGCCTGCAGCAGCTCGGCGAGGTCCGCCAGCAGGTCGGCCATGACCTGCTCGATCGCCTCGGCGGTGCCGATCGGCTCCAGCAGGCGACGCTTGACGATCTGCACCTCCGGATCGTCGCGCGGCGTGATCGGCTCGGCGACGCCTCCCAGCGCCTGATCGAGGCGGGTGATCGCCGCCAGGCCAAGCCGGCGGGCAAGCGGTCCGCGCGCGACCGGCAGCAGGTCGGCGATCCGCTCAAAGCCGAACTTGCGTGCGGCCACCAGCGCGGTGGGTGCCAGGCGCAGCGCGGCGATCGGCAGCGGTGCGATTGCCTCGACGGTTGCGTGTGGTTCGACGCGAATTAGGTCACCGCGCCCGAAGCGGGCCAGGGCATGGGCGGCGCCAGCCGTGTCGGCGACGGCGAGACGCGCGGTGAAGCCGGCACGTCGGCAGAAGGCGAGCAATCGCCGGCAGAACCGCTCTTCCCCGCCGTGGAGGTGGTCACAGCCGGCGAGGTCGATCCACAGGCCGTCTGCCGGGGTTACCGCCGCGATCGGCGACCAGCGTCGGACCGCGAGTAACGCCAGTCGATCGAGCATGGCCGCGTCGGCGTCGGGTTCGGCCGGACGGAAGTCGAGGTCGGAGACCAGCGCGCGGGCGTGGGTGGCGGCCATGCCGCGCTGGATGCCGAGCGCCTGCGCGCCGGTGCAGGCGGCGACCACCTCCTCGCGTCGGCCGACCTTGCCGACCAGCGCGAGCGGCGCATGCTCGATCGGCGCAAGGACAGCCATGACCGGGCGCGGTGCCAGCGGTGTTGGCTTGTAGGGATGGCTCGCCGCTTCCGAGCGTCGGCCGAGTTCGCGCATTGGTGGCTGGGCGTGAACCGGCAGCGCTGCGATCTGCGCCTCGATGTCACTACGCGACTGCGCACCGTTGCGGGCCCACCGCGCTCCCGGCCGCCAGCCACCGCCCCGCGGCACCGAACAGGCACCCGGATCGTCGTCGACCGGTAGCTGGAGGACCGGCCGGTCAGGCGGCCGCGAAGCGGGCCGTTCCAACCGTCTCAGCCGCTCGATGGCCAAGTCCGGCAGGAACAGCGAGACGACCCGTCTCATCGCTGCCCTCCACGATCAGGGAGAAGCCCTCGCCGCCACGCTGCCGCGCCAGTTCGACCAGCCACCTCCCCCTTCCCACACCCGCGACATCCAACCGCTCGGACGACGCGGTGCCGATCCGCCAGCGCGTCCATGCGGCGGAAGGCTCGGCAAGCGGGTCTTCATTCAGGCCGCGCCGGCGACGCAGCAGCAGTACCGGCATGTCCGCCTCGGCCGCGACCAGCTGCAGGCGGCGGGTGGCGACCATCGACACCTTGCTCGCCTCCGCGATGATCGCGCACGGCGTACCATCGCGCACCGCGTCCTCGATCACCGCCAGGAGGGCGGCATCGTCGCGGGGCTGGGCATGGATGACGCTGGCTGACGGTAGGCCGGCCTGCGCGAGA
>Ga0325400_1004876_pt1 | contig 12505 bp, 6 predicted proteins | sample PopdelMetagenome_2_FD_205662 | JGI IMG/M metagenome (GOLD analysis project Ga0325400, IMG submission 205662) | Populus deltoides microbial communities from Bellville, Georgia, United States - Xylem-PdKOR-R1 | ecosystem: Host-associated > Plants > Phyllosphere > Stem > Wood/Secondary xylem...
CCCTCCCCGCCCCCCCCCCCCCCCCCCCCCCCCCCCCCCCCCCCCCCCCCCCCCCCCCCCCCCCCCCCCCCCCCCCCCCCCCCCCCCCCCCCCCCCCCCCCCCCCCCCCCCCTGGTTTGGAATCATCCCTCTTGCTCCTTTTGTTCCTCGAGAGGGGAAAAGTTATTCGATTTCTTTCCTTATAACTGTCATCCAAACAGGCTGTATACATGTTTTGCTTTATGTTTCCATGCTTAGCAAAATCAAGTCGTGGAAAGTTGTGTTGGTCTGATTTTGTCGACGGTAGTTTGTTTGCAACTTGTAAGTTGAGGTTCTAGGTTCTCTTCAATTTTGGATAAACAGACTTTTTAACTTTGGGATTCTAGTTTTAAGTGCTTGATTACATACGTTTATCAAGAACATAGTTAGAAAATTTCCCCTTTTTGTCAGATGGAGCTCCATCAACCTTGGTCAGCTTGATTGGAACTAAGCAGTACAAACGCTGTGCAAGAGACATTTTTTACTTCACTCAGGTTTAGCCCTCAATCCCTTTTTATGTTATGGGTTAGGGAGCTGTGAAATCGTTTTAATGTTTCATGTCATAAATTCCTTTTGGTGTCATGTTAGTTTAAACCGACTGATATAGTTCCTTTGTTGTGAATTGCAGTCTACTATCTGTGTGAAGCAACTCACGTACGGAATACTTGAACTATTAGTTTTAGCAGTTTTCCCTGAGCTCCGGGATCTTTTGCTGGGTCTCAACGAGAAGATGCGTGCTCCACCTGCATAGCAACTTCTTGGTTCCATCACTACTAAGCTTGTTGATTATCGTACCAACTATTATGGAATTCAAAATATAATAACCATTTCCAAGAATCAATAGATTACATGACTTCATCTTTTGAACAATTGGTTTCATTCGCTCTCAAAGAACGATTAGGCTATCTCGTAGGAATGCCAAAACAGGGCTAGATGATGTGTTGAACCTTTTTTCTGGGACGTGGGTATTAGCTGTACAGCTCGAATATTCAAACAGTACATAAGCTGCTAAGTTAGAGCTCTGTATAGAGGATGGGTTTTTTAGTTTTTGTGTGTATTGTGTTCTTCTTGTTCAAGCTGTACCCCTTGTTATGGGGATTTTGTATCGTCGCACATTTAAAGACAAAATCTGTGATATATAATTTCAACTCACATTGGTTCATCCCTGGTGTGTTTCCAAGCTTTTATTATTTATTTTATTTTATTTCCTCTCACACGCACGTTTGCCCGCATCTTCTTGCCGAGTTTACAAAGAGTCTTAACAGATGGAAAATGGTATCTATACTGTACTATCTATCAATTATGTTGTTTTTTTTTTAATTCAAATCTCTTTTTAACTTGTTTTAGTAATATTTTTCCGCAACCCCCTCAGTCCAGCACTAACTAAAGTGAGGAGATCGAGGCGACAAACTCCATAGAATGTGACTAAGGATTTGTCTGGTGTGGACCGTGGTTGAAACTGTATAATTAACATCTTCTTGAGCCTTTATTGTCTGCTAAAAAATAGTGTTCTTTAGAAAAAATGATTTCCATGGAAAATAAATTACAGCGATTTAATTTTTTATGTTTAATGAAAAATGAGTGCAAATCATTTTACTGTTTTTGGACATGTCAAAGAAAATACGTTGGGAAATAATATATTTTGAATTATACTTTTTTTTTAAATAACTGGATTTTTATTTTATCAAATATTTTTTTGCTATTTGAAGAATATTAAAAATAATTTTATTTTTTATAATATTTTAATTTTATAATATAATTTATATGATTTAAAATATATAATTGATATATAATATACTATATTTGGTATTCGAGTGTATTTTCTAGCAGTATTATCTAATTTAATACATCTCATGCACTAATATATTAAAATAATATATTTTTAGATTTTTTTATTGATTTATCCTAATATATTATTTCTTACATAAATATATTAGTAATTTATTATTTTTTAATACTATTATATTATAAAGTATTATACCATTTTAGTTTTTAGTTCTTCATGGAAAATGTTTTTTTTTTCTTTTTTAAATTGAAAAATATTTCTCTCCATCTAAAACTTATATTTTTCTTTGATGAAAAATGAATTTTATTAATTAATTTTTTTATAATATAGTTAAACATGAAAAAATTAAAAAAATATTTTTGTGAAAAAAACTTTCTAGGAAACAAATAGAATCTTAGTAGAACTCAATATAAAACCTTAATTAAAATAAAAAAACTGCAATTTATAATTGTTTTTAAACAAACTTTACAAATCTAAATTCTAAAAAGTAAAAACTAATACAAACACGTTCTATGGCATAAACTCACTTCTCGTTACGTGTCACTGTCTCATTCGATCCGTCGCCTTTTCTGTTCCCGCCACCCTAAAAAGAAAGTCCCTTCATTTCTAACATTATTGATTATGACAGTCTTCAATCTTAATTGATTGAGACTTGAGAGCGAGGGAGGGAAGTAAAAAGATGGTGTCAACCAGGAGAACGAGAACAAAGCAAAACAACACTAACACTATTGCCAGTGAGAATGTGAGCCATTGTGTTAACAGTAACAATGAAAGGATTGTACAGAAGGGAAATGGAGCGAGTTCAGGGGCAATGTCAGGGTATGAGCAGTTCAGGGACCAGAGGATCAAAGAGAACAAGGAAAGAATGCAGAAGTTGGGTCTTCTTGACCTTTCTCTTAAGCTCAAGGCACAGCTAGGCCGACCTAAGAAAACCCCAGGAATTGTTTCTTCTGAAAAGAAACCCCATACCCCTTTGCCTGTCTCTGCTTCCCCAAGACGCTCCTCCAGGTAAATTTACCTTTTCTATGATTTTTTTTTGGTTATTGGGATAGTTAAGCAAAGGAAAGAGCAGTTTTTCTGTGCCTTGCTTTTATAATCTGTGTTTTTGAAGATGAGTTGGATATAATTTGGGATTACCAATTTTCAAACTCACAGAATTGAAGGCCCAATTTTCCAATTTTTGATTGTCTGCAATTTGGAGGTATCAAGGCATGAGCAGAAAAAGAATTCCGAATGTCCTGTACTCTTGTTTGTTTAAAATAAGGTTAACGCTACAAATTATAGGGGAAACTTTAACCTTTTTTGAAAAGAAAGCAAGAGAGAGGAACTCAACAAACGGTTCTAGCAAACTTAGGTCTCAAAAACTTGTGACTTAAGACAATTAAGTGAAAAGAATTTTTTTTGTTGTTTTTCGTTTGTCAGGAAAGAAATAACTCAATTGGGCAGGAAAATGAAAACTTTTGGTGTCTAACCTTATGTTGTATCCTGAGTATTTGGGCCTCGATTGTTTCTTCCATGTTCTAACCTTATGCTTGTGAATATGTTATTATCTTGTCTGGTGTTTTTTTTAAGATTGAAAATCATGGATCCAATTAATTACATGGAGATACGGCCTACAAGAAAGAAGGAGACCTCTATGGATGTAGATATTCAGTTACGAGAAGGTTCACAGCCAGAAATATACACAGAAGAAGATGAGAATCTTTTGGGTGACCATAAGACTACCTGGACTCTGAATGTGGATGGATGTGGCAAGGATGGGAGGCGCGTCTATGATCCAGAGATGGGAGAAACATGCCATCAATGCAGGTGATTGGTTCTTTCCTTTTTTTAAGTTGTACACACTGCAGAGTGTTAGTATAAACTTAATGCTTTCCTCATGTTGTTATCATTTTACTTCCATGCCTTTCATCCATTTGTCTGCACCGTTTGCTCGAGGCAAATGATGAAAAAAGATTATGCATGTGGCATGGAAAACCAATGGGCTTGTAGCTCACTGCTAAGCTTTTAAAGCAAGAGAGGACAGAACTGGGGTTTGAATCCCAGCTTTCACAACTCATCAATACTTCAAGAAAAGAATGGCATACGATAAGTGCTCTAAAACTCACTGTACACAATTTAGTTACATTATTGTGAATATAAAATTTGTCAATTTTATCCACTTAACATGAAATAGAAATTCAATTTGTTAGCACTCAAGGATGTTGCTGTGCTCGAGAAGATGCTTGTATATCCCCTCCTCCCCCTCTCAGTTCACTGACGCAATGCCATCATTTTGCTTAGAGATGATCTACTTTCTTGCAGGCAGAAAACTCTTGGTCTCCATACCCATTGCAGCAAATGCAACTTGGTCCAGGGACAGTTTTGTGGAGATTGCTTATTCATGAGGTATTTATTGATATTCGAGAGTTTGTGCTGATCATATTAACACTTTCCTAAAAAATAAGACATTATATCCTCAACACCATATTTGAAAATCCCATTTTATTCTTCAAAGAAATAATGAAAGTATGAGAAAAATACTGTTGTGTACGCAAATATTGGCGATGAAATGATTTGGCTTGGATTAAGGTTATCGAAGTTTCCTTTTATTTCCATCCACTTCGAAGTTCTGTAACATGTAATCCATATGATTATTAATGTGTTTCTATATCATGAGTATGAATTCCTGAATTGGGCTCTTAGATGACCATTCAATTTTCTCTTTTTCATGTTTTACAGATATGGAGAGAATGTGATTGAAGTCAACCAAAATCCAAATTGGATTTGCCCTGTTTGTCGAGGAATTTGTAACTGTAGTCTTTGCCGGCATGCAAAAGGATGGGCACCCACTGGGAATCTCTATCGAAAGGTTAATACTATTAATCTCGTGTCCATAGAAGTCATTCTTGTTGTTTAGCTACTGTTCCTCCACAACCCTGATCTGTGCAGGTTTATTTTTTTATTTTTTTGAAGGTGCATCTTACCTTTTCAGCATGTTCAATTTCTTAGTTTTATAATTGCAAAACGTAATGCCATCTCAGACAGGTGCACAATTTCATGTGCTTGGCATCCATATTTGGTTTATGGTGATGTCAATAACCTTCTTTATGGTGATGTCAATAACCTGCTGCAATGAATATTACCGTGCTTGGCAACAGAAGAACTATGAGGCCAATGCAAGATGCAGTGGTTTACTTTGATTTGCTTTCAGGTTATAAGGCTTGGCTTTAAATCAGTTGCACACTATCTCATTCAAACACGTCGAGCTCAAACACACTCGGAAGACTCTGGTGCTGAAAGTTTGGTCTCTGAAGAGGGAGAACTGTCCTCAGCAGATGAAGGATCACGACCTGTCACCTGCAAAGAATCTGTAAATGCAGATGAGCACCGCCTTTCAAACATAATTGAAGTCCCCATTGTTAATGAATGTCCCAATCCTCATCCTGATGGCTATGAAGAAGAGGAAAAGCAAGTGAACAGCTCTGATGGTAGCAGTGATGGATATGAGGATGCTGATGGTGATAACACTGTCAATAATGATTACAAATTGAAGGAAAAGAACGAAACCCTTGTGGTGCAGGAAGTTGGCGATTCAAAGATATAGATTGTCTCAAGATATAAGTGGAATCAGCTTTTGTCCCAGTGTAGTTACTACTAGAAGACCTAGCAGAATGAAACTTCTCCTTTTGAAGATGAAATTCCTATGGCTTTGTATACAAAGGAAGCAGTATGTATACATTTTTGTGAACTTTCTAGCTTTTGTTGACAGATTTGGCAAATCTGTAACCTTTTGTTTGAACATTGGGAATGGTGATGCTATACTGCGTAAGTGCGTATTAGCTTCTCATTCTGTGCAAGTATATCTTCTGCCAGTGATGGTCTACCAAGTGCTAATGGAAATGAATTCGTATCCTTACTGTAGTTTATTATCTTTCAGAAACTGTTCTGCATATGATTAATCGCACCTCAGGCTTTCAGAGGGGTTGTTCATTCGCTCACATAAAAGTGGGATTCAAGATAGTTACTATGGAGTATGACACGGGTAGGCGTATCTAAGGTAGTTTTTTTATTACTGTATCGAGATAGTGATAGAAAAGAGACGAACACGTTTGGGATAAAAAGACTTGTTTTTTGCATCATTAATGTTTTGAAAAAAATATAAATTTACTTCAAAATTTATTTTATGCAATGTCTGTTTTTTTAACAAACATGTTTTTGTTTTATTTTTATTTTGAGATATTAACCAGACACAAGATCTGTAAAAATCAAATTTAGAATGGTCAAATCCATCGACACCAGCTAATGAGATAAAATCAATAAAATTGATATTGATTTCTTGGTATTATTAAATCATCAATAAAATTACTGGCATCTTAAAATTGAGAATTAGATTTAAAAAAGAAAAAAGAAAAAGAAATGATTATCAGGCACAAAATATCTTCGAGGTTAATTAATGCAAGGCAACTATTCTCCAGCACCATGCCCACAAGGAACAGAGCTGAACTCTCTCCAACACTTGCAAGTTGCAACAGCCACGAAGTTGATGTACCTGTGATGGTCCCCTACTCACCCTTGATTGACACGTGTACAGAAACCTCGTCTTGAAATAAAGGAGTTTCCTATGTGGTTGATTCCACACTGAGTCAACTTCAAATCCAAACTGAGTCACTTTACCTCTTTCTCACCCATATGAAAACGACTCTTCTTCTACATTCTTGAAAATAAATTTTCTGCGCTGGACCCAACTTGCTAAGCTTTTATACCCTTTTTTTTTATGCAGTAGTTGATAAAAAAAAAAAAATGTAAAGATTCCTCGAGGTGGCCAATACCATGTTTTTATTAGTTGTTTAGGGCCTCCACCAGGACAAAGGAGGTGGGGGTGGTGGTGGTGGATAGGCCTTGGTGGTTTAGTCATTAGTGTAAGCTTTCTTTTCTTTTCCTGTTTTTTAAATTAATTATGTTTTTTATGGAATAAAAACTAATATATTACGAGGGTGATTGTTTAGGAAAATAATTTGTTTTGGTAACTTATATAAATAAAGTAAATTTCTCATCACAACACAATTTTAATCTCAATACTGAAAAATAATTAAAAATCATCAATAAAAAACTCTTATATATATATATATTTTTTTTTTGTTAACGCGGATGTCTGAGTTAATTTGACTGTATTTCGATTAATCCTATAAATTCTGAAATTAATAATTACATAAGTCTTTAATGATTCTAAAATTTATAGGACTCGAATAAATAATTTTTAAAAAATAAATTTAAAATTTAATTAGTTAAATTATATATATATATTTTTTTAAAAAAATACGATGTTCATTGTCTATTTAATATGAAAATAACTAACATTATTACAAGAAACTCTAATTATGAATAACCTGTTGATATTTTGTTCTTTATATCATTTATTTTGATTGAATTGACAAAAAAAAAAAGTTAGAATAAGTATTTTTTTTTTTTTTGTTATGGATATGATCAGTGGGTTTAAGCAGTCTGTCATTCACAACAGCTGGGTTTTTTTTAAGATCTTCAAGTATCAACAGATTTCTAAATAAGATCAGACGGTGGAGATTTAAGCAAGTACAGGAAAGTACAAAGTAGAGAATCTCTACACTTTAATGATTGGCCCATATGGTCCAAAAAAGGAAAAATACAACTAGGAAAAAATTAACCTATTATTAACATGTGGGTCAGCCCTCCGAGTCACACATCTTCTATACAGTGAGTCACTGAGAAAACACATAACTCGTTCACCTTTTAGGTCAAGTTGTGTTATTTTTCCAAGGTTTTAATCTTAATTTTGAAAAACACTATTTGAATAACAATCAGTTAGTGTTGTGTGGAGAAGCAGCAGATCTGAAATCAAAGAAACTCATCTTTCAATTACTGTACTATGATCTAAATTGACTCACTCCTCACTTCATCCGTCCTACAATACTTAAAATCCCCAGAAGAGAAATGCCTAGACCTTTTTTTCAGAAGCTAATTCTCTCTAGCACCATCAGAGAAAAGAGACTGGTACAAAAAAAATCTTTCCTTATCCCTCCATCTGGTTTTTTTTTTTAATTTGCTTGCATTTTTGCGTCTTTTGATTGTTTTGCATGCGGGGTTTTGATAAAGTTCGAAACTTTATGAGCTAAATTGATGACAATCCAAAACTTGCTGTAGTGGACGAGATTAGATGGAGTGATTTTAAGTTAAAGGGTTTGTCATAGCTGTTTAGATTCTTGCTTATCCCGTGCTTCTTTTGTAGTGTTTTTTTTCCTGGTTTTCATAAAGTTTGAAACTTTGTGAGATTAATTGTGAAATGATAAGAACCCAAACCTTCTTTTAGTGGATGAGATTGAATAGAATGATACCTGAGAGAAAGGGGCTTGTCAAAGTTTTTTAGATTTTATTTCTTTTATGTTTTTTTTTTGTGTTTTTTTCTTCTTGGTGTTGACAAGAATTCTAACTTTTCTTTTCTTAGGAGTGGACTAAGTGAAGGAAGGCCAACTGGAATTTGGGTTTTTACCCTCTTGCTTTCATAGTTTTTTTTTTTTTAGCTCAGTTAATAACGCTGCTCCCTTTTCTTCCTTTCCTTTTTTTTTCCTCTCCTTTTTTAGGTAGCCTTGTAGTGTTGAGAACTGAAAACATGATAACGTCTAAAATTTCAATTTTCCTCATTCTCTGTTTAATGTACAGAGAATTTTTACGTGGAAAATATCAATTGAATTTTTTTGTTAGAAACAAAGAATTGAGATTTCAGTGGAAAATCAGAATTGGAACTATGCCAGAGAAAAGAAATGCTTGCTTAGATATTGTTGAAAGAAATCCTTTCTTGTTCAGCTTATGGAATTTTGTTTAGGTTAGTTTGTGGTTTGTTGACAATTGTTTACAACAGAAGCTTAAGATATTATGATACAGCTATTAAAGAAAGCCAAAAAAAAGAAGCTTTAGCTTACCGCTACAGATATGTTACGATAATGCAATGCAAGGGATGAAGAAGAAAACAAGTAACAGTTTCTCCTTGCATTACATAACATTCCACTGCACCACAACATAGAAATTTTAGTTTATCTTCACAGGATTTCTTGGAAATTAAAGAAAGCATGATAATATTTGACTTCAAAATCTGTTTTAACGTACTGGATTGTCACTATTCTTGCATTGCTTCGTATGATTGGAAAAAATGAAGCAAGGAATTTTTTTTAATGAATCTGCCTTGCATTTAATTGTTCTAGAGATTAGAAAAGCTTTCTTTAGCTCGCTAATAATGTCCTCTAGAAAAAGACTAAAACTTCTAGACTTCATTTCCTTTATGTTCTTGATATTTAGACATTGAGCTTGTAAGTTCTGTTGTATATTGTGGTTTAGATTTAATCAATGCTATATCTTTCCATACCTGATAGTTAGGATCATTTGGATATACCATGTATGGAAACAAGTGGCGGTGTTTAGAATAACAATCATGTTCAATTAAAACAAAAACAACTAGTTCACAAGAATCAACTGTAGTCTGCAGTTGATACTTTGCTTTGTGGTTTTGCATGGCTCATGAAAGTAGTTATCATGTAACATCATGTTTGGGTATTTGGAGATCTATGTTCTATTTATAATCTTCTTCACTGTTTGCTCACAGAGCGAACTTCACGTTTGTGTGTTCTAAGATATTGAGCCTGCTTGCCTTGGAGATGGTTTTTTTTGTATTTTGTATTAGAGATGCTGTGTACTATAAGGAAGTGGGATGTTCCAACTTTATGCATTGACTTTTTGTGCAAATCTTTTATTGACTTGAGCTTATCCACATCATCGTCATCTGCAACACTAAATTATGAGAACAAAATATTTGAGTCTCCTTTTAGAAACGGAGCCTAACTTGGTTTGGTTTTCTGCAGAGGATCCCAGATAATTTTGTCAAGAAATTTGGACATGACATATCGAGTTTTGTGAGACTCAATGTTCCTGGTGGTCATGTGTCACGCATAGGATTAATAAAAGCTGATGACAAATTATGGTTTCACGATGGGTGGCAGCAATTTGTTGAACGTTTTGCTATCCATGTTGGATACTTTTTGATCTTTAGATATGAAGGGAATGCAATTTTCAATGTTCATATATTCAATTTGCCCACTTCTGAGATAAATTACCACTCGAACTCTCTTAGTGGGAAAAGATATCTTGCATTTGAAGAATTGGACAATGATGAGAATGCTGAAAACTCGGGCATCCCTCCTCCACAACTGATAGTTAAAAAAAGTTACAATCCTCCTTCTCTGCAGAATTTGTTCAGTGGATCAAAACTTAATAATTGCATAAATTGGAGTGGTGAAGATACTATGCGGTTGACAAAGGGCTCTAACATTTCACAAGTTGCTAATGAATCAGCACGGAATGTAAGTGCTCATTACAATGAGCTCTATAATTCCCAAGATGAAGTGAAACTCTACAGTCCAGATGGAGAAACACCAAAACCTAAAAAACGTGGAAGGAAAAGGCTGAAAGCCGATCCTAGTGAGTTCTTTTAACTCGGGTTTTGTTTTCTTCTTACTATGCCATTAGGATTGAATGTTCTCATTTTGTTAGTGACTCAATGAAACTACAGATGAGCACCAGCTGTCGTCTCCACATGATGATGATAGTGAAATGCGCTTTAGATTCTATGAAAGTGCTTCTGCAAGAAAGAGAACTGTCACTGCTGAAGAACGAGAAAGAGCAATGAATGCAGCTAAAGCATATGCACCTGATAATCCTTACTGTAGGGTTGTCCTGCGACCATCGTACTTATACAGGGGTTGCATTATGGTGAGTTATTAACAATGATCTGCTATGCTAATTTTGCAATTCACAGAGTACTTTGCTTTGCATAAAGAAGCAATTCCTTTTCTTCGTGCAGTATTTGCCATCTGGCTTTGCCGAGAAGAATCTAAATGGAGTTTCAGGGTTCATTATACTTCAGTTACCTGATGGGAAACAGTGGCCTGTTCGATGCCTTTACAGGGGAGGCAGAGCTAAATTTAGTCAGGGATGGTATGAATTCACATTGGAGAATAACTTAGGGGAAGGTGATGTATGTATCTTCGAGCTGCTGAAATCCAGGGATGTGGTGCTGAAAGTTACATTATTCCGTGTTCTTGAAGATGGTGGACTTATGAATCATCCTTAACAATAAGATGTCATCTGCATGAAGTTAGATAGACATATGATGGTTGGTCATTTCTGGATCGGTAAACTTTATTAAGTAACTCCTTTTCTTTTGGGTGATGTGTAGCTGTGGTTTGTGGTATGTTTGATGTCAAAGCAAATTTGTAGAACTTTCAACTGTTTAGGTGCTTGAACAGAAAATTTTGTGGCTTTAGTAGGCCTGTAAATATATTGTCCAATGCAGTTGGCATCAATGGACCAGAACAACAGATCTTAGGCCTAGTTTCTTGTCAGGTTTGCAGTATCATTCACTGCCTTGTATTCATCTACTGGTTGCTTGTTTGTTGGGAGTTTGCATTTTCATTGCGTGGCAGTAGAGAGTTTGGCATCGTAATATGATCTGAAAGTTAACTCGAAGTGTTCAGCTCATCTCCCCATGGTGTAAACTATGGCAGAAAATTTTCCTTAGAAATGTTTAATTAGGTATCAAATTTGTCTGGTGAACCATGGTGGTATTTGTGAACTGTCTGCCCAACATCAATATGCTTCTTGTTTTGTGTGAAATACCTGTGAAGCATCTATGCACGAGAGCCAAATTTGCAAACGTATGTTACCTGTGATCGGCATGATCATTTGGACCATGCTTTGACACGCCTTGAGGGTGTGCGTTCAGGGTGTGTTTGAGAGTGTATATATTTTTAAGTGTTTTTTAAAAATGTTTTTGGTTTTTCAAAATCATAGTAAAAATGGAGGGTGTGCTCTGTCACTATCACTAAAGGGCAACAACCTTGGAAAGAAAGATATTAAATATTAAAATTGATAAAGATTATAGTTTAAAATATTTTTAATTTAGAGATATATTAAAATAATAATTTTATTATTATTTTAAAAAAATATTTTAATATCAACACATTAAAACGATTTAAAAATATAAAAAATTTAATTTAAAATAAAATATTTAAAAAATACAATTTAAACCATATTTCGAAGCACCGCCTATAACTTGAATTCCATTGCTTTATTGATACATCAGGATTCGCATTTGCCCATGTTTTATGTGTGTTTGGTAGTATGGTAGTGGTTGTTTTTTAAAGTGTTTTTTATTTAAAAATGCATCAAAATAATATTTTTTTTATTTTTAAAAATTATCTTTAACATCAACACATTAAAACAATATATATAATTTAAAAAAAATCAAAATTTCATGGAGAGGAGATACTTGAATTAGGGAAAATGTCAAAAATGCTATTAAGGAATTTGTCAAGATATTCTAGGAAATTACAGAAAATGAGTTTGAGCCTTCAAAAACATTAAAAAATATATGAAAATACATTAGAAAATTTGTCAAGGTATCCTGTCGTTTTTTCGTGAATAATTAGTAGCTGTGACTGTGTATAATAATGATCAAGAAAATCATTTGCATCGAGAGATCATTTCTTTTTAAGAGAAGGTTGTTTGTTCACGTACGGAAGTAATAGTCAGTAGTTATACATTAAGAAGCATTTTTTTGCCAAACTTGGTGATGGTTATTTTCTTTCCCTTTTTTTTTTTTTTTTTTTTTTTTTTTTTTAAAATAAATAAAATTTT